>Ga0182742_1004373_pt1 | contig 12845 bp, 13 predicted proteins | sample eDN5th37CBELigMG_FD_128880 | JGI IMG/M metagenome (GOLD analysis project Ga0182742, IMG submission 128880) | Enriched Miracle-Growth compost microbial communities from Emeryville, California, USA - eDNA 5th pass 37_C BE-Lig MG (version 2)... ... | reverse complement strand
GCGATGTATTTGACCTCCAGGTACTCGTCGATCCCCTCGCGCCCGCCCTCGCGGCCGAAGCCGGAGGCCTTGACGCCGCCGAACGGCGCCGCCGCGTTGGAGACCATGCCCTGGTTGAGACCGACCATGCCGGTCTGAAGCTTCTCGCAAACGCGGAACGCGCGCTTGATGTCGCGCGTGTAGACATAGGCGACGAGCCCGTACTCGGTGTCGTTGGCGGCAGCGATCGCGGCGTCCTCGTCGTCGAAGCCGATCACGGGCGCGACCGGGCCGAAGATCTCCTCCTTGAGCAGCCGCGCGTCCCCGGGCACGTCGGCCAGCACGGTCGGGTCGTAGAAGTAGCCCGCGCCGTCGCGCTCCCGGCCGCCGACGAGCACCGAGGCGCCCTTGCCGGTCGCGTCCGCGACCAGCTCGGCGACCTTCGACCGCTGGGTCCCGTCGATCAGCGGCCCGACCTTGACGTCGGACTCGGTCCCGCGCCCGACCTTCATCTCGCCCAGCTTGCGCGCGAGCTTCTCGGCGAACTCGTCCGCGACGCGGTCGGCCACGTGGAAGCGGTTGGCGGCCGTGCAGGCCTCGCCGATGTTGCGCATCTTGGCGATGATCGCGCCCTCGACCGCGGCGTCGATGTCCGCGTCCGGGAAGACGAGGAAGGGCGCGTTGCCGCCGAGCTCCATCGAGGTCCGCAGCAGCCCCGGCGCGCTCTGCTCGACCAGCTTGCGCCCGACCTCGGTCGACCCGGTGAACGTCAGCTTGCGCAGCCGCGGGTCGCCGATGATCGGCGCAGACACCTCCGAGCTCGACGACGAGGTGACGACGTTGAGCACGCCCGCGGGCAGCCCGGCCTCCTCGAAGATCTTGGCCAGCGCCAGCATCGACAGCGGCGTCTGCTGCGCCGGCTTGATCACCATCGTGCAGCCCGCCGCGACCGCCGGGCCGATCTTGCGCGTGCCCATCGCGGCCGGGAAATTCCAGGGCGTGATCGCGTAACAGGGCCCAACGGGCTGCTTCATGGTCAGCATCCGCCCGACGCCGTTGGGCGCGACCGCGAAGCGCCCCTCGATCCGCACCGCCTCCTCGGAGAACCAGCGCAGGAACTCGGCGGCGTAGGCGATCTCGGCCTTGGACTCGGCCAGCGGCTTGCCCATCTCGAGCGTCATCACCAGCGCCAGCTCGTCCGCGCGCGCGGTCATCGCCTCGAACGCGCGCCGCAGGATCTCGCCGCGCTCGCGCGGCGGGTGCGTGGCCCATTCGTCCTGGACCGCGCACGCGGCGTCGAGCGCGGCGCGCGCGTCGTCGGGCGTCGCGTCCGCGACCGCGGCGATCACCTCGCCCGTCGAGGGATCCTCGACGTCCAGCGTCGCGCCGCCGGAGGCATCGCGCCACTCGCCGCCGATGAACAGCTGCGTCGGGACCGCGTCGACCGCGGTCCGCTCCTGGGTTGCGGTCATGCCACCACCGTCTCCGTTCCGAGCTCCTCCGAGATGGACACGTCGAGCGAGTAGTCGATGGGGACCACGATCAGGCTCGGCAGCTCCAGCGACAGCGCGTGCCGCAGCCGCGAGCCGAAGTCCTCGACGGACTCGCAGCGCCAAGCGGGCATGCCGAAGGCGTCGGCCAGCTTGACGAAATCCGGGTTGGTGAAGTCGGTGCCGAAGTGGCGGCCGAACTTCTTGTCCTGCTTCCACACGATCGAGCCGAACTGGGCGTTCTCCCAGATCACGTTGACGATCGGGGTCTTCAGGCGCACCGCGGTCTCGAGCTCCTGCACGTTCATCAGGAAGCCGCCGTCGCCGTTGACGGTGACGATGTTGCGCCCGGGGTGCACGAGCTTGGCGGCGATCGCGGTCGGCAGCGCGATCCCCATCCCGGCCAGGCCGTTGGCGATCAGCACCGTGTTCGGCTCGTGCGCGGGGAACATGCGCGCGATCCACAGCTTGTGCAGGCCGACGTCGGAGATCAGCATGTCGTGGCGCCCGAGCGCCTTGCGGATCTCCCACAGCGCGCGCGGCGGCTGCATCGGGAACGCGTCGTCGTCCTTGGCGGCCTCGAAGCGGCCGAGCACGATGTCGTCCAGCCGCGAGGAATGCGTGGTCCGCGGCGCGTGGCGCAGCTCCTCGGTCAGCCGGTGCAGGATGTGGTAGAGGTCGCCGACGAGGTCGATCGCGGTGATGAAGTTCTCGTCGACCTCGGACGCGACGCTGTCGATGCAGACGATCTTCTTGTCGCGGTTCGGGTTCCAGTTCGCGGGCGCGTGCTCGACGAGGTCGTAGCCGACCGTGATCACGACGTCGGCGGACTCGAAGCCCGCGAGCGCGTAGTCGCGCGACTGCAGCCCGACCGTGCCGAGCGCGTGCGGGTCCTGGTAGTCGAGCGCGCCCTTGCCCATGAACGTCTCGGCCACGCCGATCCCGGTCGCGCGCACGAACTCGCGCAGCGCGGGCGCGGCGCCGGCGCGGGCGACGCCGTTGCCGGCCAGGATGATCGGGTGCTCCGCGGAGGCGATCAGCTCCGCCGCCGCCAGCAGGTCCCCGGCCGCGGGCTCGAGCCGCCGCGGCCGCGTGTCCACGGGCAGCGGCACGGCGTCGACCTCGGCCGCCATCACGTCCTCGGGCAGCTCGACGTGCGTCGGCCCCGGCTTGGGCTCCTGGGCGACCTTGAACGCCTTGCGCACGACCTCCGGGATCACCGCGGCCGCGTTCAGGCGCGTGTTCCACTTCGTCACCGGCTTGAACATCGAGACGATGTCGATGTGCTGGTGGGACTCCTTGTGCATGCGCTGGAGGTCGGCCTGGCCCGTGAGGGCGACGAGCGGCGAGCGGTCCAGGAACGCGTCGGCGACCGCGGTCACGAGGTTGGTCGCGCCCGGGCCCAGTGTCCCCAGGCAGACACCTGCGCGGCCCGTGAGCCGGCCGTACATGTCGGCCATGTAGGCGCCGCCCTGCTCATGGCGCACCGGAATGAAGGAGATCGAGGAGTCGTGCAGGGACTCGTTCAGGTCCAGGGTCTCCTCCCCCGGGATGCCGAATACGTACTTGACGCCCTCGGCCTCGAGGCACTCCACGAACAGGTCAGACGCTTTGCGAGAACTCAATGTCCGCAACTCCTATCCAGCGCGCGTGTCGGGCTAACGTAGACGGCGCGTACGCGCCGCTGATCCTATGACTCGGACAACGATCATCCTCCTCGCGGCGCTGTTCGCGCTCGCCCCGGCCGCAGAGGCCAGGACCAAGACCACCTTCACCATCCGCGGCGCCGGCTTCGGCCACGGCGTCGGCATGAGCCAGTACGGCGCGATGGGCTTCGCCCAGCAGGGCCGCAGCGCGGCCGAGATCCTCGCCCACTACTACACGGGCACCGCGCTCGGGACGACCGACCCCAAGCAGCAGGTCCGCGTGCTACTGACCGACACGCGCACCGCGCGCGTCACCGGCGCGCGCCAGGCCGGCTCGCGCAAGCTGGACCCGGACACGACCTACACGATCCAGCGCCGCGGCCTCTCGCAGGTCGACCTGTCGGCGCGCGGCCGGCGCGTGGCGACGTTCACGGCGCCGCTGCAGATCGCCGGCGAGGACGGGATCACGGGGTTGTCCGGCCACGGCCGCTACCGCGGCGTGCTCGAGTTCGAGCCCAACGTCTTCAACGGCGTCCGCGTGATCAACCGCGTCGCGCTCGACGAGTACCTCAAGGGCGTCGTCCCCGCCGAGTCGCCCGCCTCATGGCCGGCGGAGGCGCTGAAGGCGCAGGCGATCGCGGCCCGCACGTACGCGATCACGACGGCCAAGAGCACCGACTTCGACCACTACGCCGACACGCGCTCACAGGTCTACAAGGGCGTCGGGATCGAGCACCCGGCGACCAACCAGGCGGTCGAGGACACGCGCGGCCAGGTCGTCACCTACGAGGGCGAGCCGATCGTCACCTACTTCTTCTCGACCTCGGGCGGCCGCACGGAGTCCGTCGAGAACACCACGCTGGGCAACGAGCCCAAGCCGTGGCTGAAGTCCGTCGAGGACCCCTACGACGACGTGTCGCCGCGCCACCGCTGGAAGGTGCGGACGAAGAAGTCGACCGTGGCGCGCAAGCTGCGCGGGCTGGTGAAGGGCTCCTTCAAGGGCATCCGCGTCACCCGGCGCGGCGAGTCGCCCCGGATCGTGACCGCCGAGATCGTCGGCTCGCGCGGCGTCACCAAGACCGACGGCGCGACGCTGCGCGCGCGGCTGGGCCTCTACGACACGTGGGCCAGCTTCACGTCGATCTCGAGCCGCCGCGGCAAGGCCTCCGGCGCCGCGACCGCGTCGGCCTCCGCGTACCGCCCGTGGGCGGTCGGCGCCCTGCGCGGGACCGTGATCGGCCCGCCGCGCGGGACCAAGCTGCGCGTGCAGGTGCGCCGCGACGGCAAGTGGCGTGACGTCGCGACCGTCCGCACGGGCAAGAACGGCGCCTACCGCTACGCCGCCCCGGCGCGCGGGACCTACCGCGTGCTGACCGGCGGCGCCGCCGGGCCCGCCGTGCGCATCGGCTGAACCGGGAGCGGGGGCGGCGCGTATCCCGCGCTGAACCGCTCTCGGGAGGAGTCCCCATGTTCCGCCTCGCCGTGCTGACCGCGGTCGGCGCGCTGCTGTTGTCGGCCGCCCCGGCGCGGGCCGCCGACCGGCCCAGCCTGCGCGTCACCGCCAAGACGGAGACCACGATCTCGCTGGCGTGGACCGCGCCGCGCAACGTCGCCCGCTACGAGCTCAACCTGTGGCAGGGCGGCGCGCCCGTCACGCTGCCGAGCTCGCAGACCGCCTACACCTGGACCGGGCTGCGCCCGAACGGGCAGTACTACCTGTGGGTCGTCGCGTTCGACGCCCGCGGCAACAAGGCCTTCAGCAACCAGGTCACGGTCGTCACGCTGCCCGACCGCGAGGCGCCGTCGACCCCCGGCAACCTGCGCGTCACGGACGTGACCGCGTCGAAGGTCTCGCTCGCCTGGGACGCCTCGGCCGACAACGCCGGGATCGCCGAGTACCAGGTCTCCAGGACCGCGGGCGCGCTGCGCTGGACGGGCCCGACGTCGGTCGACGTGATCGCCCTGCCGCCGGCGACGACGTTCTCGTTCGCCGTGCGGGCGCGCGACTTCGGCTACAACCTCTCGCCGTTCACGCCGCCCGTGACCGCGACGACGCTGCCCAGCACGGACACGACGCCGCCGTCGGCGCCGACGAACTTCCGCGTCGGCAACGTCGACTGGTGCGGCGAGGTCGAGGCGACCTGGACGCAGTCCAGCGACGACCAGGACCCGCAGGCCTCGATCCGCTATGAGTTCACGGTCAACGGGCAGCCCGACCCGTTCGGCCCGGTGATCGGCCGCGGCCGCCACATCACCTACGGCGTCGTCCAGGGCGCGAACACGTTCGTGATCCGCGCCGTCGACAGCGCCGGCAACGCCTCAGCGCCGGTGTCGTACACGCTCGACGTGCACCTCTGTTAGCCCGTGTAGACGCGGACCACGGTCTCGGCGACGCAGACGGGCTTGTCGCCCCCCTCGCGCTCGAACGTGACCTCGAAGACGATCTGCGCGCCGCCCGGGATGTCCTGGACCTCCTTGACCTTCGGGGCGGTGCGGATCTTCGACGGCACGGGCACGGGCGCCGGGAAGCGCACGCGGTTGAGCCCGTAGTTGAGCGCGAACGCGAACCCCTCGAGCTTGAACACCTGGTTGTTGAGCGCCGGGCCGAGCGAGAGCGTCAGGTAGCCGTGCGCGATCGTGCCGCCGAACGGCGTCTCCTTCGCGCGCTCGACGTCGACGTGGATCCACTGGTGATCGCCGGTGACGTCGGCGAACGTGTCCACGTCGGACTGCGTCACCTCGTGCCAGTCCGAGACGCCGAGCGTCTCGCCTTCGGCGGCCTTGAGCTCTTCCAGTCCGGTGATCGTCCGCATGGTCGGGCACCATACTTCGCGCCGTGCCCGCCCCGCTTCTGTTGTGCGACACCCCCGGACTGCTCTACCGGGCGTTCTTCGCGCTGCCGGATTCGATCAAGGGCGCCGAGGGCCGGCCGGTCAACGCGCTCGTCGGCTCGGTGAACATGACGCTGTGGTGCGTGGAGAAGTACAAGCCGCGCGCGGTGGTGATGTGCTTCGGCCAGGAGTCGGCGGACTACCGCGTCGAGGCGTTCCCGGACTACCACGCGGCGCGGCCCGAGATGCCGGAGGACCTGGCCTGGCAGTGGGAGCGCGCGCCTGCGCTGTATGAGGCGCTGGGCTGGACGGTGCTGGGGCACGACTCGCTCGAGGCCGACGATCTGATGGGCTCCTTCGCGGAGCTGGAGACCGCCCACGGCGGCCGCACGCTGATCCTGACCGCCGACCGCGACATGTTCCAGTGCGCGAACGAGTCGGTGACGATCCTGCTGCAGAAGGCCCGCCAGCAGGGGCCGGACGAGGTCGGCCCGGACGAGGTGCGCGAGATCTACGGCATCGGCCCCGAGCAGGTGCCGGACTTCATCGCGCTGCGCGGGGACCCGTCGGACGGGCTGCCGGGGGCCAAGGGCATCGGCGCCAAGACCGCCGCGGACCTGCTGCGCCGCAAGGGCGACCTCGAGCACGTGATCCTGGGCGCGATCCGCGAGAAGCCCGCCGTGCGCAAGGCGCTGATCGAGCAGGCCGACCAGCTGCGCACGTTCCGCGACATCGCGACGCTGCGCAAGGTCGAGCTCGAGCGCCCCGCCGACCGCGAGACGGACTACGCGGGCGGCGCCAAGGCGGCCGAGGCGCTCGGCATGGGGCGGCTCGCCGCGCGCCTCGCGGAAGCGGCGGGCTGACGGTTCGGATACAAACATGCGGGTGAACGGCCGGACACTCGCGTTCGCCGCCGTCGCCACCGCGGTGGCCGCCTTCGCGGCGTCGCTCGCGGGCCAGCTGGCGGGCGGCGGCACGCTCGACGTCGAATGGGCGCCCACGCTCGGGCTGCGCCTCGACCTGGCGTTCGACGGCCTGGGCGCGATGTACGCGCTGATCGCGACCGGGATCGGCGCGCTCGTGTTCGCCTACGGCGCCGCGTACCTGCCGCGCCACCTCGAGCACGCCAAGCGCCCGGGGGGCGACGCGCGGCGCTTCTGGCCGTGGATGGTGCTGTTCATGGGCTCGATGGTCGGGCTGGCGTGCGCGCGCGACCTCGTGCTGATGTTCGTCTTCTTCGACCTGACCGCGGTCGCCTCGTACTTCCTGATCGGCTTCGACCACGACCGCCGCGAGGCCCGCGGCGCGGCGCTGATGGCGCTGCTGGTCACGGGCGTGACCGCGGTCGCGCTGCTGATCGGCGCGGTCCTGCTCTACGCCGAGTACGGGACGTTCTCGCTGCCCGAGCTGTTCGAGCGCGCGGAGCCCGGCACGACGACCGCGATCGCGGCCGCGCTGATCGCGTTCGCGGCCGTGACCAAGAGCGCCCAGGTGCCGTTGCACTTCTGGCTGCCGCGCGCGATGGAGGCGCCCACGCCGGTGTCGGCGTACCTGCACTCGGCGGCGATGGTCGCCGCCGGCGTGCTCGTGCTCGGCCGCGTGCACCCGCTGCTGGCGCTCGACGACACGGTGCTGGACGCGCTCGTGGTCGTCGGCCTGTGCTCGATCGTGATCGGCGGCGCGCTGGCGCTGGCGCAGGACAACCTCAAGCAGATCCTCGCCCACTCCACGATCTCCCAGTACGGCTACGTCGTCGTCCTGTACGGGATCGGCGGCGAGAAGGGCGCGGCCGCCGCGGCGCTGTACGTGATCGCGCACGCGATCGCCAAGAGCGCGCTGTTCATGACCGCCGGGGCGGTGACCGAGGCCACGGGCGAGACGCGGCTCTCGCACCTCGGCGGGCTCGCGCGCGAGCTGCCCGTGCTGGCCGCGGCCAGCGCCGTGGCCGCGGCGACGCTGGCCGCGCTGCCGCTGACGATCGGGTTCTTCAAGGACGAGCTGTTCTTCGCGGCCGCGGCCGGGCACGGCGCGTTCACGCAGGCCATGGCCGTGGTCGCCGCGGCGCTCACGTTCGCCTACATCGGCCGCTTCTGGCTCGGCGTGTTCACCGGCCCGCGCCGCACGGAGGCGCACGCGATCCCGGTGCTGCTGGTGGCGCCGATCGCGCTGCTGGCCGTGCTCGCGGTCGCGGGCGGGATCGTGGTGGAGCCGTTCGCGCACCTGGCCACCGACGCCGCCACGGTCACCGCCGGGGCGGCGGTCGAGGCCCATCCGGCCTACCACCTGGACACCCGCGCGGAGAACCTGATGGCGCTCGGCGCGTGGGGGCTGGGCGCGCTGCTGCTCGTGTGGCCGCGCGTCTGGGCGGGCGTCGTGGCCGCGATCGCCCGCGCGGGCGACGTCGCCGGCCCGCGGCGCCTGTACGGGCTGTCGCTGCGCGCGCTGTACCGGCTCTCGGATCGCCTGCACGGCGCCGAGGTGGGCGACCTGCGCAACAGCCTGGCGGCCGTGCTCCTGCCCGCCGGCGCGCTGATCGGCATCGCGTTCGTCGCCACCCTGCCCGGCGGCGCCTACGAGTTCGGCGCGGTCGACCCCGAGGACCTGCCGGTGATCGTGCTGCTCGCGCTGTCGGTCGCCGCCGGGGTGCGGGTCCTGCGCGACGAGGGCCGCCTGCGCCCCGTGCTGGCGCTGTCCGTGCTGGGCTTCGCGCTCGCCGGCGTCTACGCGATCGTCGGCGCGCCCGACGTCGCGCTCGTCGCGGTCGTGGTCGAGACCGTCGTGACGCTGGTGTTCGTCGGCGTCTACTCGCGGCTGCCGACCACGCGACGCTCGCAGCGCCGGCGCCGGCCGCGCAACGTCGCCGCCGGGGTGATCGCCGGGGTCGGCGCGTTCATCGGCATCTGGGCCGCGCTCTCGCGCCAGCCCGTCTCGGAAGGGGATGCCGCCGCGCACGTCGAGCTGGCGCCCGAGGCGCACGGCGGCGACGTCGTGACCGTGATCCTGGCCGACTTCCGCGGCTTCGACACGATGGTCGAGATCACGGTGCTGGTGGTGGCGCTCGCGGGCGTCGCGCACCTGCTGCGCGGCGGGAGGGGGTGGTGAGGTGATCCTCGAGTTCGCCGCCCCGCGCCTGCTCGGCCCCGCGCTGATGGTCGCCGGCGCGATCATCGTCAAGGGCTACACGGACGTCGGCGACGGTTTCAGCGCCGGCGTGATCGTCGCGCTGGCGGTCGCGCTGCGCTACGTCGCGCTCGGCCCCGACGAGGCCGAGCGCACGCTGCCCGTCCTGCGCCACGCGGGCACGCTGGCGATCTGCGGGCTGCTGGTCTCGCTCTCGGTCGCGTTCGTGCCCGTGGCCTTCGGGGACCCGATCTTCACCCACTACCCGGCGCCGGGCGCGTCGGTGGTCAAGATCGGCACGCTCGAGCTGATCACCGCGGTCCTCTTCGACCTCGGCCTGTTCGTGCTCGTGGCGGGCTCGCTGATCGTCCTCATCCACCACCTGTCGCATCTGGTGAGGGACGAATGAAGCTCCTGTTCGCGCTGACCGCCGCCACGCTCTTCGGCTCGGGCGCCTACCTGATGCTCAGCCGCGACGTCGTGCGCGTGGTGCTGGGCGTGATGATGATCTCCCAGGCCGCGGTGCTGACGCTGATCGCGTCCGCGCTGACGCGCGGCAACGCGCCGATCTACCCGCTGCCGCGCGGCTCGGTCGCGGACCCGCTGAGCCAGGCGATGGCGCTGACCGCGATCGTCATCGGGCTGGCGGTCACCGCGCTGCTGCTGGCGCTCGTGCTGCGCGTGGTGCGGGCGTTCCGCTCGCGCACGCTCGACGAGATCGCCCAGGAGGAGGCGGCCTTCGACGCCCGCCTGGAGCGCGAGTTCGGCCGCGTCCGCAGCGAGGAAGAGCAGGAGACCGCCCGGTGACCGCGCTCGCGCTGGCACTCGTGATCCCGTGGGCGGGCGGCGTCGCGCTGATCGCCCTCGACGGGCGCCGCCGGCTCGTCGGCTGGACGGCGGTCGCGCTGCTGGCCGGCAACCTGGCGGCGCTCACCGTGCTGGCCGTCGAGGTCCTGCCGGGCGGCGAGGTGACGATGACCACGGGCGACTGGCCCGCCGGCGTCGGCATCACGCTGCGCGCGGACGCGCTCAGCGTGCTGTTCGCGCTCGTCTCCTCGTTCGCGCTGCTGGCCGCGGTCGTGCACGAGGTGCTCGAGGGCGTGCGCGAGCGCATGTTCCCGGCGATGGTCGCGCTGCTCGGGACGGGCCTGACCGGCACGTTCCTGACCGGCGACCTGTTCAACTTCTACGTCTTCTTCGAGCTGGCGATGACCGCCGCCTACGTGCTCGCGACCTACGGCGGCGGCTCGCGCGAGCTGGGCGCGGCGCTCGTGTTCATGCTCGTCAACCTGCTCGGGACGTTCGTGTTCCTGCTCTCGGTCGCGGGCGTCTACCACGTCACGGGCACGCTCGACATGCCCGCGCTGACCGAACGGATGGCGCCCGTGGACCCGGCGACGACGCTGCTGATCGCGGTCGGGTTCTTCGTCGCGTTCTGCGTCAAGCTCGGCCTGTTCCCGTTCCACTTCTGGCTGCCGACGGTCTACACGGGCGCGCGGCCCGCGGTGGCCGCGATCCTCAGCGGCGGGCTGGCCAACATCGGCGCCTACGGCCTGCTGCGCTTCGGCGCCGACCTGCTCGCCCCGGACCTCCGCTACGCGGCGACGGCGCTGATCATCATCGGCGTCGCGTCGATCCTGTACGGCGGGATCCTGGCCGTCTCGCGCTCGAGCGCGAGCGAGATGCTGGCCTACTCGGCGATCGGGCAGGTCGGCTACGTGCTGGTGGCGATCGGGATCGGCGGGCCCGTCGGGCTCGGGGCGGCGATCCTCTACTCCGTCGTGAACTCGCTCAACAAGACGCTGATGTTCCTGACCGTCCCGCTGCGCGGCTGGATCGCGGGGACGGCGTTCGTGCTCGGGGCGTTCAGCATCGCGGGCGTGCCGCCCGCGGCCGGGTTCATCGGCAAGCTCGAGCTCTTCCGCGCGGCCGCCGACAGCGCGACGCTGATCATCCTGCTCGTGCTGGGCAGCGCGCTGTCGTTCGTGTACGCGTTCACGACCTACCAGTACGAGTACTGGCGCACGGAGCCCGAGGGCCGCAGCCGGGCGCCGCAGCTGGCGCTGATCGCGCTCGTGGCCCTCGTCGTGCTGGCCGCGGGCGTGTGGCCCGAACCGCTGCTGGCGCTCAGCCACGACGCCGCGGACGCGCTCACGGGAGGCGGGTCGTGAGCCGCATCCTCATGCGCGCCGCCGCGCTGGGCGGCATCTACCTGCTCGTGCTCTCCAGCCTGAAGCTGGGCGACATCGTGTTCGCGCTGCTGTTCGGGTTGGCGGTGGCGTCCGTGCTGCGGCCCGAGGGCGCGTCGCCGACCATGGACCGCGGGGGCGCGGTCGTCCAGATCGCGCTGGCGTCGGCGGCCGAGATCACGCGCGGCAGCTGGCGTGTCGTGCGCTTCTGCCTCGGGCGCGACGGCGCGCCCGGGTTCGTCGAGATCCCGCGCGACGGGCGCTCGGAGCACAACGTGGCGATGTGGGGCGTGCTGACCGGGCTGGCGCCGGACGAGGTGCCGGTCGACGTCGACCGCGACCGCGACGTGCTGATCGTGCACCTGGTCGACGCCGCCGACCCCGACGCGGTACGGGCGCGGCACGCGCGCGACTACGAGCGGCTGCACTCGAGGGTGATGCCCTGATGCCGACCGTCGTCGCCGCGATCGCCTTCGGCTGGGCCACGCTGCTGCTGTTCGCCGGCGGCCTGCTGATCCTGCGCGCGCCGGACACGCTGCACCGCGTGCTGGCGCTCGACGTGCTGGTCGTGATCGTGATCGCGCTGCTGACCACGCTGTCGTACCTGCGCGACGTGTCCTACTACATCGACGCCGCGCTGGCGCTCGCGCTGCTGTCGCTGACGGCGACGCTGGTGTCGGCGCGCTACGTGCAACGAGGGGAGCCGTTCTAGATGGTGCTCGAGATCGTCGGAACCGCGTCGCTGGCGCTCGGCCTGGTGCTGGCGACGATCGGGCTCTACGGGATGCTGCGCAAGCCCGACATCTTCCACCAGCTGCACGCCGCCGGGCTGATCACGACGCCCGCGATCGTGCTGATCCTGCTGGCCTCGATCGCCACGCGCCAGGCCGAGATCATCACCAGCGCGGCGCTCGTGATCGCGTTCATGCTGATCACCTCGCCGCTGTCGGCGCACGCGATCGCGCAGGGCGCGCGCCGCCAGGCCGCTCAGCGCCGCCGCGCCTCGGCGCGCGAGAGCAAGTCGTAGGCGGTGTCGCCGACCCAATGGGCGGCGCCCACGGCGATCGGCACCTCGACCGCCTCCTGCAGCCGCTGGGCGGCGCGGTCCGCGCCCGGGCGGTCGGTGGCGGGCAGCAGCGCGAGCAGCTCGTCGGCCTCCCAGCGGACGATCACGTCGGCGTCGCGCAGGACGGCGGCCAGCACGGGCGCGAGGCCCTCGGCGGTGCCCAAGGGCACGATGATGCGTACGACCGCGAAGTCGCGCCCGTAACGCACCCCTTCGGCCACCAGCCGGTCGAGCATGAGGCGACCGACATCGGGGCCCGGCAACACGAAGGGCCGGTTCACGGCCCGACATTACAGCCTCCTCAGCGTGCGATGGAGGCGATCACGTCGATCGCCCGCAAGAAATGCTCCTCGGACAGGCGGATGTGCGACTGCTGGCTCATCGAGCGCGCCGGCACGCCGATCGCCTCGACGGGCGGCGCGCGGTCCAGCAGCGGGATCGCCAGCAACGGCTCGACCGCGATCGTCCACGGCCAGCGCGTGCCGGGACGCGTGAGCTCGGGCGCGTCGACGACCTCGACCGCG
>Ga0182742_1004372_pt1 | contig 12851 bp, 12 predicted proteins | sample eDN5th37CBELigMG_FD_128880 | JGI IMG/M metagenome (GOLD analysis project Ga0182742, IMG submission 128880) | Enriched Miracle-Growth compost microbial communities from Emeryville, California, USA - eDNA 5th pass 37_C BE-Lig MG (version 2)... ... | reverse complement strand
ATATGATCGCTCCAGACAGAGTTTTTACTACTAGAAATCTATAATCACCCATGCTAGCCAGTTTCAGTGACCTCCCACAGCTTGTGTCGACCCTATTTGTATCGATTGGAGGTTACGATTTATTCATGACAAAAGATTGACAATTAATTGTTTTTTTTCTCCAGTGTAATCATCTTTTGTATTGTTTGCTCAAAGGAGTTAACACTTTTATCCCAAGTCCATTTTATCGCCTCTTTTTCACCTGCCACGGCTAATTTACTCCTTAAAGGTTGATTTTCAATCAATCTAAGGATATCATGGCTGAGCCGATTTTCATATCGATAGGACATGAGTGCATTTTCCTCATGTCGACAATAATCAAGATTTCCACCATTATAAGTAGTTACAAAAGCAGCACCACACCTCATTGCTTCTAGACCAGGAATTGAGGCTGAATCATAGATGGAGGAATTCACAAAAATATCCGTATGGTTATAATGGTGACATAGTTCCTTATCATTAGCCGGGGTGAAAAACTTAAAGTTTCCTTGGGCTTTCAATTCTCTTAAGGCTGGAGAATTATTGAATTCATCAGGTGGAGAAATTAAGTTGATGAGAACTTCGGGATGTTTCTTTTTTACGATAGCTAAATGATTGAGTAGGTAATCCTGCTCACGATGCCATGAGAAGCCACCTTCAGGTTTACGGATAATCGCTGAAATCTGTAAAGGAGAATTATTATTTCGGATATGCATGTTTTTAAATGTGGAACTGATGCCGACGTGAACAATATGTCCTTGTATACCATGTTCGACGTAAATAAGATGTTGTTGTGATCTGGATAACACAATCAAATGCTGGGTGAGGTAATAGGTTGGAAAAGAAATATGATTATCTGGGAGAAAGGTAGGTTCATAACATAAGCTAAGTCGAACATGCATACCTTTTCCATTTTGACTTGCTTCATGTGCAGCAGGGACTGTTAGATAATAATTTGAGATAATGACATCGCTTTTAGGGTAATCCCTCTCTTGTATAGTATTATTTGTACGTATCAACTTAGCCTTTATTGGATAATCTACTTTCCCTTGTAGAGGCATTAAGATGGTCACATCATGTCCCCGCTCCACAAGTCCGTTAGTAATTTCTGCAAGCATACGCTGCGCTCCTCCAAGGCATAGCGTAAGAATTGGAAAGGTGAATTTCATTTTGAGTACTCCCTTCGAATTGAAATTAATATGCTTCCTATTACTAAGGTAGCCTTTCAAAAAAACTCCCGGACACTTTACGATTAGGTTATAAAATAATAATAAGTAGTTGAAACTCCGGTAATCACATACCGGAGCTTTTGTGTAACTAATTTGTTGTTATTGCAAGTCCTGTAAGAGATGCGGGTCCTACAATGGTAGCATTGGTGGTAAGTGAATTGGTGGTCAATTCTGCCGTAAGTGTATACGAGTGAAAGCCAGGTGGGACATTCCGATCAACAAAGTGAAGTGGGACGTTACGAAACTCTCCTACAGTTACAGTTGAAGAAAGAGTACTCCCAATCACCCCCGTATCTCGTATGACTTTAAACAATATTTCGGGGAGACCCAATAATGATCTAAAACCTACTATACCTGACAAAACCACATCCGTACCATTCACGGGGGTTATCATTCCGAATCGTGCAACTACAATGGGATTGACGGTTACCTGTCTGCTTATTGAGTCGTTAAAATTTGTAGGAACACTTGAACCATAGCCTACTAACTCATTAGCCAATTGCTTCACCTCCTCTTTTATAATGTTATTTAATGATATGAGGAGTGGAGGTTTATTGACTGTGTATGAGTACAAGCGTTTTACAAAATTTACTATCAATCAGGAAATGGGCGTAAAAATAATAATTATTATTTTGTGGTTTCGTTGATTATCAACCTTACTAAGGCCTTTTTATATTTTTGATTTAAAGTCTGTACTTCTTTTGATATTTGACTAGCGAACTTTTTAGATCCCATTTCATTATGGACTCTATACTGAACTAGGGATTCGTTTAGAAAATATAGCTCATAGTGTTGAACAGCACGTAACCAAAAGTCATAATCCTGTGTAAATTTAAGATTTTCGTTAAAGTAACCTAATGAAGAAAACAGTTCCATTTTCATCATTACAGTACATCCGTTGATTGGACATCCCCTTTGTAAATGTTTTAAAAAGTCAATTTTATATTTGTAATGGATAGCTACATCTTGATGCAAGACGGTGCTATTCGAATCAATTAAAGAAAAGTTTGTGTAACTGATATAAGCATTTTTATCTTTCATGAAGGTTAATTGTTTTGTAATTTTATTTTCACTAAAAAGGTCATCAGAACTTAGCCAGGCGAAGTATTCTCCGGTAGCATTTTTGATTCCTAAATTAAGGGCGCTACCTGTACCGCCATTATCTTTTTCAAAATAACGAATGTGCTTTAAGTAAGGTGTTATTTTTTCAGTAAATTTAGTTGAACCATCATTAACAACAATTACTTCTATATTAGGATATGTCTGGGCTAAAGCACTTTCGATAGCCTGATCAACATAAGGGCAATTATAAAAAGGAATAACAATTGAAACCTTAGATATAACAATCACCTCTTTTATTATATTTTTCCAAAATAAGTAATAATAGTGCAAAAACTAGAATATAAATAAGCTGAAATTTTAGCTTCAAATTATAGTATGGATTATTTTTTAAACAGTGAAAATTTTTTTGAAACAGGAAGACAGCGAAGGGGGAAGACACCAAATGAATATTCTATTCGCTTATTATTATCCAAGTGGTGGTGTGGAAACATTAGCACGTCAGAGAAGCTTGGCTTTAAAAAAACATGGAGTATATTTTCACTTTTTATATTTTAGAAAAGGTCCTGGACTTCAGAATGTAATGGAGACTCCTACTTTTATAACTAATAATGATAAAGAAATTCAGGAAATTATAACGAAAGGTAACTACGAAGTTATTATTGTTTGTTCTGACCATACATTTCTTCAGCGTTTAAGGAACATGAACTTTAAAGGTAAGCTTATTTATGAGGTACAAGGGCTAGGATCATTAATCAATGCTCAGAATTGGCTAAAGGCTGCTCATACTTATGTTACAAAAAATGCCGATGCAATTCTTTTTCCTAAAACCCCACATTTAGCAAATTTAATTGATATGCATTATCCCTTAATAAAGAAATTTTCGTTTCATAATTGTATTGATATTAAGTTATTTTCATATGAAAAAAGTAATCGTTCTAAGGAATCCCCAATTATTGGTTGGGTAGGCAGGATTGAAGAAAACAAAAACTGGAAAAGTTTTTTGGAAATTGGTTATCAATTGGTTAAATTTAATCCTTTAATTAAACTTTGGATGTTTATAGATGCCACATTAACTAATCCAGATCAAGGAAAGTTATTCGAAAAAATGTGTAATGAATTTCAATTAAATAATAATCTTAAAATCTACAATAACATTCCACATCAAAAAATGCCTAAATATTATTCAATTATTGGGGATTCAGGTGGACTTTTATGCTCTACTTCAAAGGTTGAAGGATTTGGTTATGCAATTGTAGAAGCCATGAGTTGTCGCTGTCCTGTACTAACTACTGATTCAGATGGAATAAAGAGCTTTGTTTTTCATAATAATACGGGGAAAATTTTTCCGCATAATAATGTACAAATGGCTGTGAAAGAAGCAAAAGGCTTGTTATCGGAAAAATCTGAAAGGGAAAAAATATGTACGAATGCTCAGAGATACATTGAGGAGAATTTTTCACCTGAAAACTACGCCAAGAATTTTTTAAGTATGCTAAAGGATTTGGGGGTAAGCAAAGCTTAAAGTTTGATATAAATAAAACTTCAATATATTTGAACATGGTAGAGATGAAAAAATTTTTCATCTCTATTTTTTTTCAAGCTTTATTAATTAAGCTGTTGAATCTTAATAATATGATTAGAATTTTGCTAATTTCAACATTGAGTTTTACTAAAATTAATTCGCTAATATAGATGCCTATAGCAAAAGTGTAAGACACGCATAAGGTATAAAAAAACAGGAGGAGTGTGTTGGATTTGTATTTAGGGATTCTTTATAGAAAGAGGTGTGAACGGTGAAAGTAATGACTATCTTAGGAACCAGGCCAGAAATCATACGGCTTAGTCTTATTATAAAGAAATTAGATGAATTGTCTGATAAACACATCTTGGTCCATACAGGACAAAACTTTACCTCTTCACTCAGTGATGTGTTCTTCCAGAATCTAAGGATTCGCCAGCCGGACTATATTTTGGCTAATCAGCAGTCTTCCTTAGGAAATCAATTAGGGAACATGTATAAAAAATTAGAAATTATTCTTTTAAAGGAAAATCCTGATAAAGTTTTAGTTCTCGGTGACACAAATAGCGGGTTAAGTGCTATTTTAGCAGAAAGAATGGGATTTCCAGTGTTTCACATGGAAGCGGGAAACCGATGTTTTGACTTGGAGGTACCTGAAGAAAAAAATCGACGGGTAATCGATGCAATATCAAGTTTTAACTTACCTTATACTCCGCAAAGTAAAGAGAATTTAATCAAGGAAGGTTTCCCGCAAAATAGAATTATTATTTCAGGAAATCCGATTTACGAGGTATTAAATAGCTACAAAACCATGGTTCAAGAAAGCGAGATTCTTACCAATCTTGAACTTCGAGAGAATGAGTATTTTTTACTAACAGCCCATCGCGCCGAAAATGTAGATCATGAACATCGTTTACTCGAGATTATGAAGGGGATTAACAAGGTCGCAGAAGCTTACAAAAAAAGAGTGATATGCAGTGTTCATCCACGTACAAGATCCAAATTAGAGGGACTAATGACCTTTAATCTTCATCCTCTGGTAGAATTTCATGAGCCATTTGGCTTTTTTGATTTTGTAAAGCTTGAGCAGAATGCATTCTGTGTACTTACTGATAGTGGGACAGTACAGGAAGAATGTTGTTTGTTTCATGTACCAACAGTTACGATTCGCAAAACTACGGAGCGACCTGAAACAATTGCATGTGGAAGTAACATGCTCTCAGGAATTAATTCGGAAAAAATCTTAAATTGTGTTCATATCATGGTCAACCAGCCCAATGACTGGTCTTATCCTGAAGGGTATGATCATCCAAATGTTTCAGATAAAGTAATAAAAATTATTCTAGGAGGCATGGAAGTTGTTTAAAAATCAAACCATTTTAGTCACAGGAGGAACTGGGTCTTGGGGATACGAATTAGTAAGACAATTATTAACATACAATCCAAAAGAAATTCGTATTATTTCACGAAATGAAACAAATCAATTTACTATGAAACAAGAATTTGATAATCATCCCAAATTAAAATTTATTATTGGAGATATCAAGGAGAAGGATGTATTAATTGAAGGTTGCCAGAACGTGGATTATATATTTCACCTTGCAGCTTTAAAACATGTTCCGGTTTGTGAATATCAACCTCTTGAAGCACTAAAAACGAATGTACAGGGGACACAAAATGTAATAGATGCTGCTATAGATTGCCATGTAAAAAGAGTGGTATATATTTCTACGGATAAAGCATCGAACCCCTCCAATTTTTATGGGTTATCTAAGGCTATGGGAGAGAAACTTATCATTCATGCCAATACTTTAAATACAAGCACAAGGTTTGTTTGCATTCGAGGCGGAAATGTTTTGGGCACAAATGGAAGTGTTATACATGTTTTTAAAAAACAGATTGAAGAAAAAGGGAAAATTGGTATTACCGACCTGGAAATGACGAGATTTTTTTTAACCATCGAAGAAGCCATCAAGTTAGTTTTTAAAGCAACATTTGAAAGCTTAGGCGGGGAAATTTTTGTCATGAAAATGCCCACATGCAAAATAATCGACCTTGCACAAGTTTTAATCGAGGCATCTAATAAAAATGATGTTGGGATAGAAATACTGGGTGTCAGACCAGGAGAGAAGATCCATGAATTGTTGCTTTCTGAATATGAAAGCCTAACAACCATTGCCTATGATGATGAGTATTTTGTTATTTTACCCCAAATTTATATTGAAGGATTAAAGGAACATTATTCAAGATTTAAACCTGCTAATCTTATAAACTACAATTCTAGTAAAGATTTAATGGATAGGGATGAAATTAGAAACGTCTTGAAGAAAGGTGGGTTTATCTAATGAAGGTTCTAGTCCTTGGAGGCAAAGGGATGGCGGGTCATATTATAACAGCCTATTTGCAACAAAACACAGATTATAATGTGTTTTATACCTCAAGGGACCAAAACGATGAGGATGGGATTTTTTTAGATGTCACTAATACAACAAAACTTGAAGAGGTTATTAATAGTTTACAGCCTGATATTATAATTAATTGTATCGGCATTTTAAATGAACATGCAAGCAAAAATACTAAGCTTGCTTTCCAGGTTAATAGTTTACTACCACATCAGTTAGTAAAACTAACTGAGAGAATTAATGGAAAGCTCATTCATATTAGTACTGATTGTGTTTTTTTAGGCACCAAAGGTGATTATACAGAAAGCGATATTCCTGATGGTACCTCGTTTTATGCACAATCTAAACAATTAGGAGAAATCATAAGTGATAAGCATTTAACCATTCGAACATCAATAATTGGACCGGAACTTAAAGATAATGGTATCGGCTTATTTTTATGGTTTATGAAACAAGAAGGAACAATAAAAGGTTTTGAAGAAGTCTTTTGGAATGGTGTTACTACCCTTGAATTAGCTAAAGCAGTTAAAACAATGATTGGTCATGATATAACTGGTTTGTATCATTTAGGATCAGAAGAAAAAATATCAAAATATAGATTGTTAAAACTAATTCAGAAGGTATTCGAGAAAGCGGATGTGGAAATTGTACCAGACTCTAACATTATTCTTGATCGAACGATCAAAAATACAAGACCGGATTTTCTTTACCAAATTCCGTCATATGAAGAGATGTTATTGGAATTAAAGGATTGGATGGGTCGAGAGTGAACCAGTTCCCTAATTTATTAATTACTGGAGCAAGTGGTTTCACAGGTCAACACGCATGCCGTCATTTTTCCAATGCAGGATATAAAGTCACCGCAGTATCCAGAAGCCATATTTATAACCCCAACATTCAAACTGAACAATGTGATCTTACAAATAAGGAAGCCGTAAGAAACCTAGTAAAAAAGACGCAACCCCAGTATCTTCTCCATTTGGCAGGTCAAAACCATGTGGGAAAATCGTGGAATGATCCTGTTTCTACAATTGAAGCAAACTTCAATTCATCCTTATACCTAATAGACGCCATCCGTATGGAGAAACCAGATTGTAAAATGGTTGTAGTGGGCTCAGCCCTTCAGTTTGATCCATCTAATCTTTCTACACTATCTCATCCATACAGTTTTAGTAAAACACTTCAAGTGCAAGTGGCACTCGCGTGGGCAAGCCTTTACAACCTGCATATTGTAATTGCAAAGCCTTCCAATTTAATTGGACCCGGATTCTCAAACGGTGTATGCTCTATTTTCGCAAAAAAAATTGTTAATATGGAAGAAAATAAGTGTGAGTATATTCTTGAAGTTGATAATCTAGGTGCACAACGTGATTTTATCGATGTAAGGGATGCTGTAAAAGCTTATGAAACTCTTTTAACTAAAGGCAAATCTGGTGAAATTTACGAAGTCTCTTCCGGGAAGAGCCGTTCTCTAAAAGAAATTATTTCTGAATTAAAAACCTTAACTATGATTGATTTTCAAATTAAATCTCAAAAATATAATTCAAATGAAATGAAGGTAGAAATTATTCCTAATAAAATTATGAAATTAGGATGGAAACAAATCATTTCCCTACATTCATCCCTAGAAGATATCCTAAACTTTTATCGAAAAAATAAAATTACATGATTATTAAAGAGAAGAATTTTAAAACAAGAAAATTGAATGAAATTATAACGCAGAGGAATGAATTACATGACTAAAAAAACTTTGCCTAAAATATTAATAAATTCTGTTCCGAAAAGCGGTACGAACCTTTTGGCACAAATAATGAAAGGCATCCCAGGAATTTATCAAGAACAAGCCATTTTTTATATTAGTGAAAATTGTAGCGAAGTATTAAATATTAAACCGGGTGAGATGGTAACTAGTCATATCAGATATGACCAGTTATTTGCTCAAGAATTAAGATCCAATTCTATTAAACAAGTTTTTATTTACCGTGACTTAAGGGATGTATCTGTTTCATTAGTACACTTTATCAATGATAAACTTCATACTCATCCATTGTTTCCAGTGTTTCGTAATCGTTTGCGTACTTTTGAAGAACAATTAAATGCCGTAATTCGTGGTATTGATTTTAATGAAGATGAAAAAAAATTTAACAATAATGGAATGCATCGTTATAATGGTATTTTGGATGAATTTGGTAGGATCTATAAATGGGTAGAGGATCCCACAGTCTGCAGTCTACGCTTTGAAGACTTGCGTAGCAGCGAAACTTCCAAAGATCAAACCATTCTTAAGATAATAAATTATTTATGGGAGGACCTAGAACATCTTGGAATAGATAAGGTTCAGCTATTAAACTTAATGAAACAAAATATCAATCCAAAGAAATCTTGGACCTTTCGAAAAGGGAAGGTAGGAGGGTGGCAAGATGAATTTACATTAGAAAATAAAAAAATTTTCAAGGAAGTCATGGGTGATTTTTTAATTAAATATGGTTTTGAGAAAGATAATAATTGGTAAAGGGTCAAAAATAATGCAAGAAATTGAAGGGGAGAATAACGATATTACAAAAGTAAATTTGGAATCTGTTTTAGATTATATTGTGAAAGGAAAGGGCTTTTTTTAAACAGTCCTTTCCTCCTTGAACTTCTGAGAATATGTTTTAATCTATAAAATATAGTTAATTTTTTGCATTGATTTTGTCAATCATATTTAAAAAATTTGCTGCATAAATTTCGGGGGAGAAGTTTTTTTCAATATGTTCAACAGCTTTTTGTCTAATTGTTTCCCTTAATTGGAAATTCAACATTAATTCTCTTCCTTCCTTTACCGCTTGGTTTATATCTCCAAAAATGAAAAATTTACCAGTTAAATTGTGGGTAATGAAACTACGTACTCCGTCCGAATCTGTTGAAAGAACAGGACACCTACACACCATCGCTTCAAGAACTGCATACCCAAACCCTTCTACCTTGGATGTTGAGCATAGAAAACCCCCGGAATCCCCAATAATTGATAAGTATTCAGACATTTTGTTATGAGGTTGATTTGTGTAAATAGTTAGATTATTCCCTAGTTTTAATTTCGTTACCATTTTTTCAAAAACTACCCTTTCTTGTTTATCCGATAAGGTATTATCTTCAAATATCCATAGTTGAATAGAAGGGTTTTCTTGAATTAATTTGGCCCCAATTAAAAGAAAATCTCTCCAATTTTTATTTTCTTCCAATCTCCCGACCCATCCTATAATAGGTTGATCCTTTTTGGGGAGCATCCGATATTTAAAATCTTTTGTATTAAAACAATTATGAAAGCAAAACTGTTGCTTAAATGGAAAATATTTTTTAAATGCATTTATTAAATGAGAAGTTTTTGGATATAAAATAGCGTCACAATAATTATTTAGAATAGGAATTGCATGAGTTTTTATAAAAACCTCGGCATACTCTTTATTGTACCCTAACCCTTGAACCTCATAAATTATTGGACCATCATACCCCATTTCTCTTAATCTAGGAAGTAGAAAAAGATCAGAACTAACCACAATTGCGGTATAATTTCCTTTTTTTATGATGTGTTTAATTTTAGTATCATAGTTTGTAACAAATATAGAGGTATTAATTTTATTTTGAAGACCTGATCCTGGTTCTGTATATAAGAAATGACAGTTTATTCCCATTGTAGTTAGTGCGTAAAACCTTTGTCTGTTTAATGTTTCTACACCTCCGCTCGGAATCATAAAGGTGAACAGAATATTTACTTCTTGGTCAGGGACATTTGTAACTAAAGGTGTCATCCATTTGGCCCCATTAATAGTTCCGTGATTATTATTCCCAGTTAAATCACGGGCGTTATTTCCTGTTCCTTCGTCTAATTTCCAATAGCCAAATAGACCAGGTTCTTTTCCCGAAAGGTCAAGGTGCATATTTTGGGAGATTTCTTTCTGTGTTCTTGCTCTACTCCAAATTCGGATTTCTTTTAAACTGCCATGATAAAAACCTATCGCACTTTCACCACCAAATATTCCTGAAGGTACTAATGTTTTTTTCCCACTGGCTAATCCCGTTTTGACCATTTGTCCATTAATAAATAAAGTTGGTTTCTTATTTTTATATACGACAGCGATATGAGTCCAACCTCTTAACGGGTATTCGCATACTAAAGGTGAGGGGAAATGATTTATTGAATGTTCATAAACTGTGACACCATTTGTCCCGACGGAAATACCAACACCAGCCCTTGAGGAATCGCCATTTAAATACGCACCAAAAACAGGTACAACTACAAATTGCATGTCGGGCATTTTTGATATTCCGGTTATGGACTCAGTCCCGATATAATGAGCCCTTTCTGGTTTGGCCCAGAATTCGATTGTAAATGTATTTTTAATGTTTGGAAATAACAGTTCTTTAGTGGTTATTTGATTGTTTCCTTGGAATGTGAGATGAATATTTTGTGCCATGCTGACACCTCCAATTATACTTATAAAAAATTGTATGGAACAATTTCATTGAGTATGAGCTATTAAAATTAATTTCAGACTAATCCATTTAGTAACCACTAAATTTATCGTTTGTAATATACTTAGAAATTTATGTATATACTAATGTAGTTTTATTTTGATTCCTACGACTATAAAGGGGAAAGAAAGATGGTATAGAGAGGAGTTTATGCCATGATAAGGAAATTAAAAAGGGGATCATATCCGACGCATTCTTTAAATCAGACGGAAAAAGTATCAATTGTAATTCCGTTTTATAACTGTAGTTATGTTGACAGGGCTATAATGAGTGCCTTGAAACAAACATATAGAAATATTGAAATTATTGTTGTTGATGATGGATCAACTATGCATGTTGAAAAGCTCAGACCTTTTATGGAAAAAATACTTTATATAAGAAAGGAAAATGGAGGAACGGCGACGGCTTTAAATGAGGGAATTAAGCATGCTAGCGGGGCTTATTTTGTTTGGTTAAGTTCAGATGATCAATTAGATTCTTCTAAGGTTGAAGTGCAGTTAAATTTTATGAAACAAAAAAAAATATCATGCTCTTTTACTAATTTTAATTGGATAAATAAAGATAATACTCCAATTAAATTGTCAGTAAGCCCAAAATTCCCTAATAAAGTTTCTTTTTATAAGTACTTCAAAAGAGGTTGTCCGATTAATGGTTCGACTGTCATGATCAAAATAGACCTTTTCTCAGATGTGGGTTTATTTAACGAATCAATGATTTATACACACGATTACGACTTATGGAACCGAATTGTTTTAAAGTATGATATCTTCTTTTTAGACCAACCACTTACTAATTATAGGATGCACGATGGGATGGGGAGCAAAAGATACAGTTCTGCAATAAAAAAAGAAGTGGAGATGATTCAAAAACGCTATAGTCATAACCTTGATCAATTGATTGCAAGAGTTATTGGCAATAGGTGAATGCAAGGTTGAAATTTATTTAATATTTAATAGCTCAACTTTCGCATAAAAGTTCTTGACCTGTAAAGGACTGAAATTAAATATTTTGATGAATTGAATTTGATATCCAGAAAATCTGTGTTACTATGAATATCATTCTAAGGAAGAGGAAGGCTTACTTTCATTGAAGTTAAAATCGTGCTCATCTACTATAGAATCTAAATGCGGATTATTATTCTTGGTAATACTCTTATCCTTATGACTTTGCATAAAATGGTGTATTTCCCGTTGGAGTTGAAACTGATTTTGATTCGAGCCATAATCCTAATTATTGATATACTCCTTTATACTAAGGAAAAAGTCTTGCTGGACCTGTTTTGGTTTATCTATGGTTAGACCGTGGAAAAAGCATTTTCATGGTGTAATCTATCGGTTTTAATATAAAATAAGGAAGGGACTTAACTATAAGGAGTGGGCGTTTATGTCTGAACAATTTGAGAAGGCAACATTTGCTGGGGGCTGTTTCTGGTGTATGGTTCAGCCATTTGATGAACAACCTGGGATTAAAGAGGTCGTTTCAGGCTATACAGGGGGGCATAAGGAAAACCCTACATACGAAGAGGTTTGCTCTGATACCACTGGACATTATGAAGCCGTACAAATCACGTTTGACCCTGAAGTGTTTCCGTATAAAAAGTTGCTAGAACTTTTCTGGCAACAGATTGATCCAACCGATGAAGGTGGACAATTTAATGATCGTGGATTGTCATATCGAACAGCGATTTTTTACCATAATGAAGCACAAAAAGAATTGGCTGAAGAATCTAAAGCCCAAGTAGCTTCAAGCGGGCGTTTTCAAAAACCAATTGTCACAGTGATTTTGCCTGCAGCGTCTTTTTACCCTGCAGAGGAAAAACATCAAGATTATTATAAAAAGAATTCCTTCCACTACAATCTCTATAAAGAGGGATCTGGGAGAGCTCGGTTTATCCGTGAGAATTGGAAGAGAACCAAAAGCGATGAGGAGCTACGTAAGGAGTTAACTCCAATTCAATATGAGGTTACTCGAAATAATGCGACAGAACCTCCTTTCCGTAACGAGTTCTGGAACCATACAGAAGAAGGGATCTATGTTGATATTATTTCAGGTGAGCCTCTGTTTAGTTCCAGGGATAAATATGACGCCGGTTGTGGCTGGCCGAGCTTT
>Ga0182742_1004371_pt1 | contig 12852 bp, 11 predicted proteins | sample eDN5th37CBELigMG_FD_128880 | JGI IMG/M metagenome (GOLD analysis project Ga0182742, IMG submission 128880) | Enriched Miracle-Growth compost microbial communities from Emeryville, California, USA - eDNA 5th pass 37_C BE-Lig MG (version 2)... ... | reverse complement strand
GCTGCTCGGCGGGCTGGCCTCGCCGGCCGCGGCGGCACGGCCTCCGGCCGAGATCGTCCTCCCGCCGGAGGTCGGCTCCACCGAAGGGATCGCCGCCGGCCGGGGCCGCACCTTCTACGTCGGGGAGCTCAACGAGGGCGACATCTTCCGCGGCAACCTGCGCTCCGGGCAGGTGAGCCTCCTCGTCGACGCGCCCGAAGGCCGCGCGGCCGTCGGCCTCGCGTTCGACCGTCGCCACCACCGCCTCTTCGTCGCCGGCGGGCCGACGGGGCAGGGCTACGTGTACGACGCCCGCACGGGGGCCGAGCTGGCCGTCTTCCAGCTGGCCACGGCCCCGACGTTCGTGAACGACGTGGTCCTCACCCGCGACGCCGCGTGGTTCACCGACTCGATGCAGACCGTGCTCCACCGCGTGCCCATCGGCCGCCGTGGCGCGCTGGGCGCTCCGGAGGTGGTGCCCCTCACCGGGCCGGCCGCGTCGCAGGTGGGCGACTTCTGGCTGAACGGCATCGAGGCCACGCGCGACGGCGCCACCTTGGTCGTGGCCCACTCCGGGCTGGGCCAGCTGTTCGCCGTCGACGCGCAGACGGGCGCCAGCGCGGCCATCGTCGACCGCGCCACCGGCGCGCCGATCAGCGTGCCCAACGCCGACGGGATCATGTTGCGCGGTCGGCACCTCTGGGTGGTGCAGAACTTCAGCAACCAGGTGTCGGTCATCTGCCTGAGCGGCGACCTCAGCTCCGGCGTGGTCACCGACGTCATCACCAGCCCCCTCTTCGAGGTGCCCACCACGGGTGCGCTCTTCGGCTCGCGCCTGGCCGTGGTCAACGCCAAGTTCGGGGTGCAGCCGCCGCCCACGCAGTTCGAGGTGGTGGTGGTCAAGGCCTGAGCCGGCATCGGCGGGAGCGGGCTCCCACCGGCGGCTGCAACGACGCTCTTGTATCTGTCGGAGCGACGATCTACCTTGCGGGCACGACCGAGGGGCCTGCGGCGTGCGTTCGCGCCGTGCGAGGGGAGGCGACATGTCGATGCTCGAAGCCGTGCCGGCGAAGCTGGAGGGCCTGCTGGACCCGGCCTGGTTGACGGGTGCGCTCTACGACCTGGGCGACGGCGAACGGGTCGTGGACGCGAGGGCGGTCGACAGCATGAAGACCATCGCCAGCAAGGTCCGCTTCGAGGCGGTGGTCGAGGGGCCGGACGGCACCCGCCGCACGCGGCACTACTGCGTGAAGGGCGGCTTCGACGACGACGGCTCCACCGGCGCCATCCTGGCGCTGGAGGCCCGGGTCTACCGCGAGCTGGCCCCGGTGGTGGGGCTGCGCGTGCCCTACGCCGCCTACGCCGAGACCGAGGAGGGCTCGGGCCGCTCCGTGATCGTGCTCGAGGACCTCGTGGCCGCCGAGGCCACCTTCCTGAACGCGCTCACGCCCTACTCGCTGGAGACGGTGCGGGGGACGTTGGGCCAGCTGGCGCAGCTCCACGCGGCCACGTGGGGCCAAGAGGGCATGGCCCGGTTCAGCTGGCTGCCGCCCCGGATGGACGTGCGGATGCCGATCGACATGCTGCAGGGCCTGCTGGACGACGGTCGCGGCCCGGACCTCCCCCCGTACCTGCGCGACGCGGAGACCGTCACGGAGGCCATGGCGCGCGGCCGCGACGAGGCGCCGGTGTGCGTGGCCCACGGCGACGCGCACTCTGGCAACGCGTACGTCGACCGCGACGGCCAGGCCGGCTGGTACGACTGGCAGTGCGCCCACCGGGGCCACTGGGCCACCGACGTCAGCTACCACCTCGGCACCGCGCTCGACATCGAGACCCGTCGCCGCCACGAGGCCGACCTGCTGCGCTTCTACCTCGACGAGCTCGCCCGCCACGGCGTGGAGCCTCCGGCGTGGGACGACGCGTGGGAGGACTACGCCCTCCACTTCGCCTACGGCTACTACCTGTGGGCCATCACCCGGTTCCACAACCGGGCCGTGGTCGTGGAGCACATCCCGCGCCTCGGCACCGCCATCGTGGACCACGACACCTACGCCCGCCTCGGCATCGAGACCGGCTGAGCGTCGCCGGGCGCCGGGCGCGTGCGCCGGGCGCGTGCGCCGCTCGCTCCGGCGGGGTAGCACAGCGCCATGCTCGAGATCCGGATCGTCGAGACACCCGGGCTGGGTGACCGCAGCTACGTCGTGACCGACGGCCGCGTGGCCGTGGTGGTCGACCCCCAGCGCGACATCGACCGGGTGCTCGACGCCGCCGGCGACGCCGCGATCACGCACGTCCTGGAGACGCACGTCCACAACGACTACGTGACCGGCGGGTTGGCGCTGGCCCGGCGCTGCGGCGCCACGTACGTGATGAACGCCCACGACCCGGTGGCCTTCGAGCGCCTCGGCGTGCGCGACGGCGACACCATCGTCACGGGCTCGCTGCGCGTGCGGGTCATCCACACGCCGGGCCACACGCCGACGCACCTGGCCTACGCCATCAGCGCGGGCGACGACGACGCTCCCGGCGACGCGCCCGGCGACGTGGCCGTCTTCACCGGCGGCTCGATGCTCTACGGCGCGATGGGTCGCACCGACCTCATCGACCCCGCACGCACCGAGGACCTCACCCGGGCCCAGCACCGCTCGGCGCACCGGCTGGCCGCCGAGCTGCCCGACGCCACGCCGGTGTACCCGACGCACGGCTTCGGGAGCTTCTGCTCGGCCACGGCCACGAAGGGCACGGCGTCGACCATCGGCCTGGAGAAGCGGCAGAACATCGCGCTCACCACCGGCGAGGACGACTTCGTGGCCGCGCTCCTGGCCGGTCTCACCGCGTACCCCCGGTACTACGTCCGCATGGCCCCGCTGAACCTGGTCGGGCCCGACGAGCCCGACCTGTCCCTCCCGCAGCTCGCCGACGCGGCCGTGCTGGAGCACCGCCTCGCGCACGGCGAGTGGATCGTCGACCTGCGCTCCCGGCGCGCGTACGCCGCCGGCCACGTGCGGGGCACGGTCTCGATCGAGCTGGCGGACCCCTTCGCCACCTACGTCGGGTGGACGGTCCCGTGGGAGGCGCCGCTCACGCTCCTGGGCGACGACGCCGACCAGGTGCTGGCGGCCCGCCGGCAGCTGGTGCGCATCGGCATCGACCGGCTCGAGGGCGCGGCCATCGGCCCGGTGCACGAGCTGGCCCCCGGCGGCGAGGTCGCCAGCTACCGGCGGGCGACGTTCGCCGAGCTGGCCGCGGAGCTCCCGACGCGGCGCGACGAGATCGTCGTGCTCGACGTCCGCCGGACCGACGAGTGGGAGGCCGGTCACATCGACGGCGCCGTGCACGTGCCGTTCTTCGAGCTGCGCGGCCGCCAGCACGAGCTCCCCGAGGGGGAGGTGTGGGTGCACTGCGTCTCGGGCTACCGGGCCGCGATCGGCGCCTCGCTGGTCGACTGCGCGGGCCGGCGGGCGGTGCACATCGACGACGACTGGGAGCACGCCGCCCAGGTCGGGCTTACGGTGGTGCGCGGCGACTGATCTCCAGGGGGGAGCTCGATGACCGACATGCCGCCGTCGTACGGAGCGCGCCTGCACCAGCTGGCGGAGGAGCGGCCGTCGGAGGTGGCGGTGATCTTCGCGGCCGAGGCCGGTGGGGAGACCCAGCACACCCGCGCCGAGCTCGACGACCGGTCGACGCAGCTCGCCCGTGTGCTGGCGCGCCGCGGCGTCGGGGTGGGCGACCACGTGGCCATCCAGCTGCGCAACTCGGTGGAGTTCCTCGTCGGCTGCTTCGCCGGGTGGAAGCTCGGGGCCACCGTCATCCCGGTGCGCTGGGACCTCCCCGACTGGGAGGCGGGCCGCGTGCGCGCGGTGGCCAGACCGAAGGTGGTCCTGGCGCCTGACACGTTGGCGCTGATCGCGGAGGCCGAGCGGGAGTCGACCGACCCGTTCGAGTTCGCGACGTCGCCCGTCGCGCAGGGCATCTGCAGCTCGGGCGCGACGGGTACGCCGAAGGTGATCCTCCGCAAGGTCCCCGCGGTGTGGCCGCCCGAGGCGCGCTCCACGATGCTGATCCAGGAGCAGTCCCGGCCCCTGCAGACATTGGCGCAGCGCACGCTGGTGTGCGGCCCGATGTACCACACCAACGGCTTCACGGCGCTCAGCGACCTGCTCTCGGGTTTCAGCGTGATCCTGATGGAGCGGTTCTCGGGCGCCCGCGCGGTGGACCTCATCGAGCGCTACCGGCCGACGGGGATGGTGGCGGCCACGCCGCTGCTGCAGCGCATCGCGCAGGTGCCCGACGTGCGCAGCCGCGACTTCTCCAGCTTCGAGTGGGTGCTGCAGGGCGCCTCCGTGCTGCCGCCGTGGGTCGCGGAGACGTGGTTCGAGCTCGTGGGGCCCGAGCGCATGTTCCTCCTCTACGGCTCCACGGAGGGCGCGGGCATCGTGGCGCTCACCGGCGAGGAGTACCGCCGGCACCCCGGCTCGATCGGTCGGGGGTTCGCCGGCACGCAGGTCAAGATCCTCGACCCCGACGGCCAGGAGCTGCCGCCGAACGAGGTGGGCGAGATCTACACGCGCCCGGGCGACGGCGTGCTGCTGCACGAGTACCTCGGCGACGTGGCGCAGACGCCGGTGACCCCCGACGGCTTCACCACGGTCGGCGACCTCGGCTGGCTCGACGAGGACGGCTGGCTCTACCTGGCCGACCGCCGCGTCGACATGATCAAGAGCGGCGGCGCCAACGTGTTCCCGGCGGAGGTGGAGGTGGCCCTCTCCGACCACCCCGCCATCCGCGACGTCGCGGTGGTCGGCCTCGGCGATCCCGAGTGGGGCAAGCGGGTGCACGCCATCGTCGAGCCCTACGACCCCGCGGCGCCGCCCGACCGGGCCGAGGTGATCGCCTACGCCAAGGCCCGCCTCGCGCCCTACAAGGTGCCGAAGACGGTGGAGCTCGTGGAGCGCATCCCCCGCTCGGAGGCCGGCAAGGTGAGCCGCAGCGCGCTCATCGCGGAGCGGGAGGGAGCGACGGGCTAGGTGGCCGGCGGGCTGAGGGTCGGCACGGTGGCGGGGCGGGCGGCGCCCGGGCGCAGCACGCCGAGCACGACCGCGAGCCCCGCTGCCATGGCGAGCGCCACGGGCCCGTAGGCGCCGATCCCGCGGGCGTCGAGCACCACGCCGGCTGTGGCCGGACCGACGGCGGCGCCGAGCGACGACGCCGCCGTCTGCCAGCCGACCGCCGCGGCCGCCCGCGCCTCGCCGACGCGCTCGGGCGTCACCAGCATCAGCAGCGGGAAGACGACCGACAGGGCCAGGCCCGTGAGCGGGAGGCCCAGTGGTGCCACCGGGCCGCCCAGCCACAGCAGCAGCGCGCCCGCGCCGGCACCCGCGACGGCGGCGGCCAGCAGCCGGCTCACCGTGTGGCGGTGCCCGGCGAGGCCGAGCCACAGGCGGCCCGCGGTGAGGCCCACCCAGTAGACGCCCACCCACACCGAGGCGGCCAGGTCGCCGAGCCCCCGGTCCTCGGTGAGCGAGGTGAAGGCCCACTGGCCGACCGTCGTCTCGAGCGCCACGTAGAGGACGAAGGCCAGGCACGGCAGCAGCACGCCGCGGGGGGAGCCCAGCGGCTGCTGGGCGGGCGCGTCGCCGAGCGAGCGGCCGAGCAGGGGCACGACGAGGAGCAGGGCCGCGGTGGCGAAGATGGCGTAGGGCGGCCGCCAGCCGCCGCCGGCCGCCAGCGACACGCCGACCACCATCGGGCCCAGCGCGGCGCCCACGCCGTAGCCGGCGTGGAGCAGGCCCATCAGCCGCGGGTCGTGGCGCAGCGCGACCGCCGCGTTGAAGCCCGTGTCCATGCCGCCCGAGCCGGCGCCGAGCAGCACGCTGCCGGCCAGCACCACCGGCCACGCGGGCGCCAGCGCGATGGTCGCCAGCCCGGTGGCCGAGCAGAGCGTGGCCCGCACCACCAGGCCCTCGACGCTCCAGCGGGCGGCCAGCCGCCCCGTGGTCATGGCCACCACCGTGTAGGCCACGGTGTGCAGCACGAGGAAGGTGCCCAGGTCGGCCAGCGGTCGGCCGAGGTCGGCCCGCATGTCCGGCCACGCCGTGCCGTGCGCGAAGTCCGGCAGCCCCAGCACCACGAAGGCCAGCGCCACGACCAGCGACGTGGCCTGGCGCCGAGGCATCCCGGGAAGCTACCCGGGGTGCCTCGTGTCGTCGGTCCCTGTCGTCGGCCCCCGTCGTCGGTCCCCGGTGGCGACGCTGCGCCAGGGTGGTTCACAGCGCATCGCCGTGGACGTCGGCCATCATCCCTGCCCCTTGCGCGGTTTCGGTGCGTCGGATACGATCGAACAGATGTTCGACGCACTGGCTGAGGCGCTGCGCGAGCTGGAGCTGCCCCCCGACGCCGACGCCATCGCGGAGGCGATCGCCTGGCGCGACGTGCTCGACGCGAAGATCGCCTTGGCCCTGGGCGGGCTCGACGCCCGAGGTCTCACCGCCCGAGGTCTCGCCGAGGAGACCGGCGCCGTGTCCACCGTGGCGTGGCTCCGGGCGCACTGCCGTCGCAGCGGGCGCACCGCCAGCCAGATGGTGCGCACCGCCCGCACCGTGGCGGCGTGGCCCGTCCTGGCCGACGCGTGGGCCGACGGAGCGGTGTCGAGCGGCCAGGTCGAGGCCGTGGTGGCCAACGTCGGCCGTCACCATGCACGGTTCGCGCAGCAGGAAGCGGCCATCGTGCCGGCGCTCGAGCCTCTTGGGGTCGATGCCACCACCGTGGCGATGCGGGCGTGGCGTGCCAAGGTCGACGCGCTCGACGACGGCCCTGCGCCCGACGACCGTCCAGACACGCTCCACTTGTCCCGCACGCTCGACGGCCGGGGGGAGCTGCGCGCCAGCCTGGGCGCCGACCTCGCGGAGGTCGTCGCCACCGCCATCCGCACCGTCATCGCTGATGATCCCGCTCGCCCGGTGCCCGAGCGGCGGGCCGAGGCGTTGGGCGAGGTGTGTCGGCAGTTCCTCGCAGCCCAGGGACCCGCGCGGCGCGCTCGCCGTCGCCGGCACCGCCCCCACGTCAACGTGGTGGTGACCTACGAATCGCTGGCGACCTCGCCGGAGGGTCGCTACGTCGATGGTCCGCCCGTCGGACCCGCGGCGTTGCAGGCCATGTTGTGCGACGCCGAGATCCACCGTGTGGTGGTGCAGGGGCGGTCCACGATCCTGGACTACGGCCGGTCTACGAGGACCATCCCCGGCGAGCTCTTCCACGCGCTCGTCCTACGCGACGAAGGGTGCCGCTGGCCCGGGTGCGATCGTCCGGCAGCGTGGTGCGAGGGGCACCACGTCGAGTCGTGGTACCACGGCGGCGCCACCGCGCTCGACAACATCGTCCTGCTGTGCTCTCGGCACCACCACCGGCTCCACCAGCCGGGATGGCGGGCCAAGCTCCTACCGGACGCCACCTTCGAGCTGACCCGACCAGACGGAACCACCGAATCGAGCCCACCGCCGGGTCCGATCCGGCAGCAGTTCTGGTAGCGCCGTCGTGGCATCCACCACGTGCCCGTTCCGGGAGGGCGCCGTTAGGGTCACCTGCCATGGCCCGGAGATCGCCGCTCCCGCTGTCCATCCTCGACCTGGCCACCATCCCGCCGAACGGCACGGCGCGCCAGGCGTTCGAGGGCAGCGTGGCCATGGCGCAGCGGGCGGAGGCGCGCGGCTACACGCGGGTCTGGTACGCCGAGCACCACAACATCCCGACGATCGCGTCGTCGGCCACGAGCGTGCTGATCGCCCACATCGCCGCCCACACGAGCACGATCCGGCTCGGGGCAGGTGGGGTGATGCTGCCCAACCACTCGCCGCTGGTCATCGCCGAGCAGTTCGGCACGCTGGAGACGCTGCACCCCGGCCGCATCGACCTCGGCCTGGGGCGGGCTCCCGGCACCGACCAGGTCACCTGGCGGGCCCTCCGGCGCGACCCGCGCGCCGCCGAGGCGTTCCCGCAGGACGTGCTCGAGCTGCAGGGCTACCTGCGCGGCCGCAGCCGCGTCCCCGGGGTGCAGGCCACGCCCGGCGCCGGCACGAACGTGCCGCTCTACATCCTCGGCTCGTCGCTGTTCGGCGCGCAGCTGGCGGCGGCGCTGGGCCTGCCGTACGCCTTCGCCTCGCACTTCGCGCCAGCGGCGCTGGAGGCGGCGGTGGCCACCTACCGCCACGACTTCCAGCCGTCGGAGCAGCTGGCCGAGCCCTACGTGATCGCGGGCGTGAACGTCGTCGCGGCCGACACCGACGAGGAGGCCCAGGAGCAGTTCCTCCGGGTGCGCCGCTCGCGGGCTGCGGCCCTCCTGGCCGGCGGCCGCCAGCTGTCCGACGAGGAGGCCGACGCGCTGCTGCGCTCGCCGCAGGGCCTGCACCTGGCGCAGATGACGCAGTACTCGGCGGTGGGCACCCCCGACGCGGTGTGGGAGTACCTGCGCTCGTTCGCCGAGCACGCCGACGCCGACGAGCTCATGGTGGTGCACGCCGCGCCCACCACGGAGGGCCGCCTCCGCTCGATCGACCTCCTGGCCGACGCCAGCGGCCTGACGCCCCAGCCCTAGCCCGAGCGCCGCGCCACGAAGACGTCCCGAGGGGTGCGGTCCTCGGAGGTCGTCTCGGTGATGCGCTCGGCGACGAAGCCGACCTCGTCGAGGAGCCCCAGCCAGGTGGCTCGGGGGAAGAGCCCGGTGCGATGGGTGTCGTGCACGCTCTCCACGGTGCCGTCCGGCGACCGCAGCAGGAAGCCGTAGTCGGTTCGGATCCAGCTGTCGTGCGGGTCGGGATCCCACGTCCACTCGACGAAGCGCACGCCGCGGCCGTCGGTCCCGTCGGAGCCGCCCCAGTCGGTGCTCGGCTCGTAGATCTCGGTCGTGTGGTCGGGCAGGAACACGGCCACGCCGCCGGGGCGGCAGTGCACGTAGGCGGTCGTCATGGCGGCGCGCAGGTCGTCCACGGACGTCATGGAGTCGATGGCGTCGTGGAGGAACACGGCGTCGAACGACCGGCCGAGGCGCACGGTGCGCATGTCGCCCGCCAGGTGCGCGCACCCCGGGTTGAGGCGCCGCGACACGGCCAGCATCTCCTCGGAGAGGTCGACCAGCGTCATGGTGAACCGCCGGGCCAGGTACGAGGCGTTGTGCCCGCCGCCGCTGCCGAGCTCCAGCACCTCGCGCACCGGCCCCGTCGCCGCGCCGGCGAGCAGCTCCGCCGCGAAGCTCGCCTCCTCCTCGTACTCCTCCACCGGGGAGATGAGCGGCCACCACTCGGCCAGGTCGGTGTACATGCGCGCCATCAGCGCCTCCTTCGCCGGGGTGGACGATGAGCACGAGCCGGGGCCATCGTCTGACCGCACATGCCTACCTTCGATCCCACCCGCCTCGCCCGCCTGCGCGACGTGCTCACGCGCCACGCCGACGAGGACCGGGTCGGCGGCCTGGCCTGGCTGGCCGACTGCGACGGCCGGGTCGAGGTCGGCGTCGCCGGCCGGCTGGTGCGCGGTGAGGGCCGCCCGGTGCAGCGCGACACCCTCTTCCGCATCTCGTCGATGACCAAGCCGATCGTCGCGGCCGCGGCGCTGAGCCTGGTCGAGGAGTGCCGCCTGCGGCTCGACGATCCCGTGGACGACCTGCTGCCCGAGCTCGCCGACCGGCGCGTGCTGGTCGACCCCCGAGGGCATCTCGACGGCCCCACGGTGCCGGCCGCCCGTCCGATCCTCGTGCGCGATGTGCTGACCTTCCGCCTCGGTCTCGGCATGGACTTCAGCGCGCCGTGGCCGCAGCCGTTGCTCGAAGAGATGAGCGGGCTGCAGCTGGCCAGCGGCCCGCCGCAACCGCAGCTGCCGCCGCCGCCCGACGAGTGGCTGCGCCGCCTCGGCACCCTGCCGCTGCTCCACCAGCCGGGCGAGCGCTGGCTCTACGACACCGGTGGCGACGTGCTCGGCGTGCTCATCAGCCGGGCCGCGGGGCAGCCGCTCGACGTCGTGCTCCGCGAGCGGTTGTTCGAGCCGCTCGGCATGGCCGACACCGGCTTCGCGGCCCGCGACCTCCGCCGCCTCGGCGCGACCTACGCCCTCGACCAGGCCACGGGCGAGCCGGTGGTGTGGGATCCCCCCGAGGGCCAGTGGGCCACGCCGCCGGCCTTCCCGTCGGGTTCGGCCGGGCTGGTGTCGACCCTCGACGACCTCCGCGCCTTCGGCCGCATGCTGCTCGACGGCGGTCGGGCGCCTGACGGCTCGAAGCTGCTGTCCCGGGTCGCCGTGGAGGCCATGACCACCGACCAGCTCGGCATGGCGCCCGGCGTGCCGGGACCGACGCCCGACGGCTCGCAGGGCTGGGGATTCGGTGTCGGGGTGCAGCTGCGCCGCACGGGCATCGGGCCCGGGCCCGGCAGCTACGGCTGGGCCGGGGGCCTGGGCTCGGTGTGGATGAACGACCCGGCGGAGCGCCTGGTGGGCGTGGTGCTCACCACCGACATGTTCAGCGGGCCGACCGCGCCGCCGGCCGCCATCCACGACTTCTGGACCGGCGTGTACGCGGCCCTCGACGAGTGAACGAGTGAGGACGGACGGGTGACCGGACGGATCGACGCGGTGGTCTTCGACCTCGACGGGGTGCTCATCGACTCCGAGGTCATCTGGTCGGAGGTGCGCGAGCGCTTCGTCGAGGCCGAGGGCGGGACGTGGGTGCCCGGCGCCCAGGAGCGGATGATGGGCATGGCCACGCAGGAGTGGTCGGCCTACCTGCACGACGAGCTGGGCGTGGGGCTGCCGCCCGACGAGATCGCCCGCCGAGTGATCGACGAGATGGCCGCCCGGTACCGCGAGCGGCTGCCGTGGCTGCCCGGTGCGCAGGAGGCCGTCCACCGGCTGGCTCGCAGGTGGCCGCTCGGCCTGGCGTCGTCCTCGCCGGCGCGCCTCATCCGGGCCGTGCTGGCCGCGTCGGGCCTCGACGCGGTGTTCCGGGCGGTGCTCTCCACCGAGGAGGTCGGCGTCGGCAAGCCCGCCCCCGACGTCTACCTCGCCGTCGTCCGCCGGCTGGGCGTGGCGCCCGAGCGGGCGGCCGCGGTGGAGGACTCGACGAACGGCCTCCGGGCGGCGCGCGCCGCCGGCATGCGGGTCATCGCCGCGCCGAACCCGGCCTACCCGCCCGACGGCGACGAGCTGCGCCGGGCCGACGCCGTGGTCCGCTCGCTCGACGAGCTCACCGACGCGGTCGTCGACCCATCCCTGGACGCCACCGCCTGAGGCAGGTAGGACGGGAGGGCCCTGGCCCGCCCGCTCCCCGGAGGTCCTCCCTTGCTGCTCTGGCTCGCCGCGAACGCGGTCGCTGTGGCCGCGGCCGTGCTCGTCGTCTCCTTGGCCAGCCGGCTCGTGATGCGCCTGCTGGCGCACCGCCCGCTGGTCGTCAGGTTCGCCCGGCGGGTGCGCGGGCCGCTCATGTTGCTGCTGGCCTCGACCGTGACCGCGTCGACGGTGGTGGAGGCCGAGATCTCCGACCAGGCGAGCGACCGCGTGACACACGTGGCGCTCATCGGCACGATCGTGGCGTGCGGCTGGCTGGCCGTGCGGGTGATCGCCGTGCTGGTCGACGAGTGGATCCGCGTGCTGAAGGTCGACGCCGCCGACAACCTCCGGGCCCGAACCGCCCACACGCAGCTGGCGGTCCTGCGTCGGTTGGCGTCGGTGCTGGTCGGCGTCATCGTGGCGGCCGCCGTGCTGTGGACCTTCGACGAGGTCCGCGTCGCCGGCGCCAGCATCCTGGCGTCAGCCGGCCTCATCTCCGTCGTCGCCGGCATCGCCGCCCAGTCCTCGCTGGCCAACCTCTTCGCCGGGCTGCAGATCGCCTTCTCCGCGCCCATCCGCTACGACGACGTGGTCGTGGTCGAGGGCCAGTGGGGCCGGGTGGAGGACATCACCCTCACCTACGTGGTGGTGCGCACCTGGGACGAGCGCCGGCTCATCCTCCCGTGCACGTGGTTCACGCAGCACGTCTTCGAGAACTGGACCCGGCCGACGTCGGCCATCCTGGCGCCCGTCGAGCTGGAGGTCGACCACTGCGTCGACGTCGACGAGGTGCGTCGCGTCGTCGACGAGGTGGCGGAGGGCAACCCCCGCTGGGACGGCCGTGTGAAGGCGGTGCAGGTCACCGGGTCGAACCCGACCACCATGACGGTGCGGGTGCTGCTGTCGGCGCGTGACGCGGGCACCGCCTTCGAGCTGCGCTGCGAGGTCCGCGAGGCCGTCTTCGCCCACCTCCGCGACCACCGGCCCGAGGCGCTCCCCGGGGTGCGGGTGCACGAGCGACCGCTGCGGGGCGCCGCCTGAGTGACAGACGTCGGCTCGCGGTACACGGGTCGATCGAGCGCGACCGGAGGACGGCCATGAGCAACGACGACGAGCGCGACCAGGTGGGCGTACCCGAGGACCCGGGCACGGTCGACCACGCGGACGACGACGACCTCGACGACGACGACGTCGGCGGTGATCCCGAGGTGGGCCGCGTGGGCCGGGCGGACGACCTGCTGGCCGACGCCGACCACCTCGAGCCCGGCGACGCGGACCTCGTCGGGGACGTGGGCCGCGGCGACCGGGAAGCCGACCACGTCGACCTGTCGGGCCAGGCCGACCGGGGCATCCGCGACCTCGACGAGGAGCTGCCCCCGTCGCGGGAGGAGCTCGGCCGCTAAAACGGCGAGGAGCCAGGGGCGTCGCGCGACGCCCCTCGGGGTGAAAGGGCGCCGAGCATGACGTACTACCGCTGCGTCGGGGACGTGCCCCGCAAGCGCCACCAGCAGTTTCGCGACGCGGACGGCCACCTCCTCACCGAGGAGCTGGTGGGGG
>Ga0182742_1004370_pt1 | contig 12854 bp, 7 predicted proteins | sample eDN5th37CBELigMG_FD_128880 | JGI IMG/M metagenome (GOLD analysis project Ga0182742, IMG submission 128880) | Enriched Miracle-Growth compost microbial communities from Emeryville, California, USA - eDNA 5th pass 37_C BE-Lig MG (version 2)... ... | reverse complement strand
TGAAACCCGGCGCGACGCCATCAACGCGCTCCGCGAGCGTCTGACCAACACCCGCCGCGCGGGCGTCGCGCTGTTCCAGACGCTCAGGCGGCACGAGACGACCTGGGAGGATCTGGTCGCCCTCGACGCCGATCTCGCCGACCTCGACCACCCGCGCGACGTGATCGGCCAGGTCGTCATTGAGGCCAAGTACAACGGCTACGTCGGCCGGCAGATCGAGCAGATTGAACGCTTCCGCCGACTGGAGGACAAGGCGATTCCCGCCAACCTCGACTACGGCGCGGTTCACCAGCTACGCGCCGAGGCTCGCGAAAAGCTCGATCGGGTCCGTCCCCGGTCGCTCGGCCAGGCCGGGCGAATCAGTGGGATCAGCCCCGCCGACATCGCCACGCTGCTCGTCCACCTCCGTCGCCGCAAGTCCTCCGCGACGCCCGACAACGCCTCGGCGTGATCGCGAACCCTGGTTCACCGCGATGAGCCTCCCTCACCCAAACGCCCCGGCCAACACCCCCCGCGGGATCTTGCGCCAACCCCGAAGAGAGGCCGAACCCCGCCCCCCTTCGTGGAGCATGGATGTTTCGCCAACCCCGGAGTCGGAAACAACAACCGAGATTGACAAAATACCGGAGTCGGGATTCCTTATCGAGGCCGCGCCCCTTGCCAGCGCCGTTGGCTCTTGAGTCGAGGGTTCGGCTTGCCGGGGCTCGTCCCGGCTTAAACGAGGCGCGGAGACGTTCGGTTGACGGGAGCTAATGGGAAATACCGTCTCGGTTCATCCGGATTGACAAGGCCGAGCGTCTTTTTACAATTGGCTAACTCGGCAAGATCGGCAAACCCTACAATATTCGCTGAATTTAACGATGGAGTCGGATCGCGCGATTGGCGGCGTTTCGGGCTCGTCGCTGAGTTGGCGATTGACGACCGTGGGATCGACAGGGACGCGTCGCGGGAAAACCGATCGGATCAGCCCGCAAAGTCTCGCGACGGCCGCCGCGGTGGCGCGCCGCCGGATTTGAAACTGATCGCGATTGGGGAATCAGGGCCCTACCAATCATGAAGACCGTTTACACGACGGGCGAGGCCGCGAAGATCTGCAAGGTCAGTCAGCAGACGATCATCCGCTGCTTCGACTCGGGACAGCTCAAGGGATTTCGCGTGCCCGGATCGCGGTTTCGACGAATTCCGCGCGAGGCGCTTTACCGTTTCATGAAGGAGAACGGGATCCCCACCGACGCTCTGGAGAGCGGTCGCCGGCGGATCCTGATCGTCGACGACGATCAGGCGGTGGTCGACCTGATCGCCGAGGTGCTCGACGGCGACGGCCGGTTTGAGCACAAGTCGGTCAACAACGGCTTCGGCGCGGGGATGCTGGCCAAGGAGTATCACCCGGACCTGATCATCCTCGACGTCATGTTGCCGGACATCAACGGCCAGGCGGTTTGCGAGCTGATCCGCCGCGACCCGACGATCTCGGACATCAAGATCATCTGCATCTCGGGGATGGTCGAGGAGGACAAGATCGAGGAGCTGAAGGCCTCCGGCGCCGACGATTTCCTCCACAAGCCGCTGGATATCGATGAACTCCTTCGGCGGATCTGCCGACACTTGGATATGGAGACCCCCTCGGTCGGCTGAGCGGGACGCCAACGAGCGATGTCGCGCGTTGGTTCGGCGCTGGTCGAAGACGAGGCGTCGGTTCGCATCGGGACTCGTCGCGCGAGCGGCGCGTCTCGCCTGGATGGGACGCGGAACCGACGAACGAAGGGGTTGGGAGGGAGCCCGATTGCCGTGCGGGTCCAAGCAGGAGGAAAGCCGTTTGGGGAGCGGTTGCGCGGCCGGCTGGGCGGGCTGGACCGTCTGCCGATCCGTCCCCAGACCGCGCGGGCGGTCATGGAGGCCCTCCGCGCCGCGGCGGACGACGGAGCGGACGCGGCGCCGTTGACCGCCGAAGCCAAAGGCGGCGCGTTCGAGCTGGACCCCGGCTGGATTGCCGCGGAATGCGCCTCGCCCCGGCCGGCGAGCCCGCTTCATCTGATCGCCGAGTCGGCCTGGTGGCCCCCCGCGCTCGCCTCGGGGCAACACGCCGAGGCGATCCAACGACTCTGGCGGCACACGCTGGCCGTCGGACTCGCCTGCCGAGCGCTGGGCCGCGAGCGCGGCGACGCCGATCCCGACCGGCTCATGCGCGCCGGGCTGCTCCACGGATTGGCCCGCTGGGCGGTCGCGGCGGTCGAGCCGGATTGGATCGCCCGCTGGGTCGGCGAACCGGACCCGCGCGTTCGAAGGCGGTGGGAGATCACCGACCTGGGCGCCGACTTCGGTGAGGTCGGCCGCCGACTGGCCGAGCGCTGGGGTTGCGATCCCCTGGTGGTCGACGCCGCCTGGCTCCACGGCGAGGCGGACGGCGTGCTCAACGACGCCGCGCGAGATCCCGAACGGCTGGCACTCATTCAGGAGGCCGTCCGGTGGGCCGAGGCGACCCCCTGGTCGCTGGGCCTGGCCGCGCCCCACGAAACGGCCCCCGGCGAGCCCCGCTTGCGGATCCTGATCGCCGAGGCGCAGTCCAAATGCGGGACGATGTTCGCCGCGGTCGACTCCACCAGCCACGAAGAGCGAATGACCCGGGAGAACGCCCGCCTGCGTCTTCGGATCGCCGACCTCGACCGAACCCAGGCGACCCAGGCCCGATTGATCGGCGCGCTGAGCGAGGCCCCTCCCGACGAGTCGTCGGAAGCCTGGAGCGCCCGGACCGGCCGAATCTGGTGCGGCGAACCCGAGGTTAACGCCGCTCGCGTCCTCTGGTTCGAACCGGGCTCGGAATCGTCCAGTCGAAGCGCGTTCGTGGAATCGGCGACGGCCGCGGGCGCTCCCCAAAACGGCGAGACGGGCCTCCAATCCAAGGCCCCCTCGTGGACGATTCCTCTCGACTCCCGAGGCGCGCGGCTGGGCGAGATTCAACTTTGGCTCGATCCCGACCAGGACGACCCGCGCCCGCGCCTCGAATCGGCTCGGGTGCTCGGGGCCTGGCGGTCGTGGGCGGCGCGGGTGGCCGATCGCTCGCTCTCGGAGCGGCGGCTGCAAGCCGTGGTCGGCGGCAGTCGCAACCGCGTTGAGAACGAGCGGGCGCGGTTGGAGGCCGCCAAGCTGGAGGCCCTCGCCGAATTCGCGGCCGGCGCCGGTCATGAGTTGAACAACCCCCTGGCGGTGATCGTCGGTCGCGCCCAGCTGCTGCTGGGCCAGGCCGAGGCGCCCGAGACGGCCCGTTCCCTCAAGATCATCCTCGCCCAGGCCCAACGCGCGCACCAGATCCTGCGCGACCTGATGTTCGTCGCCCGCCCCGCGGAGCCGCGTCCCCGCCTTTGCCAGCCGGACGAGATCCTGGACTCGTGCCTCGACGAATTCCAGGACGAGAGCGAAGCGCGGGGCGTCCACCTCGTCGGCGAGTTCGAGGACCGCGAGGCGACCTCGTGGATCGATCCCGAGGCGCTTCGTCACATCGCCGAGGCTCTGATCCGCAACGCCCTTCAGGCCAGTTCGAGTGGTCAAACGATCCGCCTCCGCGCCAGCCGCCGCGGCCGAGAGTTTCGTCTCGAAGTCGTCGACGGCGGCAAGGGACTCACCAACCCCGAGGGGGCGCGCCTCTTCGACCCCTTCTTCTGCGGCCGACAAGCCGGCCGCGGCCTGGGGTTGGGCCTCCCCCGAGCCGCGCGGCTGGTCGCGCAGGCCGGCGGCTCAATCGACTGGTCTTCCGCGGTCGGCGGCGGCTCGGTTTTCCAGGTTCGCCTCCCCTCCAATCCGCCCCCCGAGGATGCCAAGGCCAAGAGCGCCTGACGACGTCGGGGCCGATCAGGCGATCGCCATATCGACCATGCCGTCGGCGATGGAGTGGCAATCCGGGCAAAGGAACGTCACGTTCAGCGGTTCCTCGTAATCCCAATGGTGGCGCTGGAGCCGCTGGCGGCGTCGGCGACACCAGGAACAGCGCGCGGGCCGCTCGATCAAGCCGAGCGTCTCGCCCAGGGCCGCCGCGTAACGCGCCGACCGCGTGCGAACGCGCCGGGGCCGAAGCGCGTCATGACAAATCTCCAGATGACGACCAAGACGAGCGAACAAGGCGCGCTGACGTTGCCGTCGAAGCTTTTTCATCATTCGCAACCCGTGAGTTGGAGCCGGAGACCATCTCAGAGCCAATGCGAAGAGGAAGAGCGCCGCTCTCGATTCCAGAAATCGAAGCGGCGTAACCGCGATCGACTTATCTAATTGAATAGTATACCGCGCGGCTGACCCAGCCAGCCGAATCGAGGGCCAATGACGGCGGCCGATCGTCTCGCGCTGGACTTCCCTCGGGATATTCTCCATACTCAGTCACGGCCCCCGCGGCCGAAGTTCGCATTCATCCGAAGGGCGCATCATGGTTTCAGTTCCAGAAGATCGCCGCGCCGACGACTCCGCGCGCCCGCCCGCGGGCTCGGATCGTCGAGAGTTCCTCGGCCGGGCCGTGGGCGCCTGTCTGGGCGCGGGGGCGGTGGCCGGCGGACTTTTCCACGGCGGGCCGGCCGCGGCGCAAGAGGCCGACGGCGAGAAGGCCGGGCGGCTCATCGTCCGCACGCTCCGGCCCGTGAACCTGGAGTCCGCCCCCGCCACGCTCGACTCGTTCCTCACGCCCAACGACGAGTTCTTCATCCGCAGCCACCACGGCGCGCCGACGGTGAACGCCGAGACCTGGGAGATCTCCGTCGAGGGGCTCGTCGACCGCCCCTTGAAGTGGAGCATCAAGGATCTGGAGGCGATGGAGCCGACCACGCGGAGCGGCGTGCTCCAGTGCGCCGGCAACGGCCGCGCGAACTTCTCGCCCAAGGTCCCGGGACTCCTCTGGCAACGCGGGGCGGTCGGCCAAGCGGAGTGGGCGGGAATCCAACTCGGTCGCCTGCTCGAAGAGGCGGGCGTCAAGCCGGAGGCCGCCCACGTGCATTTCATCGGCGGCGACGTTCCCCCCACGCCCAAGACCCCGGCGTTCGTTCGGAGCATCCCGATCGACCGGGCCCGGCACGACGACACTCTGATCGCCCTTAAAATGAACGGCGAGCCCTTGCCGGTCCTCCACGGCGGCCCGGCCCGGATCGTCGTTCCCGGCTGGGCGGCCAACAACTGGTCCAAGTGGATTCGCAAGCTGGTGGTCTCGACCGAAGAGGCCCCGGGCGTCTACATGCAGTCGGGCTACCGCATCCCGCGGACGCCGGTCCCCCCCGGAGTCGATCCCGACCCCAAGGACCTGGTTCCCGTCACCTGGATGAACGTCAAGTCGCTGATCACTTCGCCGGGCCTCGACGCCCAGTTGAAGCGTGGGCCGATCGAGATCCGAGGCGTGGCCTGGACCGGCGAGGGGCACGTCGTCAAGGTGGAGGTCTCAACCGGCGCCGGCCCGGACGCCGAATGGCGCGAGGCCGAGTTGGAGGACGAGCCCCGCCAGGGAAGCTGGCGGCGATTCAAGCTCGCCTGGGAGCCCCCCGCGCCCGGCGAGTACGTCCTCCGCGCCCGCGCGACCGACTCGGAGGGCCAGGTTCAGCCCGAGACCTCGCCCTGGAACAAAAGCGGATATCTCTGGAACGGCTACGATCAAGTCGCCTGCCGGGTTTCGTGAGGCCGATCCATGAAATTTCCCATAGCCGCCGCGCTCATCGCCGTTGTCCTTGTCCTCGCCGGCCTGGGCGCGTGGTGGATGATGGTCCCCGAAGTGGTGGAGGCGCCCGCCGAGCCCCGAGAGCCGGAGGCGGTCGCCGTCGCCGACCGGACCGAGGAGGAGGATGTCGCCCACCGCGACCTCATGGCGAAGAAGGCTCTTGAGGCCAGTTGTCTGGTTTGCCATGAGATGCGGATGATCACGGGTCTCCGTCTGACTCCGGCCCAGTGGACGGCCGAGGTCGACAAGATGGTGAACTGGGGCGCCGTGGTCTCCGAGGGCGATCGTCGGTTGATCGCCGATTACCTGGCGAGGACCCAACCCGTCGACGCCCCGCCCCCCGCTCCCGAGCTGATCGCGCTGGCCTCGGTCGAGAGCCCCGAGATTCCCCCGGGAGACGAGGATCCCATTGAAGGCGACGCCGCGGAGGGGGAGAAGCTCTACATGACGCTCTGCTCCGCCTGCCACGGCCCGACCGGAATGGGTGGGGAACTCGGACCGAGCCTCGCCAACCGAGCGATCATCGGCCACACCGCCGCCTACAACGAGATCGTCCAGAAGGGACTACGCAGAATGCCCCCCTTCGGAGAGGTGCTCAAGCCCCAGCAACAGCGCGACATCCTCGTCTGGCTCCGCGGCCTCCCCCGCGACGCGGTCGCCGCGGCGCTATAGTCCCCTCCGAATGTTCTCGGGAGGGCATTGCCCTCCCGACTTCATTCCGGCCCACCCTTGGTAAACCCGTCGACCATCATCCAGCCCTCGGGCGATCTTCTCCGGGGAGGAGACGGTTTATTAGCGACGGCCGCTCATGCGTGATCGGCGAAGGGTTAGTTTCCGACCAACTTCTCGCGGGCCATCAGCGCCGCGCCGAGGATGCCGGCGTCGTCGCCGAGCGCCGCGCGGACGATCTTCATCTTGCCTTCGGGGTCGGCGAGGATCTGGGTCCGGGCCGAGGCGCGGATCAGGTCGATCCAGGGGTCGCTGAGGGCCCCGGCCACGCCGCCGCCGACGATCACGATCTCGGGGCCGAGGACGTTGATGAGGCTTCCCAGGCCCAGCCCAAGGTAGTGGGCCGAGCGGCGGACCTCCCGAATGGCGATCTCGTCGCCCTCGTAGACAGCGTCGGCCAGGTCGCCGCTCTTGAGGCGGCCCTTGCGCGCCATCTTCTCGCCGAGGTTCGTCGGCTTGCTTTTCTTGACGGCCTTGGCGATCCGGTTGGCGATGGCGGTCTTGCTCGCCATCGCCTCCATGCAACCGCGAGCTCCACAGCCGCACTTCGGGCCGCCGGCTTTGATGACGATGTGGCCGATCTCGCCCGCGTTGCCGGTGGCGCCGTTGACGATTTGTCCGTCCTGGACGATGAAGCCGCCGATCCCGGTGCCGACAAACGCGGCGATGACGTTGCGATAACCCCGGCCGGCGCCGAGCTTGTATTCGCCGTAACCGCCGGCGCGGACATCGTTTTGAACGGTTACCGGCGACTGAATCGCGGCGGAGAGCTCGGGGCCGATCGGGTAGTTCTCGACGTTCAGATTGGCGCTGAAGAGGATCACGCCGGTTTCCACGTCGAGCGGACCCGGCGAACCAATCCCCCCTGCGGCGATGTCGCCGCGCGAGAGCCCCGCCCGACCGAGCGCCTCGTCCACGCACTCGATCATGGTCGCGAGAATCGCCGGCCCTCCCTCCTTGGCCGGGGTGGCTCGCTTGGCTCGTCCCAGGATCTGGTTGTCGGCGGCGACGACGCCCGCCAAAATCTTCGTCCCCCCAAGATCGACTCCGATCACCGGAGGTCCATCCCCCTGCTCGGCCATGTGGCGCGCTCCCGTCGATAGGCTCGGCCGCGGCGCGAAATTGGCGCCGCCTCGGTTAGATTCTACATGATCGCGGGACGAAATTCGAATCGCGCCCGGGTAATTCGCCCCCGAAAGGAGCGGCGGGGCACGAGTTTAAGTCCGCGGCGGTGGGTCTTGAGGGCCCGCGCCGACCGGCGCGGAATCCTCGGCGAGCAACTCGCGCAGCTCGGCGGCGCTGATCGTCTCGCGCTCGATCAGGCGCGCGGCGATCCGGTCCAGAACCCCGCGCCGACGCTCCAGGATGTCGCGGGCCTTGACCTGGGCCTCGTCGACGATCCGGCGCGTCTCCATGTCGATCTCGCGGGCCGTCCGCTCGCTGAAGGCGCGCTCGGTGGAGCCGCCGCCGGGCTCTCGGGACGGATCCTCGCCATAGTGCAGCCGGCCCAGAACGGGGCTCATGCCAAACTCGGCCACCATCCGACGGGCGATCCGGGTCGCGCGGGCGAGGTCGCTGGAGCAACCGTCGGACGACTCGCCCAGGGCGATCTCCTCGGCGAGCGTCCCCCCCAGCAGGGAGCAGACGGCGTTTTCAAGGGCCGTTTTCGTGTGGAGGTAGCGGTCGTCCTCGGGACGGTACAGCGTGTAGCCGAGCGCCCCGTTGCCCCGACCGACGATCGACACCTTGTGGACCGGGTCGGTCTCGGGCAGACACCGGGAAACCAGTGCGTGGCCGGCCTCGTGATAGGCGATCCGACGCTTCTCGTCGGGACGGAGCAGCCGCTGGCGCTTCTCGGGACCGGCGAGCAGGCGCTCGATGCCCTCCTCAAACTCCGACTGGCCGACTTGCTCCTTGCCTCGGCGAGCCGCCAACAGGGCCGCCTCGTTGACCAGGTTCGCCAGGTCGGCCCCGACGAAGCCGGGGGTCATCGCCGCGATCCGCCGGAGACTCAGGCCGTCGGCCAGGGGGACGATCCGCGAATGGACCCGGAGAATCTCCTCGCGGCCCACCAGGTCGGGACGATCGACCACGACTTGACGGTCGAACCGGCCCGGCCGGACCAGGGCGGGATCCAACGTCTCGGGGCGATTCGTCGCGGCCAGAAGGATGACGCCCCGGTCGGCGTCGAAGCCGTCCATCTCGACGAGCAACTGGTTGAGGGTCTGGTCGCGCTCGTCGTGCCCCCCCGTTCCGCCGGCCCCGCGCGCCTTGCCGATGGCGTCCAGCTCGTCGATGAAGATCAGCGACGGGGCCTTGGCGCGGGCCCTGGCGAAGAGGCTCCGCACGCGGGCGGCACCGACGCCGACGAACAACTCGACGAAGTCGGAGCCGGAGAGCGAGAAGAAGGGAACGCCCGCCTCGCCGGCCACCGCGCGGGCCAGAAGGGTCTTGCCCGTCCCCGGCGCGCCGACCAGCAGCACGCCCTTGGGAATGCGGCCTCCGAGCGCCTGGAACCGGCCGGGCGTCTTGAGGAAGTCGACGACCTCGCGCAGCTCCTCGACGACGTCTTCGTGCCCCGCGACGCTCTCGAACGTGACCCGGGTCTCGCCGGACCCGTAGGCGCGGGGGCGGCCCCGGTTGAAGGCCAGGACCGATCCCAGCCCGCCCGATCGCGAGACGATCAGCGCGAGGACGCCGATGGTCATGAGGAATATCAGGGTGGGCAGGGCCGCGTCCTTCAGGGGCGAAGGGGCCGGCTCGGCGTCGTAATTGCCGTCGGGAACATGAGTTTCGAGAAGCCGGATCAGGTCTTCGTCGCGCTCGACTCCGAGTCTCGAAACGTGGTATTCAACCGCCGGGGCCCCGGATTCGGCCGCGGCCAAGCGGCCCCGGATCGAAGTCGGGCCGACGCGGGCCGAGAGCACGCCTCCATCGACGAGGCGCTTGCGGAACTGTCCGTAGGTGAGGTTTTGAGCTTCGGATTGATTCCAAAGCAGGGAGCCGCCGACCAAAGCCAGCGCGACGGCTCCGACAACGGATAACGCCAAAAGCCAGCGGGTTCGCCGGGAAAATCTCGAGAAGCGGTTCTTGATGCTCATGTCGAATTTTGAAATCGGAGACTCAACGCGCCGCGATGGCGCTGGACGCGAATCGGGAAGGATGCGGGCGAAATTGGGCTGGATCGGGGCGGTTGAAAGCGATCATCGGCGGTCTCAACCGACGGGCGTGTTTCTCTCGTGGGCGCGCGGCGGGTTGGCGCCGAGTCCGTCCGGTCGTCCCCGGTTGTTCAGCGGCAGATGGGGAAGCAGGGGCTGGGGCTCAACGCGACGGGCCTTGGAGAGGTCGATCCGCTCGTCGGAGAGGTTGACCTCGAAGCGTCGATTGCCCGGAAGCTGAAGCGGGATTCGGACGGTGAAGACGCTCCCCCGCCCCGGCTGGCTCCTCAAGCTGATCTCGCCGCCCAGCAGGCTGGCCAGTTCCCGGACGATGGAGAGGCCCAGGCCGGTCCCCTCGTGCTCGCGGGTCAGGACGTTGCTCTCCCGGCCCGGCGCCCTGGCCTGGCGGAACTTCTCAAAAATGGTCTCGCGATCCTCCTCGGCGATGCCGATGCCGGTGTCCTCCACTTCGAGCACCAGGAAGCGGCCGTCGGCGCGGGCGCGAACGGTGACGCGGCCCCCCTCGGGAGTGAATTTGATCGCGTTTGAGAGCAGGTTGTAAAGGATCTGGCGGATCTTGCCGGGGTCTTGCCGCAGCAGGGGGATCGCCTCGTCGAGCCGGCACTCCAGCGTGATGTCCTTGCGGTCGGCCATCGGCCGGGCGAGGTTGGTCACGGCCTCGCTGACGTCCCGGATTGAGAAATCCTCGCTTCGCACCTCCATCTTGCCGCTTTCGATCTTGGCCAGGTCGAGGATGTCGTTGATCATCCCCAGCAGCATCTTGCCCGAGGTCTGAATGTTGCCGGCGTATCGTCGCTGGCGGTCGTTGAGGTGGCCGTCGCCGCCGAGGACCTCGGAGAAGCCGATGATCGAGTTCAGCGGCGTCCGCAGCTCGTGACTCATCGTCGCCAGGAAGTCGCTCTTGATCCGGTTCATCTCGTAGAGGGCCATGTTGGCCTGGGCGAGCTCGTCGACCTTGTGGTCCAGGTCGTTGTTGACGTCGCGCAGCTCCTGCTGCATGGCCACGAGGTTGTGGAGCATCCGGTTGAAGGCGTGGGAAAGGTCTTCGAATTCGTCGCCGGTTTGGATCTGGCTGCGGATGTTGAGCCGGCCCGCGGCGATGGCGTCGGAGACGTCGCGGAGGTGCTTGACGGGCTTGACGATGATGTAGCGGACGATCATGTACGAGGAGACCATCGCCAGGATGGCCGTCACCAGCGCCGCGGTGATCAGCATCGCCCGGTTGCTGTTGATGGCCTTCCGCGTCAGCTCCAAGGGGATGTGGACCGCCACGGCACCGGCGAGGTCGCCGGCCTTGACCCGCTCGCTGCCGCGACCGTCGCGCGACTGGCGGAAGTAGTGGTTGTCCAGGTCGATCCGGCCAACGTCGAAGCCCTCGCCGGCCAGTTCGCCCCTCGGCTCGTTGCTGTGGCAAGCGATCAGGCAGCTTGATTTGAACGTCACGGCCTGGATGTACTGATATTGATTGCCCCCGGGCATGGTGCGGGCCACCCACATCGGCTTGCCGTTGGCGAAGGCGTAGGAGTTCGGCTCGCGCGGAGGTCCGACCTGGTTCAGCGCGGTCTCGTCTTCGGCGGCCTTGAGGAACTCCTCAAGCGCCCTGCGCTCGAACTCGTCGCGGGGCTGCTTCTTGGGATCGTAGGGGTTGAGGACGACGGCCTTGGCGTCGGGCTGATCCTCAAGCGGCGTCCAACCGCGCATCAGAACGTTGAGCACGTCGGTGAAGACGCCGTTGTTCAGCAGCTTGTAATGGATGCTCAAAAGAGTGGGGTTCACCTGCATCCGGGCCGACTGCATGGTCTGCTTGTTGACCAGGTCCTCGGTCTTCAGGCCGTACCAGAGGAAGCTGACGGTGACCAGGACGAAGATCCCCAGCCCGAAGATGAAGCGGCATTTCCGCTCCAGGCTGGTCTCGCCGAGCAGGTGTTTGAAGCTGCGATATGACACCGATCAGGTCCCTCAATCAGGCGTCGACGACCGACCGAGGCCGGCGTCCGGCCCCGATCGTCGCGGTCGGCTCGATCACCCGCCGCGCGGAGCCCGGCCGCCTCTCCGGCCTCGCGGGTGGAGCCCTTTCACCCTAATCAATATCATTCGGCGTGACCAGAGTGAGATTGCCGCCTCCAGCGGGGCCAGGGGGGCATGATCTTCGGCGCGACCGCGTGGAATTTCCCGGTGAACCAATTATGGTGCGGTTGCAGCTTCATCGGGTCGAGGAGCGGGCTGAGGTAGCTGCCGCCGCCGAGGGCCTGATAGGCGTTGACGACGGCGACGAGCTGCTCCAACTTGGTGTCGATCAGGTTCAGTTGCGCCTCCAGCAGGTCGGTCTGGGCGGTGAGCACGTCCAGGTAGTCGATCTCGGCGCCGGCGCGGGGGTTCTGGAAGAGGTCCATCGCGGCCTGGACCGATTTCTCGAGGGCCGTGACCTGCCGCTGTTTGATCTCGACGCTCTTGCCGAATCGCTCCACCCTGGAGAGCCGGTTGTAGACCTCGTTGAAGGCCTGGAGGATGATCTCCTGGTAGTGGTAGAGGGCCTGCAATTGCCTGGCGTTGGCGTTCTGGTACTCGGCCTGGATCGCCCGCTTGTTGATGACCGGCGTGACCAGGTCGCCGGCGATGCTGGCGACCATCGCGTCCGGAGTGCGGAAGAGGTTGCTCCAGTCGAACGCCTGCCAGCCGATGGGGCTGAACGGCCCCTCGGGTCCCATCGGGCCGGCCAGGGCCAGTTTGGGAAAGAAATTGACCCGGGCGACCCTGATGTCGAGCCCGGCGGCCGACAGCTCGCGTTCGACCTGGCGGACGTCGGGACGATTCTGAAGAATCTGCGAAGGCAATCCCGCGTGCAGGGAGCGCAGGTTCAATTCGACGAAGTCGTCGAAGTCTCCGGAGCCGCGTTCAACGGGCTGGGGATAGCGCCCCAGGAGGAAATTGATATCATTCTCCGTCTGGATGATCTCCTGCGTCACGAGCAGCTTCTCGCTCTGGAACCTGCGGACCGAGGCCTCGAACCGTTGGACGGCCAGCTCGGTGGCGCGGGCGGCCTCCTTGGCGGCCAGGGCGAATTGCAGGCTCGCCTCTTGAAGCTTGATCATGCCGTTAAGCTTCTCGAGTCGCGCGTCGAGCGCCTTGAGCTTGTAATAATTTGAGGCGACGTCCGCGACCAGGCGGGTCACGATGTAGTTCCGCCCTTCGCTGGTGGCGAAGAATCGGAGCCTGGTCGCGTCCCGAGCGTTCCGAAGTTGCCTCAAGTAGTCCACCTGCCAGGT
>Ga0182742_1004367_pt1 | contig 12862 bp, 11 predicted proteins | sample eDN5th37CBELigMG_FD_128880 | JGI IMG/M metagenome (GOLD analysis project Ga0182742, IMG submission 128880) | Enriched Miracle-Growth compost microbial communities from Emeryville, California, USA - eDNA 5th pass 37_C BE-Lig MG (version 2)... ... | reverse complement strand
GCTCCCTTCCCCTGAAAAGGGCGAAGGTTGGGGAGGCGCTCGAAGCTTGCAGGAAAGCAGGAATACCGACCCCCACCCGACTCGCCCTCGCTACGCGAGCGCAGTCGCCTCCCCTTTCAGGGGGAGGTAAGGGCCGCGGTGCAGCCGTGCGATGACCCACGGGCGGCCCGTTTGTTGCGCGCGCATCGTCAACGATCGCGGCGCGAGAAAGAAGCCGCGACCATCGCCCGCCTCCCCAGCCTGACATTTTGCCGCTACCCTCCCGCTTCCTGCATGACGCACGGGGGACGGTGACGATGCAGCAGACGATCGCGCCGGTTGCGCCGCCCGGACCGTGGGACACGTTCACGCCCTACACGCCGCTGCACGCGGCCTCGGTGCTGGCCTGCCTGCTGGCGATCGCGCTCATCATCGTCGCGGCGCGGCGCATGCGCGAGGACGGCAGCGAGCCGGCCTTCCGCCGCGGCTTCGCCTGGGCCTGCATGATCTTCTGGGCGTTCCAGAATGCCTGGGTGCACGCAGCGGGCATCGATTGGCTGACCGGCCTGCCGCTGCATATCTGCGACCTCGGCGGACTGATCGGGCCGATCGCGCTGCTGACCCGCAACCGGCTGATGCGCGCGACGCTGTATTTCTGGACCTTCGCGCTAACGCTGCAGGCGTTCATCCAGCCGGCGCTGGTCGCGGGGCCCGCCACCGCGGTGTTCTGGCTGTTCTTCGCCGCGCATTCCATCGTGCTGGCCTGCGCGTTCTACGATCTCCTCGTGCTCGACTATCGCCCGCTCTGGACCGACCTGCCGCGGGTCTATCTGTTCAGCGCCGGCTACGTGGCCGTCGCCGTCGCGGCGAATGCCTGGCTCGGCGCAAACTATGCCTATATCGGCGATCCCGCCCCGCCGCTGAGAATCCCACCCTTCATCGATGCGCTCGGCCCCTGGCCGCTGCGCGCCATCATCGTGCTGGCGCTCGCCGCGCTCAGCTTTCCGCTGCTGGTGCTGCCGTGGCGGCTCGCGACCGCGCGCCGGGCTAAGGCAGGTACTGCGCCATGAATTTGCGCGCGGCGGCGAGGTGGTCGTAGCGGTCGAGATCCTCGTGTCCGCCATCGGCAAAGCGCACGAATTCTTTCGGATCGTTGGCGCGCGCATAGAGCCGCTGGCCGAGCCGGAACGGCACCACGCGATCGCGCTCGCCGTGCATGATCAGGACCGGCGCCTTGACCTTGCCGATGCGATCGTCGGAGCGGAACTGATCCTTCATCAGAAGGCTCACCGGCACGAATGGATAAGCCGCAAAGGCGACGTCGGCGGCCGAGGTGAACGGCGCTTCGAGGATGACCGCGGCCACGTCGCTCTCGGCGGCGATCGCGACCGCAACGCCGGTGCCGAGCGACTCGCCCCATAACACGATCTTCGCATTGGGATAGCGTTCGCGGGCCAGCGCATAGGCGGCGCGGGCATCCGTAATCAGCCCTTCCTCGCTTGGCTTGCCCTCCGATCCGCCATAACCGCGATAGGACAGCGCCACGAGCCCGGTACCGTCATCCACCAGCTTGCGAAACCGCGCGACCCGGTGCACGAGCGATCCGCCATTGCCGTGGAAGTAGACAACGACGGGCTTATTCTCCTCCGGCGGCACCTGCCACGCGATAATATTCGTGCCGTCGGCCGCACGCAGCATGATCTCCTGCGCCTGCGGAAAGTCCGCATCCGCCGGCGCCACCCGCTCCGAGAACGGGAAATACATCAACGCGCGCTGGGCGATATACATGATGCCAACGAGGCCGATATAGCACCCGAGCACGACGAGGACGGCGGTTTTCAGCGTTGTCATGCGCGCGAGATTAGCACGCGGCCTGCCGTAAATGCCGGAACATGGCAGCGATGCCGGTCGCCGCTTGTCGCGGCACGCGAATGGATTATGGTCGCGCGCATGGAGCTACCGACACTCGATCAGGAACAGGTCGTCATCGCCATTCGCCTGCTGGCGTCGGTCTTGATCGGCGGGTTGATCGGGCTGGAGCGAACCTTTCGCGGCCGGCCGGCCGGGTTCAGGACGCACACCCTTGTCTGCCTCGCCTCCGCGCTCCTGATGCTGGTGACCGTTTATCAGGACACCTGGATGACGCATGTCGCGCAGGACGCCATCCGCACCGACCCCACCCGGATGGCGCAAGGCATCATGACCGGCATCGGCTTTCTCGGCGCGGGCGTCATTTTCAAGGAGGGGCTGACGGTGCGCGGACTGACCACCGCAGCCTCGATCTGGGTCACGGCCGCGATCGGCATTCTCGTCGGCATCGGCTTTTATTTCGCGGCCGCGATCGGCAGCGTGATCGTGCTTGCCATCCTGTCGGTGTTCCGCTGGATCGAAAGAAAGGTGCCGTCGGAACTTTATGCGCATCTGATCGTCGGCTTTCCACGCGCCAAGGCCATCGATGAGGCGCAGTTCCGCAAGATGATTGGCGAGCGCGGCTTCAGCGTCGCCAATTTCTCATCGCGGCTCACCGACCGGGGTGAATTATTCGAGTACCGCATGATGGTGAAGAGCCGCCGCCGGCACGCGCTCGATGCATTGTCGCAGTATTTGCGCTCCCTGCCCGACGTCACCGAATTTCGCATTTCGCCGGCCGGCGACTGATCCGCATGACAAGCAGGACACGCTGGGGCGCGGTCGCGGCCCTTATCCTTGCGGGTGCTGTTGTCGCCCTGCAGATCGGCAAGGCGGCGATCGCGGTGCCGGTGCTGCAGAAGGATCTGTCCCTGTCGCTGGTGGTCGCGTCCTGGGTGATCGGGGCCTATGGCGTGCTGGGCGCGATGGTCGGCCTGCCCTCCGGAATCATCGCCTCGCTGTTCAGCGCGAGGCGCACGCTGATCGCCGGGCTGGTCGCGGCGGGCCTCGGCAGTCTTGCGGGCGCTTTCGTCACCGACGGCGGCCTTCTGATCGCAACGCGCGTCGTCGAGGGCGGGGGCTTTCTCGCCGCGGTGCTGGCGATCCCGCGGCTGTTGCGCGCGGTCACCGCGCCGAGGGATCGCGACACCGTGCTCGCGTTCTGGGGCGCCTATATGCCGATCGGCTCGGTGATCATGATGGTGATTGGCCCGCACCTGATGACCCAGGGGTGGCAGACGCTGTGGATCGCGAACGGCATCGTCGCGCTCGCCTATGCGCTCGCCGTCGCCTTCATGCCGCTGCAAGAGGACGCCCATCCCACCGCCCCACTGCAAACGCTGGTGCCCAACATCAAAGCGGCGCTCGGCGCACCCGGCCCCATCCTGCTGGCGCTCGCTTTCGGCATCTACACCTTCCAGTATGCCGCCATGGCGAATTTCCTGCCGACGCTCCTGATGGAGCGGCTCGGATTGTCGATCTCGGCCGCCGGCACCATCAGCGCGATCACGGTGGCGGCGAACGCGGTCGGCAACATTTTCGCCGGGGCGCTGCTGCGCATGGGCGCGCCAATCTGGGCGATCGCCGCATTCGGCTATTGCTTCGTCGGGGCCGCGGGCTTCGGCGTCTTCTCGGAAAACCTGCCGGTGGTACTGATCGCGGCGCTTGCCTCCGCCAGCCTTGCGATCACCGGACTGATCCCGGCCTCGGTCTTCGCGGCCGCGCCGCGGTTTGCATCCACCTCTGCGCTACTCGCGATCGTGCTGGGTCTGCTCAACCAGACCAGCAATCTCGGCAGCCTGCTCGGTCCCGCGGCGATGGCCGGCATGGTCCAGCATTTCGGCTGGACCCGTGCGCCTTACCTGTTCCTCGGCGTGACGGCATGCGGCCTCGCTGTGGCGCTGATGCTGCGCACGGCAATGAAACACACCAGGACGTAACTCATGCGATCCATCTTCATCGACTGCAATCATCAGCTCGAGCCGGTCTGGCATCGCGTGCACGGCCCGGGCGACCCGCCGGTGACGGTGAATACGGCTCCGTTCACCAGCGAAGACCTGCCGCGCCTGCTTGCCGGCTATGAGGTGGTGCTGGACGACCATTCCTACATGCCGACGCCGATGATCGCGCAATGCAAGGCGCTGAAGCACATCGTGTTCCTCGGCACCGGCGCGGCGAGCTACATGAACATCGCCGAGCTGAAGGAGCTCGGCATCACCGTCCACATCATCAAGGGCTATGGCGACACCGCGGTTGCCGAGCACACCATCGCCCTGATGTTCGCCTGCGCGCGGGACATCGCCAAGATGGATCGCACGCTTCGCGCCGGCACGTGGAAGCCGCTGGAAGGCATGCAACTGCTCGGCAAGACGCTCGGCGTGATCGGCCTCGGCGGTATCGGCTCCGAGACCGCGCGGATCGCAGGCGGCATCGGCATGAATGTGATCGCATGGAACCGGACGAAACGCGCCGACGCTGCCGTGCCGCTGGTCGAGCTTGCTGAATTGCTCGCAGCCTCGGACGTGATCTCGCTCAATCTCGTGCTGAACGAGGAGACCCGCAATTTTCTCGACGCCGAACGTATCGCGCGCATGAAGCCGGGGGTCATCCTGGTCAACACCGCGCGCGGTGCGCTGATCGATGAGGAGGCCATGCTGGCGGCGCTCCGCTCCGGCCATATCCGGCAGGCGGGACTGGACGTCTACCACAACGAGCCGCTGAAAGCCGACCATCCGCTGACCCGCATGGAGAATGTCACGCTGTCGGCGCATGCCGCATTTCGCACGCCGGAAGCCTCGATGACGCTGCTGCGACGAGCCATCGATATCGTGAAAAGTCTCTAGTTCATTCGTGACGCGAGCGAGGCTCGCGCGAGTTGGAATCGCGTGTGGTGCTCTGTCATCTGCGGCTCCCCGTCGTCCGGGTTCTGGCGATTTGCGCGAGCATCGGAATGACGCCAGCAGCGGAACCCTTCCTCGGCTCCATCGTTGAACCGCGTTTGGAGGGTTCCGCATGCCTGAAGCGAAGACACTGCCCGCCGTGGCCGCGCACGGCGCAGCCCGCCTGCCGTCTGTCGAGGTCGACAGTTACAATGTGGAGCTGAAGGACGACGAGGGCTTCCTTGGCGACCGCGCCAGCAAGGGCGCATTCAGCGACATCGTGGAAAACTGGCGCAAGGCGCTTCGCAAGGTCGGAGAAGATCCCTTCGGGGATACACCGACCGACGAACTCAGCAAGAAAAAATTCGACGAAATGCTGACCAAGGGCGATCCGGCCGCAGCCGGTCTCGTCCATGGTGCGATCGAGGAATTTGCCCAGGAACTCGCTCTGGTGATCCGCCGCTTTCTCAAGCTGAAAGCATGGGCTGGAACCGAGCGCATCGTCATCGGCGGCGGATTCCGTGCGCATCGCGTCGGCGAACTCGCAATCGGCCGCGCCTCCGTCATCCTGAAGGCCGAGAAGATCAAGGTCGATCTGGTTCCGATCCGCAACGATCCGGACGAAGCCGGGCTGCTTGGCGCAGCGCATCTCGCACCGGCCTGGATGTTCAAGGCGCATGACGCCATCGTCGGCGTCGATATCGGCGGCACCAACATGCGGGCCGGAATCATCGACCTCAACCTGAAAAAGAAATCCGACCTGTCGAAAGCGGCGGTATGGAAATACGAGCTGTGGCGGCATGCGGAAGAAGATGACGTCAAGCGCGAGGACGCGGTCGAAAATCTGGCCGGCATGCTGAAGCGCCTGATTGCTAAGGCGCAGCGTGAGAAGATCAAGCTCGCGCCCTTTATCGGCATCGGCTGCCCCGGCATGATCGAGCCGGACGGATCGATCGACCGGGGCGCGCAGAATCTGCCCGGCAACTGGACCTCCAGCCGCTTCAATCTGCCGAAAGCCATCCACGAAGCCATCCCGAAAATCGGCGAGGACGACACCGCCATCGTGCTGCATAACGACGCGGTGGTGCAGGGCCTCAGCGAGACCCCGTTCATGCAGGACGTGGACCACTGGGCGGTCCTGACCATCGGCACCGGTCTTGGCAACGCACGCTTCACCAACCGCGATGTGAAATGACCGAACGCCATTCGTGACGAAAGCGCATTGACGCCCGCACGATCTCCCGCTCAGAATAAGAAAAACAAAAATTCGGGGAGGTCAGCGTGAAGCCGGCGCCGTTTGCGTATGCGAAGGCCCGTTCGGTCGAGGACGCGGTCAAGCTTCTGAGCCAGCATGGCGACGGCGCGAAGCTGCTCGCGGGCGGCCAGAGCCTGATGGCCACCCTCAACATGCGCCTGTCGCAGCCGGGCATCCTGATCGATCTGAACGGCATACCCGGTCTGGACGGCATCGTCCTGAATGGCGGCGATCTGGCGATCGGAGCGCTGGTCCGCCACGCTGCGGCCGCAAAGTCCGACGCGATCGCACGGCACGCACCGCTGATCGCAATGGCCTTGCCGCATATCGGCCATCCTGCGATCCGCAATCGCGGCACCATCGGCGGCTCGATCGCTTTCGCCGATCCCGCCGCCGAACTTCCGGCCTGCTTTCTCGCGCTCGGCGGAGAGGCCGAGATCACCGGACCGAATGGCGCGCGCCGCGTCAGGGCGGATGATTTCTTCAAGGGACTGTACGAGACCGCCATCGGTCCGGATGAAATGCTGACCGTGATCCGGCTTCCGGCCGCGACCGCCGATCGGCGCTACGGCTTTGCCGAGCTGTCGCGACGGCACGGCGATTACGCGCTGGCCGGACTCGCAGCGACCGCGCGGCGCGACGGAGAGTCGCTGCAGGACATTCGGCTCGCTTATTTCGGGGTCGGCCTGACGCCGGTGCGCGCCAGGACGGCGGAAGCAGCCCTCGCCTCCGGCAATATCGAGGACGCGGTCAGCGCCCTCGCCTCCGATCTCGACCCGCCCGACGACGTCCAGGAGACCGGCGCGGTGAAAATGCATCTCGCCGGCGTGCTGCTGCGCCGTGTCGCCGCGCAACTGACGGGAGCGCGCGCATGATGCACAACTATGACATCAGCCTGACCGTCAATGGCGAACCGATGACGGCGCGGGTCGAGGCGCGCAAATCGCTGGTCGATTTCCTGCGCGAGGATCTCAGTCTCACCGGCAGCCATGTCGGCTGCGAGCACGGCGTCTGCGGCGCCTGCACCGTGCGCGTCAACGACGAGGTGGTGCGCGGCTGCCTCATGCTCGCGGTGCAATGCGACGGCGCGAGAATCGAGACCATCGAGGGCCTGTCCGACAGCGGCGAAATCGCCGACCTGCAGGATGCGTTCGAAAAGCGCAACGCGCTGCAATGCGGCTTCTGCACCCCGGGCATGCTGCTGACCGCGCAGGAACTGCTTGCGAATGGCAGCACGCCGAGCCGCGACGATATTCGCGAACATATCTCGGGCAATTACTGCCGCTGCACCGGCTACCACGCGATCGTGGATGCAGTGGAAGCGGTGGCGCACGCACGTAACGGGAAGTGAGTTGGGTGTCATGACGAACCCGCATGCACCGACGGACTCCCTCCCCCTGAAAGGGGGAGGGTTCGGGTGGGGGTCAACAAGAAGGGTCCCCACCCGACTGCCTCACGTTGTTCGGCAGTCGACCTCCCCCTTCCAGGGGGAGGTAAGAAAAGAGAGGGCGGAGGCTGTCGCATGAAAATCGTCTCCGACCTTCCCTCGCCGCTGACCGCGCTCGACCGCCCGAATTCCTATATCGGCCGCTCCGTTCCGCGTCCCAACCTCAAGCGGCTCACGCAAGGGCGCGCGCAATATGTCAGCGACATCACGCTGCCGCGCATGGCGCATGTGGCGTTCCTGCGCTCGCCGCACGCGCATGCGCGTATTGTCACGCTCGACAAGAGCAGGGCGGAAAGGGCGCCGGGCGTGATCGCGGTCGTCACCGGACCCGAGCTTGCAAAGGTCATCACGCCGTGGGTCGGCGTGCTGACGCACCTGAAAGGCATCAAGTCGGCGCCGCAATATGCCATCGCGGTCGATCGCGCCTGCTGGCAGGGCGAAGCGGTCTGTGCGGTGGTGGCGCACACCCGCGCGCAGGCCGAGGACGCCTGCGAACTGATCGGCGTCACCTGGCAGGAACTGCCCGTCGTCACCGATCCGGAAACCGCGCTCGATCCGGGCACGCCGGTGATCCATCCCGAACTCGGCGACAACCTGACCTTCGAGCGCACGCTCGATGCCGGCGAGGTCGACAAGGCCTTCGCCGAAGCCGATGCCGTCGTCGAGCAGACCTTTCATTTCGGGCGCCATACCGGCGTATGCAACGAGCCGCGTTCGATTGTCGCCGACTGGAACCCCGGCGAGGAGCGGCTCACGGTCTACCAGGGCACGCAGGCGCCGCACATGATGCAGAACCTGTTCGCCAAGCATCTCGACCTTGCCGAACATCAGGTCCGCGTGGTCACGAAGGATGTCGGCGGCTCGTTCGGCGTCAAGGTGCATACCTATGCCGACGAGATGGCCGCCGTGGCGCTGTCGAAGATGCTGAAGCGGCCGATCAAGTTCGTCGCCGACCGGCTGGAAAGCTTCGTCACCGACATTCATGCGCGCGATCATCGCGTGAAGGGCAGGATCGGGATCAAGAATGACGGCACAATCACCGCCTTCGAGATCGACGACCTGACCGGGATCGGTCCCTATTCGGTCTATCCGCGCACCTCGGGCATCGAGGCGAACCAGATCGTCAACCTGGTCGGCGGACCCTATACCTGCCCGAACTATCGCGCGCGCGCCCGGGTGGTGTTCCAGAACAAGAACGTGATGTGCCAGTACCGCGCCGTCGGCCATCCGATCGCGGTTGCCGTCACGGAAGGGCTGGTCGATCTCGCCGCGGCCCAGATCGGCATGGACCCGGTCGAGGTCCGCAAGAAGAATCTCATTCCCGACGACGCCCACCCATCGCAGGCGGCCTCCGGCCTCAAGTTCGAGCGGCTGTCGCACATCGCCTCGACCGACAAGATGCTGGCGATGATGGATTACAAGGCGTTGCGCGCCGATCAGGCGGCGGCGCGCGCCAAGGGCATTTATCGCGGCATCGGCTTCGCCTCCTTCATCGAGGTGACCAATCCGAGCGCGGCCTTCTACGGCGTCGGCGGCGCGAAGATTTCCGCGCAGGATGGCGCGACCGTGCGGCTCGACGGCAAGGGCGCGATCTTCTGTCATAGCGGCGTATCGGAGCAGGGCCAGGGCGCCGAGGCGGTGATCGCGCAATGCGTGGCGTCGGCCTTCGGCGTATCGATGGACAAGGTGCGCGTCATCATGGGCGACACCGACAACACCCCTTATGGCGGCGGCACCTGGGCCTCGCGCGCGGCGGGGATCGGCGGCGAAGCCGCATGGCAGGCCGGCAAGGCTCTGCGTCAGCAGGTTCTCGAAGCGGCCGCGTCCATCCTGCAGGCCAAGGCAGGCGATCTCGACATCGACAACGGCATCGTGGTCGACAAGGGCACCACGAAGGAACGCATCTCGCTCGAAGAGGTGGCCCGCGTCTGCTATTTCCGGCCCGATACCCTGCCGCCCGGCTTCCAGGCCGAACTGGTGGCGACGCGCCATTACGTGCCGCGCGCCTGGGCCTTCTCCTTCACCAACGGCATCCAGGCCTCCTATCTGGAGGTCGACACCGATACTGGTTTCATCAAGCTGCTGAAGCACTGGTGCGTGGAGGATTGCGGCACCGTCATCAATCCGCAGCTTGTCGACGAGCAGATCCGCGGCGGGATCGTGCAGGGGCTGGGCGCAGCGCTGTTCGAACATTGCCTCTATGACGAGCGCGGACAGATGCTGAACGCCAACATGGCCGACTATCTGGTGCCGATGGCGATGGAAATGCCGGACATGGAGATCGGCCATGTGGTGACGCCAACCGCCGATTCCGAACTCGGCGCCAAGGGCGCGGGCGAGGCCGGCACCGCCGGTGCGCCAGGCTGCGTGATGAACGCCATCAACGATGCGCTGCGGCCGCTTGGCGCCGCGCCGCTGACCGACATGCCGTTCACGCCGGGCAAGGTGCTGCGCGCGCTCGGGAAGGTGTGACTCTTCCCTCTCCCCGCTTCAGCAGGGAGAGGGTGGCGAGCGAATGCGAGCCGGGTGAGGGGCCGTTCAAAAAGAGCATCTCGCGAGGAAGCTCCCCTCACCCGGTCGCCTTCACTTCGTTTCGGCGACCGACCTCTCCCCGCAAGCGGGGAGGTGAAGAGCGTCATGCTTAGGAATGGAGAAACGTGTGAACATCAAGGTCGGCCTCAAGGCCATCGAGGAAGCGTCGCAAAAGCTCAGCAACTGGGGCCGGTGGGGCAGCGATGACCAGATCGGCACGCTCAACCACGTTACGCCGGAGGACATCGTCAATGCCGCGAAGCTGATCCGTACCGGCAAGGTGTTCGCGCTCGGCATCCCGCTCGACCGCAACGGTCCGCAGACCGGCCTGTTCGGCGGGCGCTTCAACCCCATTCACCAGATGCTGGCGACCGGCACCGACGCCATCGCCGGCCAGCAGGACTGGAACAAGATCCGCTACGCGGACGACACGCTGAACCTGTGCGTGCAGGGCGCGACGCACTGGGATGCGCTCGGCCACATCTTCTATGAGGACAAGGCCTATAACGGCCACGATGCGAAGCTGATCGACTCGCGCGGCCTTGCGGTGCTCGGCATCGAGCATTCCAAGAACAAGATGGTGGGACGCGGCGTGCTGCTCGACATCGCGCGCTTTCGCGGCGTGCCGTGGATGAAGGATGGCGAAGGCATTTCCAACGAGGAGCTCGACACATGCGCGAAGGCGCAAGGCGTCGAAATCCGCAAGGGCGATTTCGTGCATGTGCGCACCGGCCAGATGGAGCGCTGTCTCGCCGAAGGCGAATGGGGCGGCTATGCGGGCGGTGACGCGCCCGGCGTGATGTTCGAGAATTGCTACTGGTGCCAGGACAAGGAGATCGCTGCGCTCTGCATGGACACCTGGGGCTGCGAGGTGCGGCCGAACGAGACCGATGAGGCGAACCAGCCCTGGCACTGGGTGGTGATCCCGGCCATGGGGCTGTGCATGGGCGAGATTTTCTATCTCAAGGAACTCGCCGAGGACTGCGCGCAGGACAAGGTCTATGAATTCTTCTTCTCCGGCCCGCCGCTGATCATCACCGGCGGCACTGGAAGCCCGATCAATCCGCAGGCGATTAAATGACAGCGTAGCAGTCATCCCGGACGGCGGGCAGCGCCGATCCGAGATCCAGTTTCTGTCGCCCCCGCGAAGACGGGGGCCCATATTCCGGAATAGTGGCTATGGGTCCCCGCCCTCGCGGGGACGACGCTGAATGAGTGGAGACCCGCCATGCCCCGCTATCTCAAACGCGGCCTGTCTGCCGACGCTGTCGAGGCGGCCGACGCGAAAGTGCGCGCAACGGTCGAGAGCATCCTTGCCGACGTGAAGGCAGGCGGCGACACGGCGATCCGCGAGCTGTCGAAAAAATTCGACAACTGGGAGCCGGAGAGCTTCCGCCTCACACCGCAGGAGATCGAGCGCGCCATTTCGCAAGTGAGCAAGCGCGACCTCGAAGACATCAGGTTTGCGCAGGCGCAGGTGAAGAACTTCGCACAGAAGCAGCGCGACACCCTGCAGGACCTCGAAGTCGAAACCCTGCCCGGCGTGATCCTCGGGCACAGGCACATCCCGGTGAATGCGATCGGCTGCTACGTGCCGGGCGGGCGCTATCCGATGGTCGCCTCCGCGCATATGTCGATCGTGACCGCGCGCGTTGCCGGCGTGAAACGCATCATCGCCTGCGCGCCGCCGCACAAGGGCGGCCCGCACCCCGCGATCGTCGCGGCGATGCATTTCGGCGGCGCCGACGAAATCTATGTGCTCGGCGGCGTGCAGGCGGTTGCGGCGATGGCGCTCGGCACCGATACGATTTCGCCTGTCGACATGATCGTCGGACCCGGCAACGCCTATGTCGCCGAGGCCAAGCGCCAGCTGTTCGGCCGCATCGGCATCGACCTCCTGGCAGGGCCGACCGAGACGCTGATCATCGCCGACGACACGGTGGATGCGGAGATGTGCGCGACCGACCTCCTTGGCCAGGCCGAGCACGGCCCGACGTCGCCCGCCGTGCTGATCACCAATTCCGAGAAGCTCGCAAAGGACACGATGGCGGAGGTGGAGCGCCTCCTTTCCATCCTGCCGACCGCCGATGCCGCCGGCCAGGCCTGGAAGGACTACGGCGAGGTGATCGTCTGCGACAGCGTCGACGAGATGGTGGCGGAAGCCGACCGTGTCGCCTCCGAGCATGTGCAGGTGATGACGCGCGATCCGGACTACTTTCTGAACAACATGACCAATTACGGCTCGCTGTTCCTCGGCCCGCGCACCAATGTCGCCTACGGCGACAAGGTGATCGGCACCAACCACACGCTGCCGACCAGGAAGGCAGCGCGCTATACGGGCGGGCTCTGGGTCGGCAAATTCCTGAAGACCTGCACCTATCAGAAGGTGCTCACCGACGAAGCCTCGGCGATGATCGGTGAATATTGCTCGCGGCTGTGCGTGCTGGAAGGTTTCCTCGGCCACGCCGAGCAGGCCAATATCCGCGTGCGCCGCTACGGCGGGCGGAATATCGCTTATGCGACGGCGGCGGAGTGAATTGCCTCCTTATCGCTCCCCCGCTTGCGGGGGAGGGTGGCGAGCCGCGACAGCGGCGAGACGGGTGGGGAAACGTTCAGCTGTCTCCACATTGACCCCATCCCGCCTGCCCTCGCTTCGCTCGGCAGGCGACCCTCCCCTTTCAGGGGAGGGATAAGCAGCGGCTAAAGTCATATGAACACCCTCCCCTCCACTCCCTCCTTCCGGCTCGATGGCAAGCGCGCGCTGGTGACCGGCGCCGGCCGCGGCATCGGGCTCGCCGCAGCAGCGGCTCTGGCGCAAGCAGGAGCGCATGTCACGCTGGTCGCACGCACCAAAAGCGAGAT
>Ga0182742_1004366_pt1 | contig 12864 bp, 13 predicted proteins | sample eDN5th37CBELigMG_FD_128880 | JGI IMG/M metagenome (GOLD analysis project Ga0182742, IMG submission 128880) | Enriched Miracle-Growth compost microbial communities from Emeryville, California, USA - eDNA 5th pass 37_C BE-Lig MG (version 2)... ... | reverse complement strand
GCATGAGCTTGAGAAGCAGCATTTTGTTTATGTTGAAACGGTTATTGCTGGCAAGGGACGACCGATGCACTATTATTCACTAACTGAAGCAGCAGAGCAGCTTTTTCCCCGTAATTATCAAATGCTCACCCTTGATTTATTGCAAGAGCTTTCTGAAAATGAGTCTACTAAAGCGATGATAGATACAATGTTTCAAGGTCGAAAGAAAAAACTGTATTCACGCTATAAAGGTAATATGAATAACTCTTCGTTAGCAGAGCGAGTAATAGAGCTAACGAATATTCAGACAGCAGCTGGGTATATGGCAGAAGCGACGGATGATGAGCATCATTACTATATATCTGAATATAATTGCCCAATAAAGGGTGTAGCAGGACAATATAAGCAAGCATGTCAATGTGAGCTAGAGCTGTTTTCAGAGCTGTTACAAGCAGATGTGGAGCGAACAGAATGCATTACAAATGGCGAGAAGCGCTGCTTATACAAAATATATAAATCAAAATAACACGATTGTTAATGAAGACATAAACAATCGTGTTATTTTTTTGTTTAAAAATTAAAAAAACATTGTGTCAAGACATGCTCGAGTTGCTTATACTGTTTTACACGTATAGGCAAACGCACAGACGTAGACTGAAAAAATAGTGAGGTGATAGTGATGAGCATGGAAACGAGCTTACTTGTAGCAGTTATAGCTTTTGTCGCATTAGTGTTAGCGATCGTGCTTAGCTTAGTGTATGTTATGCAAAAAGTAAGTGAGCTTACAAAAACAGCAGCTAATCTTGAACAAGAGCTGCGAGAAGTAACATCACAGGTAAAACCACTAATCGAGCATACGGATGCAGCAGTACAGACGATTAACGAAAGTATGCAAAGTAGTGCGGCGATTGTTAGAAGCTCAAAGCATATCACGAACTCTATTGCAGCTACGTTGCAGGCGATTCAAGCTGTAACACATAATATAGCTCAAAAGGCTGAAGCAAAGATGAACGACGATGCTGTAGCTGAACAGGCTGAGCAGTCATTGCAATGGGCAGAGCTTACGATGCAAGGTATAAAGCTTATTCAAAAAATGCGAAGAGGCTAATAAAACAATAAAAAGGAAAGAGGGATGAACTATGTCAAAAGAAAGCAAAGGTAGTAAATCAGGATTAAGCTTCGTATGGGGTTTAGCGACTGGAGCTTTAATCGGGTCAATTAGTGCATTATTATTTGCACCAAAAAAAGGCTCAGAGCTAAGAGGCGACATTAAAGAGGGAGCAGTAAAGGCTGTAGAGGTATCAGGTCAAGCATTACAGACAGTAAAAGAAAAGGCAGTTGAGGTAGGTAAAATTGTAGAAGCAAAAACAGTAGAGCTTGTAAGCGAGGCAAAGCACGGCTTGCAGAAAATAACAAAGCAAGAGACTAAAGCTCAAGCTGAGCAAAGCATACAATTGGCAGAAACGGTGGAAGAGGTAGACGTGCAAGAAGAGGCTATTGGTGCATAAACTAGTGTAAGACGATGGAAAAGAAAGCGGTGACGCTGTGAACAGGCCGATAGCAATTTTTGATTCTGGAGTTGGTGGCTTTACTGTCGTAAAAGATATAATACGTTTATTGCCACATGAGAGTGTTGTGTATGTCGGTGATACAGCAAGAGCACCATATGGAACTAAAGCAGCAACGGAAATTATTCAGTTCGCAGATGAAATTTGTGCATATTTAATGAAGTTTGACCCCAAGCTTATTGTGATAGCTTGCAATACGGCTACTGCAATAGCATTGCAGTATTTGCAAAAAAAGTATGCGATACCGATTATCGGTGTCATTGAAGCAGGTGTAAGATCAGCCTTAAAGGCAAGTAAAGGCGGACCAATTGGAGTTATAGGCACCAATGCCACGATTAATAGTCAGGCCTATGAGCAAGAGATTAGAAAGCGCAATCCATTTGTTGAAGTCATAAGCTATGCTTGTCCTTCTTTTGTGCCGCTAGTGGAGCAAGGGAAGTATGAAGCAGAAGAGGCCTGCGAAAAAGTTAAGCAGGAGTTATACCAGCTCGCACAGCATCGTATAGATTGTTTAATATTAGGCTGTACACACTACCCATTTTTAAAAGGCTCGATTCAACGTGTACTCGGACACGAGGTGAAGCTAATTCATTCAGGCTATGAAACAGCTAAGCAGGTGAAGGCACTATTAGTTGAACGACGTGAGGATGGGTATATGTTCTCGCCCAAAATAACAGATGAATCTCATGTATTTGTTTGTAGTGGTGCACTTGATTTATTTAGAGAAATAGGAAAGAAATGGCTTGCTGATGATTTATATGGTCGCTCGTGTGAGTGGAAGACGATGCAGAAAATTACAATTTCATAAAATAAAAAGAGAGGATATCGCCCATCCTCTCTTTTTATTTTAAAAATGGAAGAAAAATGCGAACTAGCTTTTAGTCTAGTTACATAAACTAAAAAGGACATGATATACTGATGCTCAAAGATGGAGGTGGATGGAATGATGAAATTATTATCGCTTAGACATTGGGCCAATACATTTAAACTCGTTTTTAAGCTACTCATGTCAGGTCGAGTTAGATGGTGGGAAAAAGCGTTGTTTGTTATTCCAGTCGTATTATATTGGCTAATTCCTGCAGATTTAATTCCATTGTTACCAGTTGATGATATAGGTGTCACGATGATATTAGCACATTGGTTTGCTCAAAGATTATCAAATCGTTATAATATACCAATAGGGTAGTGAATAATAACGAGGAGCGGACTGACAATGAAATGCAAAATTAGTCGTAATGCAGCTAAAGTTTTAAGCAAAGAGCTAGAAAAAGAAACTGAGGGTAAGATGATTCGTGTATACGTCACACATGCTCACGGTGACCATGCTCACTATGGTTTAGGTATAGATGAACCTACAGATAAAGATGTCGTGGTATCGACTGATAGCGGGATTAATGTTATTCTAGAAAAAGATAATGATTTTCTAGACGGCGTACGTATCGATTATTTCTATCTTCCAGAAGAAGGATTTTCGATTACAAATCCGTCGAAAAACAATCATGGGGATCATTAATTATTGATTTCATATGAAATGGGAAGAGGAAGAATGGCGACAAATGACATAAGAGTTTGCGATAAATGCAGACATATGAGTATGAAAACTACTGTAGCTAAGCTTGAAAAGCTAGTACCAGATGCAGAAATTAAAGTGGGATGTAAATCTTACTGTGGACCATGCAAGCGTACTGCTTTCGTATTTATCAATGGACGCTATATTAAAGGTACGGACGAAGATGATGCGATTCAAAAAGCGATGGCTCATGTGAAAAATTAAATGATAAAGTCCTTTTTGAGTATAGCTATACTTAGAAAGGACTTTTTGTTATGTTAGAGAACATATAACAAGTGGACGTGCAAGTGAATAGAAAATGAAGGAGAAATATCAAATGAACAACGTAAACTGGCTATATAGAATTGCTTTTTTATTCATACTAATTGCCATTATAGCGGGTCAGTTAATTTGGTTACCAGCTCCATTATTTAATCAAGCTTCAATTGAGTGGATTAGTTTAATAAATGGCTTATATTATGCCCTACTTATTATCCCGATATGCTTTATGCTGGCTACAACAATGTTATTGTACAAACGCCATAAACAACATAATATTAAGCACTGGCAAAGGCTATTATGTAGCCTTATGCTTATCATGTCCAGCTATAATTGTGTTGTAATAATAGCTAAAAACTATCTAGCTGCAATAATAGGCTTAGCTGTAATTACGGCATGCGGCTTCGTGCTTTATATAGAAACGAATGTAAGCTATAGGCTTGTGAGACGAAAAAGGCTTGTTATGTCTACAGCTACATATATTTTAATTTTACTCCTGCTTATTTGTCCTATTCCTTACAATGTAACCTATCCCTTTTTTACGTTTAATGTGGAGCAATATGCGACAATTAAACAGGTTGAAAACAAGCAGTTAAGCTCAGGAAACAATAAAAAAGGTGAAATTGATGGTGTTTTAGTTGCAGATCGACCTGCTTTTATTGTTGATATACTATATTCAAAGCTGTTTAAACATATTGATATTGAGAAGCGTTTGAAAACAGATTTACCTGTCACAAAGCTATATAGCCAAGTGGTATCACAAAAGCATAGTAGTAATCAAATCGCTACTGCGTATGCCTGGCAATACTATAGCGGTGAAGCAACCATTCATTTAAGTGGTGTTAAAATTGTAGGGGTGTTAGAGGAATCTGCTGTTAGAGATAGTCTTGTAGCAGGTGATATTATCACCTCATTAAATCATAAACAAGTTGCTACGACTGCCGATTTAGCAAGCATCATGAAAGATATTAAAGTCGGTGAACAAATTGAGCTAAGTGTGATACATAACGTAGATGAGCATAAAAATGTAACGGTTAGACCTTTACAAGCAGTGGATAATCCAGATAAAGCAGTGCTAGGGATATACATTGAACAGGCAATAACGGTAGATGACTCACCGCTGGCAGTAAGCTACAAAGATTATATTGCTCATTTTGGTGGTCCATCACATGGTGCCATGCTTACTCTTTCACTTCTAAATCAGTTAAATGAAGGACAATTGGTAGGTCAATTGCATGTAGCAGGTACAGGTACAATTGAAGCAGATGGTAGCATTGGGATGGTAGGTGGAATAAAGCAAAAGGCTTATGCTGTAAGCAGAAGCGATGCAGAGGTGTTTTTCGTTCCAGAGCAAGCTGTTGAAATAGCCAAGCAAGGTGCACCAAACTTAAATATTGTTGGTGTAAAGCACTTCGATGATATTGTAGTCTGGCTAAAACAGCATCAATAAAGTAAACACTGACATCATCCAATTCCTTATGACAAAAAGCCTATCCTTCAAAAGAAAGGATAGGCTTTTTTAGTTAATTGCAAACGTTCAAACGTTTGGATATATTTTATTGGTGCTTTGGACGTGGTGGAAGCGGTCCGAAAAATTGGTATAGATTACATTGGATTCGACCATTGTATAACTTCCGCTTCTTATCTGCATTACGACCCATATAATGCTCAACTTGAGCAGAGGGGCTAAAAACAAAGTGTGACCATGTTGGTAAATATAAAGTTGATTTTCCGTATTGCTTTAATGCTAAATCTGCATCATCAAAATCACCTAAACGTTCACCATAAGGTGGGTTCGTTATCATAACGCCATATTCACCTTCAGGCTTAATTTTAGCAACAGGTAGCACTTCAAGCTTAATATCCTTTCCAAACCCAGCACGTTTAATAGCTTGAGTAGCAATATCAATAGCATATGGATCAATATCAGAGCCAGTGATTTGTAGCTTGATATCATCCTTTACTGCATCATAAGCCTCTTCACGGGCAAGCTCCCATGCTTCCTCTGGTATGACGTCCCATTGCTCGGAATCAAATTTACGACGAAGTCCCGGTGCAATATTCCAGCCCTGCATCGCAGCTTCGATTAAAATAGTTCCTGATCCACAAAATGGGTCGTAAAGTGGACGATCGGGAGTCCAGCGAGATAAATTTACAAGTGCTGCTGCCATCGTTTCACGTAAAGGTGCTTCAGTAGCAGCTAAACGATAACCGCGCTTATGTAAGCCTGAACCACTAGTATCGATGGTAAGCAATGCTTCATCGTTAAGCAAAGAAACCTCAATGACAAATAGCGGACCATCCTCGGAGAACCATTCCGTATTGTAGGCTTCTTTAAGCTTTTCTACTATCGCCTTTTTTACAATCCCTTGCACAGCTGGTACACTTGTTAGTTGAGATTTTTGTGAGCGTCCGTTTACTGGAAATTCTGCATCAACAGGTAACCAATGCGGCCAATCTAATGCTTTAACGCCTTCAAATAAATCTTCAAATGTAGTCGCTTTAAAACGCCCCATATTAATAAGGACACGTCCAGCTGTTCTTAGCCAAAGATTTGCACGACAAATATCTTTATATGTACCTTTAAAATTTACTCGACCGTTTTCGGTTTGAGTTTCATAGCCTAGCTGCTGTAATTCACGTGCAACTAATGCCTCTAGCCCCATTGGAGCTGTAGCGATTAAATTAAATGTTGTCATTTATTACACTCTCTTCTTATTTATAAATTCGGCAGAATTTAACTTTAAAATATTGTACTTTAATTACTAATAAAAAGGAAACTATGATGCAATCCTTATTGTAGCACACTTGTCAATGAGATAGAAAAAGACATACAATAGCATAGATATGAACAAAAAGGAATGGATATAAATGTCACTTGAACAAAGCTTATCAGCAGAAGAGCAATACGTAGATCGATTATATAGTCCGGATGCAGTGCTTGAAAAAATAAAGCAACAGACGGCTGCTCATGGTATGCCTGATATTGCAGTATCTGATGGATACGGCAGACTGATTACAATGCTCGTAAGCATGAATAAAACTAAGCAAGCACTAGAAATTGGAGCATTAGGCGGCTACAGTGGTGTATGCATCGCTAGAGGTTTACAGCCAGACGGTCATCTTACAAGCCTTGAATTGCTCCCAGCCTATGCAGAGGTTGCAAAGCAAAATGTAACCGAAGCGGGATTTGGAGAAGCTATTAGCTATATAGTAGGTGACGCAAAGCAGTCGCTTGCTCAGCTAGTAGAAGAAAATAAAAGGTTTGATTTCTTTTTTATTGATGCCGATAAGGAGGGCTATCAAACCTATTTAGAGTTTGCTATTAAGCTTGCAAATAAAAATGCTTTAATTATTGTAGACAATATTTTGCTAAGAGGTCGAATACTAAATGAACAAAAGCAGGGACCAGCGGTAAGAGCGGTACGTGAATTCAATATAAATTTTGCAAGCGATACAAGATTAGAAAGTACGATATTGCCAGGCTATGATGGCTTAGCTATTGCTAGAGTAAAATAAAAAATGGCTAGTTATGATTCTCTCGTGACTAGCCATTTTACTATTCGTGATTAACTGCTCTAGATTTTTCGCTAAATAAGCTTTTATAAACCCAAACGGCATTAATTAGCATTAAAGCTGCTGAGATCCAAAACAACCCTGACATTCCTATGTAACCAGATATTATCCCACCTACGACTGGAGCAATCAAATTTCCGAGTGCAAGTGCACTGCTATTAAAGCTGTAAGCCCGAGTTTCAAGTCCCTTTGGTGCATACTTACCGATTAATGAGTTAACAGCAGGAGTTAATCCACCGATAAATATACCCATTACAAATCGTGCTGCAGCTAGCTCTATAACTGTAGTAGCAAGGGCTTGGGGAATAAAGCTAATTGCTGCTCCTACTAAACATAATCCTAATATTTTGTTTGAGCCTATCTTATCTCCAAACTTACCTAGTAATGGCGATGCTAGCATATTTGATATCCCTGTTATTGAAGAAACAAAGCCTGCTACAAATGCCAAATTAGTAAGCATCGGATTAAGCTCTTGAATATATAAAGGAATTAGTGACATTGGACTCATCGTTGCGAACTGTATAAGCAAAGTTACTGCTAATAGTGCAGAGAGTGTAGGGATTTTAACAATTTTTTTGAATCCATCAGTTACCGACATAACTTGTTGTTTAGCTGCTGACTGCTTATCAAATTTTTCCTTTACCACCACTAATACGAGTAATGATGCGAAGAGTATGCAAGCACCCGTAATATAAAAGATTGGTCTATAACCAATAGTATCCGCTAAGTATCCTCCAATTAATGGGCCTAAAATAGTGCCTGCAATTGCACCAGACTGAATAGTACCCATAGCGAAACCTAAATTAGATTTTGGTGTGTTAGTAGAGACCAATGCTACAGCAGCGGGGTTAAAGCCTGAAATCACACCATTTAATAATCGTAATATTAGTAATTGCCACGGACTAGTTGCAAAACCCATCAAAATAATAACTAAAGCCATTCCGAAGCCTGATCTAAGAAGCATAACTTTTCTACCTATTTTGTCGGCAACTTTGCCCCAAATAGGTTGAAATAAAAAAGAAGTAACGAAATTAGCAGAAAAAATAATACCAGACCATATTGCTACTTCATGAATATCTGTTACGTTTAGCTCAGATTGTAAATATAACGATAAAAATGGCATAATCATCGTCATGCCAGCCATAACAAAGAAATTGCCGAACCAAAGGACTACAATATTCTTTTTCCATTGTTCCATATAAAAAGTATAGCATAGGTTAATTCGTTATCCAAATCATAACGGTTGACGAATTTTAAGTGAAAAACGCAGAAATTCATCAAATTTACATTTGAATGTCATAGTTTTGTCAAAGGGAAAACTGTTATTCGTGTGCAAAAAAGGTCATAATAAAAGATATGTCAATATTATAGAAAAGGGGTACATAAATGGCTTACAATGATTTGTTTTTACGCGCATGTCTTAAGGAAAAAGTAGAAAGAGTTCCTGTTTGGTATATGCGTCAAGCTGGACGTTATGACCCGGATTACCGAAAAATAAAAGAAAAGTATTCCTTACTAGAGATTTGTAAGCAACCAGAACTAGCAGCAGAAGTTACACTGATGCCAATTAAAAAGCTAGGTGTGGACGCAGCAATTTTATATTCAGATATTATGAATCCAGTTGCATCAATTGGTATTGATTTTGATATTGTCGCGAATATTGGTCCAGTTGTTCATAATCCAATACGTACAGCAGCAGATATTGATAGACTTAAACCGATCGATGTTGATGGTGATTTGTCACATGTCATTGAAACTATAAAAATACTAGATAAAGAGCTAGAAGTACCATTAATTACGTTTGCCGGTGCTCCATTTACGATAGCAAGTTATCTAATTGAAGGGAAACCATCTAAAAACTACTTACGTACAAAACAGCTTATGTATAGTGAGCCTGAGCTTTGGTTTAAGCTTATGGATAAGCTAGGAGCAATGGTTTCGACTTATTTGCGAGCACATATTGCAGCAGGCGGTAAAGCATTCCAGCTGTTTGATAGCTGGGTAGGAGCGTTAAGCCCTGAGGATTTCAAAGTATTTGTTTTACCAACGATAACGAAAATTTTTGATGAGCTTCAAGATTTAGATGGTCCTAAAATTTATTTCCCTGGCGTAGCTTCAGGTGAGTTGTTACCAGAGCTAAGAGCGATAAAAGCAAATGTTATCGGATTAGATTGGAGAGTTTCAATACAAGAGGGTCGTAGACGCTTAGATCATAAATTTGCAGTGCAAGGTAATTTAGATCCTACCATTTTAACTGCACCACAATCTGTTATTGAGCAGTACGCTGCAAAAATTATTGATCAAGGTATTGAAGAACCAGGATTTATTTTTAATCTAGGACATGGATTATTCCCAGAGGCATCACTCGATAAATTAAAAGATTTAACTAGCTTTATTCATCATTATTCAGAAAAGCAATTAGCACGAAAATAGGAGGCATATATGACAGTAGAAAAAATTGGCGTATTAGTTATGTCATATGGAACACCAAGATCATTAGAGGAAATTGAGCCATATTACACTCATATTCGTAGAGGACATCCTCCCACACAGGAGCAGCTAGCAGAGCTAACAGAACGATATGAAGCGATCGTTGGTGGAGTATTTCCATTACGTGCTAATACAGATGCTCAGGTTGCGGGCTTACAGCAAAAGTTAGACCAATTAGCACCAGGAAAGTATGTTTGTTATCAAGGGTTAAAGCATGCACAGCCGTTTATTGAAGATGGGATTGAGCAGATAGCAAACGACGGTATAAAAAAAGCGATTGGCATTGTGCTTGCACCGCACTACTCCATTATGAGTATTGGTGGATATTTAAAACGTGCAAAGCAAAAGGCTGAAGAGCTGGGCATTGAGTTTAAAGGTGTAGAGAGTTACCATTTACATCCTAAGCTTATTAAAGCACTAGCTGATAGAGTTCAAGCTCAGCTTGAGCTATTAATGCCTAAACGTGGGGAAAAGCCTGTTAAAGTGTTATTTAGTGCACATAGCTTGCCAGAGAAAATTTTAGCAATGGGTGACCCTTATCAGGATCAACTGCTTGCAACCTCTAAAGCTATTGCCGATTCAATTGGTATAGAGGATTGGCAATTTACATGGCAAAGTGCTGGTCGTACAGCCGAGCCATGGCTTGGTCCAGATATTTTAGATACTATGGATGAGTTAGTAAATGAAGGCTATAAAGCAATATTATCTGCACCAATTGGGTTTGTTTCCGATCATTTAGAAGTATTATACGATTTAGATATTGAAGCGAAGGCAAAAGCAGCTGATTTAGGTGTTGCCTTTGAAAGAATTGCAATGTTAAATACAGACCCTCTATATATGGAAACGTTAGCTGAAGAAGTATTAGCGATTACCATCTAATTAAAGGAGACAAGATTATGCGGAGTACAGAAGCGATTGATACGATTGCCATTATAGGCGGTGGAATCAGCGGACTGAGCTCCGCTTTTTACTTGCAAAAGGAAGCAAGAGAAAGCGGAAGGAAGTTAAACATTATATTACTAGAGCAAAGTAATAAGCTTGGTGGAAAAATTAATACCCTTACGAAGGATAACTTTGTCATTGAGAAGGGACCAGATTCATTTTTATCGCGTAAGCGTGCGATTATAGATTTAGCTCATGAGGTTGGGCTTGCTGACGATATTGTTTCAATTAACCCACAAGCGACAAAAACCTATATCGTATCAGATGGAAAATTACATACGATACCTAAAGGTTTAGTGCTAGGTATTCCAACTGATATGATTTCTTTTTTACAATCTAGCTTAATTTCAGCTTCAGGAAAATGGGAAGCACTAAAGGATATTTTTAAGCCTGCACAGTCTAAACAAGACGATGAGTCGTTAGGTTTGTTTTTAGAACGGAGAATTGGTAGGGAGCTAGTAGAAAAAATAGCGGAGCCGCTGTTAGCGGGAATTTATGCAGGTGATTTAAGGAAGCTAAGCCTGCAGGCGACGTTCCCTTATTTCTCAGATTATGAACAACAATATGGCAGCATTATTTTAGGTTCAAGACAAAACCGTAGATTGCAAGCAGAAATGAATAAAGGACAATTGCCACCAACCTTTATGACATTTAAGAAAGGTTTATCTTCTTTAGTTAATGCTGTAGTGGAGCAATTAACTGATGTTGATATTCGATTAAATCATACCGTTGATAGAATAGATTTGAAAGACAGCGGTTATTTAGTTCAGCTAAAGGATGGTGCTTCTTTACCCGTAAATTCAGTCATTATTACAACCCCCGCCTTTCATGCTAAACAATTACTTTCTCCTTTTGTGGATGTAACAGCATTAGATAAAATACGCTATGTTTCTGTAGCCAATGTTGTGCTTGCTTTTAATAAAGCAGAGCTAGGAATTGATTTTGATGGTTCAGGATTTTTAGTTCCGCATTCTGAAAATATGCATATTACCGCATGTACATGGACAAGTAAAAAATGGCTACACACTGCACCAGAAGATAAGGTGCTCATGCGCTGCTACGTTGGACATTCTGAGGATCAGCAGTCCATTTTGCTCGATGATGACGCACTAGTAGAGGCGGTGAAGTCAGACATTAAAAAGCTTTTACCCATTAAAGCAGAGCCAATTTTCACGGAGATTACACGGTTATATCATTCCATGCCACAATATCCAATTGGACATGTTGATATGACGAAGCAGTTAAAAAATAATTTAGAGCAAAAATTGCCAGGTGTCCTTATTACGGGTGCAGCATTTGATGGAGTTGGTTTACCTGATTGTATTAGACAAGGCAAAGATATTGCCAACCAAGCTTTACAATTTGTTACGAAAGCGTAGTGGAAGCTGTACTAATTTTGTAGGATGTTGTCGTAAAATATATTAATATTTGTTCTAACTTTTTCCCTATTAAAACGTAGTACACGTTATAATAGTTATAGATTTACTAGCTACTTTTTTAAAAGGAGAACAAATATGTCTTTATCACGTGTAGAAACGAAGAAAAAAGCTGAGCAGGCGAAAAAAAGTAAAGCTGTAAAACGTAAACCGTTACTGTTGATTAATATTGCATTGCTAGCTATCATCATTGTTATAGTCACTATTTTTACGCAAGGTGAAAATATTGTTAGCGTCGTTAAGCAGGCTGCTTCAAATATATTTGACTCTCGTAATGAAATCGCAAGTGAAGTAAAGACAAACCCAGTTTCTATTCCAAAGGACCCACAAGAACAACAAGCTAACAATTCTGAGCAAGAACAGCCATTAGAGGCACCACCATTAAAGCCAGAGGATCTAGAAGCCGATGATGCTCAAGACATGCCTTCTGCAGAGGAGGCAGTGGTGAATTTAGCTTTTGTAGGTGATATTTTACAAGGGGAATACATTAATACGTTATTAAAGGAATATGGTTATAATTATCCATATGAAAAAGCACTGTTTAGTTTGTCGAGTGCAGATTATACAATAGGTAATCTTGAAATGCCCATAACAAAAAACGGTCAACCGATGGATCCAGAAAAAAAACAGTATGTGTTTAAAGGTAACCCTGAGGCATTGTCAGGCTTAGTTTATGGGGGAATTGACGTAGTCACGCTCGCAAACAATCATACGTTAGATCAAGGCTTAGAAGGGCTTTATGATACGATGAAGCATCTTGATGAGCATGGCATTCATCATATTGGTGCTGGAAAAGATGATAAAGAAGCTTATGAGCCACATTTTGTCGAGATAAACGGGATTAAGCTTGCATTTTTAGCAGCAAGCTGGGTGCTTCCGGTAAATGAATGGAAGGCAACTGCTTATCAGGGTGGCTTAGCGGAAACGTACGATGCTAGACGAATATTAGCAGAAATTGAAGCTGCAAACGAGCAAGCTGATGTTGTCGTGCTATACGTTCACTGGGGTGTAGAACGCAATACAACACCAGAGCAAAAACATATTG
>Ga0182742_1004365_pt1 | contig 12864 bp, 7 predicted proteins | sample eDN5th37CBELigMG_FD_128880 | JGI IMG/M metagenome (GOLD analysis project Ga0182742, IMG submission 128880) | Enriched Miracle-Growth compost microbial communities from Emeryville, California, USA - eDNA 5th pass 37_C BE-Lig MG (version 2)... ... | reverse complement strand
TTCAACAGGAATTTCACTTGGGAAAGGCTATAAAAAGAAAAAAGACTTTGGTCCCAAGTCAAGCTTTAAGGGAAATTTCTTGTTAAAAATGACTTGATTTCTGAAAGAAGGCTAAAAAAAGTCAGGCAAATACCTTTTTGAAGCAAAATAACAGCAACGATCATTCCGTAAACACCCAAGATACCAGCCATGACAACTGGAATAATTGACTTCATAATCAATTCAGGCTTTGTCACACCGATACTTCCAATACCGACACCGGCTCTATATGTTCCATAACCTGCTCCAAGATCTAAAATTTAATGGTAAAGTTATGAAATATGGAAAATTGAGACTGGCAAAGATGACAGCAGAGGTGATTCCCATAAAACCAAAGAATGAGGGAGCTGCGGGGAAGATTTCAGACATGTTAAATAAATGATGATGGATAAATTTTTTATAAGGAAAACTTTTAATGAATTTTAATTGAAAAGCTTTGCTGCTTTGAAAATAAGAAGAACTTGCCAAAGAATACTTTTATTACTTTCAATATTATTGTTGCCCTCGAATTAAGAGAGAAATCACATTTATCTCTGATAGTATTTGAATAAGGAAGCTCCAATGAAGAAGTAGCACTTAGAAAAAAAATTTATTTCATTGTTTGTAGTTTAAAAAAATGTATTGTATTTTTTAACTTTTTTTGTGAAGCTCAATTATGGTCTCTGAATTATTAACTTTTTTCTAAAGATAAGAAAGAGGGTATTAGAATACTAAAAGCATTGTTTTAAGTAACAACTATCTGCAAATAATTCAGCTTGGTATTTTTGAATTTTTATCAAAGAGTCAAAATAAAACAAAACCAAAAAATCAAAAACCAAACGAATAATGTTTTCTGGTCTTCTTATAAGAACTGAAATTTTTGAGCATGGCATATTCCCAACTCCTCCAAAGCTCACTCTCCATAATATTGTCTCTCTTTTCAACTCACTTGCTCTAACTTCCTCTATGGATAACAAAGTTACCCTTGAACAATTCAAAGATAGTGTTTCGAAATATATTCCTTCTATTGGTCCCAGAGATGCCGAGGCCTATTTTTACTTGTACAAAATCTTGACCGAATCTGATTTGAGCTTTTTAACTAAGACAACATTACAAACTGACCCGAAACAACAATCTTCTATTCAAAAGTCCAAGTCGCTCTCTTCTTATAACAACATTACAGGAACTTCTCCAGTCGCTGATATCAGAACTCTAGTTATATTTATCTTCTTACAAACATTCCTCAGTTCTTTCAGATCTAATTTTGAACTGAAACAAAAAGAATTCAACGCACAATGGGAACCTCATTCTCATCATCAATTTACAGAAACTATTAGAGGAAATTTAGCAAATCCACATTTCAGTTCTCCAATTCATTCTCCTCGTTCAAAGACGACCAGAGTCGCTTTTACAAATGAATACAATCAAATGAGCTTTTTCTTGAAAACAAATATTAGACAAGTGCTCAAGTTTCTCGCTATTGATTTAAGCAGCGATGAAAATACCAATGCAATGATCACTGAATCGGAGTTCAATATGTTGAAAATGTTGTTCCAGCCTGAAAGAGCTGATGTTGGAATGCAAGTTTTCCCTATTAGTAAATATACGGGATTATTTAAAGAGCTACCAAAGGTTTCTATTCATAATGCTGCAGATTGGCTTGCTACTAATACTTCTTTAGGAGATACAGGTAATTAAATATACATAATATTCTAATAAATTTAGGCGATGTTTTCTATATACAAGGTTTGAACCGTAGCGTGACTATCAAAGAAAGACTACTTTGTACAAACAAAGAAGTGAGAGTAATAAATTGTGAGGAATCCTATATTTATATTGATGCTTGTGTAAAGTATATTTCTATTGTGAACTGCATCAACACAACCATATTCGTAGCAGCAGTGAAAAAGGTCTGTACAGTTGATAAATGTGAAAACCTCACATTATCCGTCGCTGCTAATTTCCTGAGAATTGGAAATACTATTGACTCAACAATTAATTACTATGGAAGCTTTAATCCAATGTTATATGGAGATAACAGATCAATAACTATAGGACCATACAATGCTAACTACGCAGAACTTATTGATAGAATAAAGGAGGCTGAGATTCCTATTATCTATAAAAATATTCAATCTTATGATCATCCAATAGTCCTCAATGATATTGAGAATAACAATATCAACCATAAAATCCAGAGATTAGAAGACTTTTCTGCAATGATTTTGCCTGATAATTTCAAGCCAATTCCTCATTCTCTTGTGAAAAACTATGATCCTTTAATATTCGGAATTAATGAGAAACAATCCTTGTCAAATGATGATTTGAACTATTTAAATGGAACTAATTGTATTTTGCCTGTTTTGTGTCCTAATTCTTATCGCGATACTATTAAGATGAGATACAAAGGTTATAGAAATCTTCAGACTGATATTTTACAGACTAATGTTGGGACAGAAGAGCAGAAAATCTTGCATTTTGCCATTCAAAGTCACTTTAAAGATTGGCTTGTTCATTCAGGATCTCTTAAACCGATCCTTGAGATGGCGAAGATGATTGATAAAGAATAATGTTCGTCTATATAAAGTTATTATCCCCTGAATTTGAGTAAGTGATAACAGAATAACTTTATTATAATATTTAATTTTGTTTGTTTTGTGTGAATATTAGATAGAAACCTTGTAACTTGAAGTCTCTATTAATAAATATTTTTAAAAGTAATATTATAAAACAGAGCTTATTTTTAAAAATCAATGAGAAGTGAGATCTCTTCTATGCAAAGAGTTTTATTTGAAATTCTCTCGACGACATTTTATTAACTTTAGTGGTTATTTTCTATTAAAAATTTAATTCATAGAAAAATCAAAAATTCAAATTTAGGGGTTATCTTTAATTCTTAGTTTATTAACTTTATAAAAACAAATTTAATTCAAAACCTCTATTGGAATTGCAATGGGATTGGGGAAGTATTATGTTATAAAATATATGCTAGTATCAACTAAAATCAAAACTTTGAAGTGTGATTATTCCTTTAAAATATGATAACACAAAAAGAGGTTAATAATTAATATTTTTGGAGTCAAGTCGAAAATAAATTTGTAACTGAGTTTATTTTAAATCGAAAGGTTTTCTGAGTGGCTTATTCAAATCTAAACTAATTTGATTCACTTAATATTAAAAAAGAGTTTACAAGAGAAAAAAAATTAAATACTTTTAATTAATTAAAAAAATGAAATAAATTAAACACTGATGATAAAACAAATTGAATAAATTAATTGAAGCCTTATAGATTTATATAATAAAACTTTCCTTTTTATTTGAGGAATTTTATTTTACAAGATATTGAGGAAAAAAAAGTGAATCATTCTTTATTAAGTTAATAAAAAGAAAAACAAGGGAAAAAGAATTTACAAAATTTTTGAAGCTTCATTTGGAAAAAATAATTATTCATGACAAAGTGTCTATTGATGATTTTTCCTCTTTTCCTTTTTCTTGTATAAACTGAGAACATCACTCTTACTTAAATTGAGAGATGTTATTGAGTTTTTGAAATTTGAACATCAAAACTTATTTGAACTTTTACACAAATTCAATTCATATCTAAATTAAGGTTAGGTATTATCTCCATTAGTACTATCCGTATGAGATAAATTTCTTTTTGAATGAATATATTTATTTGAAATCACTTCTCTATTTTTTAGACGTTGATTTATGGAGATTTTTTTTGAACAATACAAAATTCGAGGATCCATTACTTCTTTCTCATTATCATCAAACTTAAAAAAAAATAAAAACACAGAATTATTCTTTAGAATTAAGCCACTTTTTCAGTACGGTCGAAATTCTTCTTGATTATTCATTTTTCATCCTTTCCACGAAGTCATAAGCGGATAGGCTTCAAACTCAAATTTTATTTTATCTCCTCCCTTCAATTCATCAAAGCATGGAATCCAAAGATTTAAAAAAATGGAAAAATTTCACTCATTCATTAAGAGAATTTTTTTGGGAGGGGGTGCTTAAAGTTTCTTTTTAATTATTTTATGTTTCTGATCAAAAAAGTGAAAAAGCATCAAACATTAAACCTAATATCGAAGTGTAAAGAATGCATTCCGACATATTTGATTGTCCTATTTGTCTTTTAAAGTATAACCAGAAAGATAACCTACCTAAAATTCTATCTTCTTGTGGTCATACTCTATGTTCTTCTTGCTTAAACCAGATGCTGAGTAAAAACTCTTTGAATTGTCCTTTAGATCGCAAAATATTTGACCACCCAGTCAAAAGTGCTGATGAGCTCCCAACAAACCTTTTTGTGCTTCAACTTCTTGATGAAGCTTTTAGAATTTCTTCCAATCTGTGTAATTTACATAAAGAGCCTTTAAATCTGGTAGTTCTTTCAGAAAAAAGAGTCGCTTGTCGAAAATGTGTCGACAAAAAGGAAAATTACATTGATTTTAACGTTATTCCTATAAAAGAGATAAAAAACGAATCAATACAAAAGAAAAAACAATTAGAAAGGCAATTAAGAGATTTTAGTATAATTGTCCAAACAGTAACTATACTATTGGAAGAACAGAAGAGAATCATCAAGAAAAACGTAAAAGAGTCTTTTTCAAAATTAATCGACCTTCTTACTAAAAAAGAACAAAAAATTCAGCTTGAAATTGATGGATTTTTTGCTCACGAAGAAACTAAGTTTCGCGATAAAGTTGATGAGGATTTAGCTTTAAAGAAAGAAATTTCGAGAAAAGTAATGCTTTTTGAAGAGCTTGATATAACCTCTGAATACATTGAAGCTTTTCTTGAGAAAGAGCCAAGAGAATTTCATATAAAAAATGAGATTAAATTGTTAGAAGAGCTCACACATGATCTCAATCAGAAAATAACCGACGCCATTGAGGATTTAGACAAATCTATTACTTTAACAATAAAAAGCTTTCAGCCAATTCCACAGATAGGAAAGTTTTCTAAGCTGACAGCTATAAATTCACCCAACGTGTTTTTTTATCGAAACAAGCTCCAAAGTAAACCCAACAATCTTTATTTAAGAGAAATTCATGATAAATGGTAAAAATACTCGTTATAAACAAATGAAGATAATTTCCTATAGGTGGGGTGATTTAGAATTGATCGAGTCTAAGTATAATTTGTATATACCATGGCTCTTCCCAAATTTCTATACATCGAGAATTAATCCCATTGCAAAGCCTTTACAGGATCATGAAGTTGAAATATTCAGAAATGATATTGAAGTAAAAAAAAACTATTGAGACATTTGTTTTATTAATTTGAATAAAGATAGCCAAAAGATTAATAAAATCATATGAGTTGATTCTTGATTTTTATGGAGTGAAGATTAATGATTATTCAACAGGAGAAATTGGAAGGAAATTGAACTGGGAATCGAGGTTTATCCCTGTAAAAAATGAAATAAATAAATTTTAGATATAATGAAGCTCTTTTACCTAGCATTCATAATCAGTCAGGAATTAGAAGGCTTTTAACTCATTTGAATATAGTTGGATTCAGACGTTACGCTATACAATTGGTTAATTCACTTGAAAAAGGAATATATGGAGAAATAGGAGCCTATGAAAAATTCAAAAAAATGGATAAAAGTTTTAGCAGGGAGGCTTTTGAACAAGCTCCTCTGAAGAAACTTGCAAATACGATGGTATTTGAGTTAATTGAAGTGTACGGAGATCATAGAAATGACCCTAAAAGGATCCATATGCTTGAGAAGAATTGTAATGCGAAATACCCTGAAGGATTTGAAGATTCTGTGTATGTTAAATTTTTCAGTCAAGAGACTAAAAATAATCAAGGAATAAAACCTACAAAATCGCTTAATATTTTATATATTTAGGAGTTTGATTAAATAAACTCTTCTTTACAGAAGGTTTAATCATAATGAACGCTCTTTAAATAAGACTCTTTGTAAATTTTTTTATTCAAATTTGTGTAAGTTTTTTTTTTTCAAAAAAACCTATTAAAAAAATTCTTAATAGAATATTATCCAAGTTATACATTTCCTTGTTCAAGGATTTAGAGTAAATTTACAAGAAATTCCCAAAATACCTGAATCAATTATTCAAAATGAACTTATGATTCTAATTGTGCAGAATTCATTTTTAAGAAATAAAAATTATCTCAGTTTCTGTATTGTTTATAAATTGTAAATTAGAAATTATAATGTTCTGAACTTGGATTTTCACATCAAATAAGGTTTATTCTTAAAAATAAAGAATTTCGAAAAGATATTCTGAATTTTCAGAAACTCTCCAGTTTTTCTACTTGAAGAAATATCCATATTTTATAAATAACTATAATATCCATAGCTCCTATAATATTTGAAATAAATAATTTTTGTCACCGAGAACTCGATATCTTTCATATGAACAAAAAATAAAACATAAAAAATTGCAGCATTTATTTCGTTCAATTTAGAGAGAATAAAATGTGGGAAGGCCCCAAGAAAGTTAAAAAAATGAACGCACATAAAATATCGTTTTGAAAGCAAAATAACTCTCTTTTAAGAATTTGTCACATTAGTTCCTTTGTGTTGTTATTTGAATAAAGAGAGAATAAGACATTTAGAAATGCACTTCATTCTAAGTATATTTTCTAGTATAAAATATAACTGTATTGAATGAAGATAATTTAGTTTTCCTTTAATTTTTTTGAAGTATTTTTTCCGTCAAAATAGTCGAGATAAAAATGAATTTAGCATTTTAAGTTGAAATAAAAATAATTGATTAATTCGAGATTTGATTTAAATATTTTTTATTTTGATTAATTAATTAATTAAGTTTTCAAAGAAATTGATCTTTACAAAACTCTGTATTCAGATAAAGATAAGTCTATCCACAAAAAGTTTCTTTTTTGTTCCTTGTAAAGAACTTTTGGGAATCCATTTACATTTTTTTTTGAGTTTATAATATTTTTGCTTTAGTTTTTCTGACTTTTTTTTAATTGAAGATTTTTTAATAATTTATTCGAGTAAGTATTCAATCAAAAATAAATAAACTATTTTTCCTTTTTAGAATATAGTCGAGATCCTTTTGATTAATCTAGTTCCATTATCACATTATCCGACTCTTTTTTTTAAGGAAATCCTAATCATAGTTTCACTTCTTGATTGCTTACTTTCACTCAAAAGAAACTCCTTTTGATTTCTGCTTTCATATTCTTACTCCAAAAAATATAATATAAATCAAAACCCTTGATATAGATTCGGTTTATCTCTTCAAAAGCCTCTCATCTTGGAATAATTTTTAAAAAAATGCGATCACTGTTGATCCTATGTCCATGAAGATCATAGACATGCTTAAAACAGAGAGGTATTTGATAGGATGCACCGAATTATTGCGGAGGTTATGATCTGTAAATTAAACAAGGTTAATTGTTTGAAGTTTGATTAAAATTTTTAGAGGTGAATTATTAAAAATTTTATTTCCAAAACTTTATTATTCAAAAATTTCAAATTAAGGATAAGCTCATCACCAAAATTTCGACTTGAATGTTATATGAAGACAAAAAATTTCAAGTCTTTAGTCAAGTTTACAAGTCAAATGTTTTTTCTTTAACAAAAAAAGTTTATTAGTTGAGTTTACTTTAGCAAAGTACTTTGGATTAATTATTTTACTCTAATTTACAAATAAAAATAAAATTGAAAAAATATGATATTAAAGAGCTGAGTTTTCTTCCGTTTCAATTACACAAAAAGAGTCATTATTTTCAACTTTGCCGACTAAATTTATTTTTCAAAGAAATTATACAATGGAGAAAGATGAAAATCCTTCTCACATTCGATTAACTTGCTGCTTCCTTAGTTTAATATTTTCCTTTAAATACAATTAACTTTCGTAGGAAAAGATTTTATGGATTGGGAACAAAATTTTGCGTTAACACTAATATTTCTAGAAAAAAGAAACGAATTATATTGACTAATTCAATCTTTCACTTAACATTAGTCATTTTTTTTCTTAGAAGTATATAATGAGTTTTCACTTAATTTTGGCTTTTGGAATCAAAAAGTTTCATATGAATCTAGATTTTATAAGTACCGTACTTTTAGTTCATTCTAAAGGTGATCATGCCTGGGATATTGTGACAATGAATAATTTTCTGAATTTTCTTGCCTAGAAAAAAATCCAATAATAGGATTTTCTTTATATTTTGGTGGTTAATTCTAAGGTTTAAATTTATTCTTGTGAGAGTTTTGAATAAAGATAGGTTTGATGAATCCTCAAAAGCTTACTCACCAAAAAAACTATCCCGTAATATGACAAAGAAGATGAGAGTTTTGACTACGTCAAAATAAAAGTTTTAGAAATTAATAATGGCAAAAAATTGACTAATTTGAAGAAAACTGAACATTGAATTTAATAGTTTTTAGTATGAATTACGTCAAAGTTTTCAGGCAAATTAGAAATTCGATTCCTTCTAGGTCTCAAATTATGGCAAAGTATCAAGGTTTCTGGCAAGAATTCAAAGCTAAATAAATTTATGAAATTCTCATGTAAATGTTCAAAATAGTCGGAGGTAAATCTACTTATAGGCTAAAACAAGTAAAAAATATTCCTGAACTCAGTAATTTCTTTTGACGGTTTTTAAGTATATTTTTTATTGAATTTTGAAACCTACTTTGTCTTTTTTTATTCAAAAAAGCGCTCCTCGATAAGTGATTGTTATCCTCATTAATTGTTTAAGTATCAAGGATTCACAATTGTCAACTTCTAAAAGTTTGAAAACTTAACAGTATTAAAATAAAACTTGAAACTTCCTTTATATATTTATATTTACTTGACTTTTTTAGTTAAAGGCCTGGGTACTGAAAATGATTCTCATAAAAGAGTCTGTACCCATTAGGCTAAAGAATAATAAAGGAAACTGTATACTGTATATTTTATTAATATATCTCCGAAAACTTTGATTCACAATTCGCTCTTAATTATACTATTTTCTCTACAAAAAATTATCCTATTTTTTATCGAACCAAAACTCATGAACTTTGGACAAGAGAGCTCAAGTAAAATGGTTTCTATCTTAACTCAATAAATCTATAATTTCTTAATCTCTAACTATGTGCGTTCAAGGCGCGAACTTGCAATTTAATTAAAGATGGGCAAGAGATTTTTTAATTTTATCCTCCATTATTTTTTTGCCCATACAAAAACAAATTAACGCTCCATTAAAAAATGAATACTCCTTCATCTGTTCTAAAAAGTTAGGTGTCTATTTATGAAGATCTTCATCGATACACAAGGAAATAAATGGAAACAATGATTAAATAAATCTTAAGTTCGACCCAGAATTAAGAAATTAATTTTAATCTTTGATAGTTTTTATTTAAGACTTATTTTCCTTCTTTTTTTCTCTTTGGAACCAAAGGCCTAAATTTCGAGGTTTTCTTTATGGCTCACTCAAGACATGTTTTTTTTTGCTTATGTTCAATATTGTGAAAAAATTTTAACTTGAATTTTTTTCTTTACTTTTTCAACTAACATTTAGAACCTAAGCGCAATAATTGTTAATGCTATAGATATTTTGTTAGTCCTGCTTTTAGCTAAAACTAATGGTCTTTTAGGGGGAAAAACTTTCAGCTTCTATCATCTTTCTTTTATACTTTTACTATTTTTAAATAATAGGAAATCTAACTATCAAAGTTCAATAATCTGTAACTAGGCTTAGAATTGATTTATTCGTGATCCTTTTGTAATGCTCAGAATATTTAGAGAATAACATTTGAGTATCCGGACTGGTTTCTAGATAATTAATGCTTCAAAGTTCGAGAAAGATTTGAACTTCCAAGGTCAAAATTCATTATTTGCCAGAGATAAACTTGAAAATACGCATTTAATAAGTTAATTTCTCTCTTGATAAAAAAACCTCAATAAACAACCCAATTTTGAAGATTTTCAAAGTTTAAGGAGTTGTATGAATAGCCTGTTAAAGTTTTCTGATTGAAATGTTCAAGCCAGAATATAAGTACCAACCAGAAAGAATTAGTTCATTAGAAAAAAATGGGATAAATTTTAAATTTCTCTTTTGTAATTAACTACCTCACAGAATTATGACTAATTTCTTGATTATTTGATTAATCGAACTTCCATTTAAAATGGGGATCCTTCTTGTTTCTTTTATAACCTTCCTTCCTTCTATCCTTTTAGAGTCTCATACAATACATGTTAGAGTTAGATAATATGATAATGAAAATTCTACTTAACCTATTATATAAGCATTGGATTGGAACAAATTAATCATCTAATTGAATAAATTCAGAAACAAAGTCGGGCAAATGATGTTGGGGGTATTTATGCAAATTCCTCAAACAGTAATCGTTATTAAATAAAAAAAAATTTGCCAAAAACACTTTTAATTCCTTTAATGTTCAAACACTTCTTCAACACAGCCTATCACCTGAGGCTAAGGCCTCTTACCAGATCTTTAATTGTGAATCGCACTGTAAATTCGCAAAATAAGAAAATATCTAAAACGATCAGGTTGCAGTCAAGAAATAAAGATCTGAAGAATGAGGCAAATGATTACTTAAATAAAGGCTTTAAATGGCTTGATATTGATCAAACTAAAGCTAAAGTTTTCTTCGAGAAAGCTTGTAAAAATTCAAAAAAATATGATAATGAAGTAGTGGCAAAAGCTTCTTTTGAACTTGCTCAGATCCATCTTGATGAACGAAATGTAAAACAGGCCAGAAAGGCTCTTCAGGAGGCTTTGAAGTGTGCTACAAGTAGTTCTACGGATATGAGTAGACTAATTAGTGAAATCAATTATTCATTAGCTTTTATCATGTTGTCGAAGAAGAAGGATTTATCAGCACAGACTTATTTGGAGAATTTTTTGGAATCAGAAAATGCTTTGGAAAATTTAAATAATGTGAAATTGGCTAAAGCTAAACTAGAACTTGGAAAATTATTCTTACAAGAAAAAAACCACCAAGTAGAAAAAATTTTAAATGAAGCTTTAAATATTCTCAATAAAGATGGTTTATTAGAAGTTACATGTAAAGCAGAATGTTATCAATTACTTGGAGAATTTTACGTCAGTAAAGGAAATTACGAGAAAGTTCTTCAGAATAATTTGGAATGTTTGAAAATCCTCAAAGAACATAAAAGTGAGATTGACAACCTCGATGATTTGAAATTGAAACTTGCAAATAGTTTTGCTAATGCTGGTATCCAATTAGCCAAACAGCCCTCTGTACAAACTGAAGAAAAAGCTCTTTCATTTTTAAGGAATTCACTTGAACTTTATAATGAAGTTAATGAAGAACAAAGGAATGAGAGTTCTTGGATGCTTGCTAAGATCCTTGTTAATGCTTTGAATGTCCTTTCAAGAAAATCTGATAAACAAGAATGCAATAAAATCCTCGAAAGTCTTGAGAACGAGAATTTCCAAAAGAAGGACTTTTTATCTCTAGAAGATTATAACCAGTATGTTTTGGACTTGACAAATTCTCTGATTAATTTGAAAATGTTTGAGGATGGATATCAAATCCTGGAGAAGAATTTAAAGCATTTTGAGGGTGCTCAAAGTGATACAATTACATTAGCAAATTTTTATTATAATTACAGTACATTATCTTATGAAAGTAACAGATATGAAGAAGCCTTATCAAAAAATGACAAACTTACAAATCTTTTAAATAAACAAAAAAGTATCTCACAAGAAATGACTGACAAACTTTTTTTAGCTTCTACTTGCTCGATAAAATGTCAAATAAAGCTCAGTAAAAAGGAAAATCTTTCTTCAAATGAATTTGAAGATTGGAGCAAATTAAGTCTTTTAGTAGAAGATAACATTTTTATGGACTCAGTTCGAGATATTTTTCTTTCTTTGACTGAAAATGAGCAATTTTCGTTATGTGAAAGATTCTTACTCAAAGTTCTTTCACTTAAGGGAGATAAAAATTTCAAGGAACATAAACTTATTTACACTTACTTAGCAATACTTCACTCAAAGAAAAATGACTTCTCTAAAACCATTATTTACTCAGACATGGCAAAAACTTCAAATTTCACAAAGATTTTTGACTATTTTTCCAAGCCTTCAGAAACTTTGCTGAGCAAAGTTATCAAGAATTCTACTCTTATGAATGAATGTTACAAAACTCTCATTATTCTTCAAACAAAAAAATCAGCTAATGAAAATGTTCTCACTACTCTTTCTTCATTGTGGGACCTCTGTCATCGGTACATCGAAAAATCAGACACTCAAACAAGTCTCATTCTTCTTGAAGAAATCAACCAAATTCTCCAAACTCACATCAGTTCTTCTTATGATTTCCAAGGAAATATTCAAATACTCAAAATTCTAATCGGCATTGAAATGGGAGAGTTGGAGTCAGCTGTAAGCCTCTTAAAGGAAGTTACTGAAGGAGATGAAGTTTCCTGTAGTAATGATTTCATTCCACTGATATATTTCTTATATGGGGATGTCTTAAAGGATCTTAATTCATCTGAAGAAGCTATGCTAATGTGGATGAAAGCTGTTAACACACATTTAAAGATGAGAACCAAGACCAATGAGTCTCAAAGATTTACTAAAAAGAACGCATCACTTTTTGAAAATTTGATGAGTGACCGAATTGATTTCCTTCCTGATTTGTACAGAAGAACTGTTGAACAACATTTTAGATGATTGGAATGCTTTTTAAGCAAGTTTATATAGAATGAGAAAATAAGTAAAAGAATGATTTATAATTCGCAGTCATTAAGAATCCTAAATATACTTAAAGTATATAAGTATAGATTGCGTATTTGTATGTAGATATATCGTCTCGATATTACATACTTATATTAATTTTATACATATATACAGTTTATC
>Ga0182742_1004364_pt1 | contig 12865 bp, 13 predicted proteins | sample eDN5th37CBELigMG_FD_128880 | JGI IMG/M metagenome (GOLD analysis project Ga0182742, IMG submission 128880) | Enriched Miracle-Growth compost microbial communities from Emeryville, California, USA - eDNA 5th pass 37_C BE-Lig MG (version 2)... ... | reverse complement strand
TAACCGGCGCGAGGGTTCAAATCCCTCCTTCTCCGCCATATGTTTGGCCCGTTGGTCAAGTGGTTAAGACACCGCCCTTTCACGGCGGTAACACGGGTTCGAATCCCGTACGGGTCATAAAAATAAAAAAGTCCTAAAGGTTTGGTTAACAAACTTTTAGGACTTTTTTTAATAGACATATAATCACTTTTTCTTATCCTTCAGAGTTTCAATACTGTGCAAATTCGAAATGTTTGGTGTTTATATTTTTGCCGTATCCTATACTATATTTAGTCTTCAAGTACTGAAAACTAAATTAAGTTTAGATAAACGACGTTTCCTATCTTGTAAGTATTAGAAAGTATATCGAAACTATTTCAATCTTCCTTTATAATATTAGGAGCTTGCAATTGCTATTGATTGAAATCACTCTAAAGAATCAATAAATATTTAGATGCTCCTTAGAATTTAGAAGCAAATTTTGTTATATGGATTCAAAAAGCTTTTTACGTTGTACTATTTTTTTCTATGTTTAAAAAGTTAAATAAAGGTAACCTTAATTATAGGAAAAAGGAGGACAACAATATGAAACAATCCGAAATGCAACAATTAAAAGATACATTATTGGAAGAGTTGAAAGACTTAAAAGAGGGGCTTGAAACTCAAGATGATACGGATATCACTGAATTGTCTTTTTATGATAACCATCCTGGTGATATAGCCTCAGACTTTACTTCGAAACTCACTGAAAATGCTCTGGATGATTTTAAACAAGAAAGTATAGATAAAATAGAAGCAGCTTTAGAAGCTATGGAAAACGGGACATATGGTGAATGTAAAGTTTGTCATCAAGAGATACCCTATGATCGCCTTGAAGCAGTTCCAACAACTTTAACTTGTAAAGAGCATAGTCAAGAAAAAGTAGATATGGAAACACGACCTGTTGAGGAAAGAATTATGAATGAACTCACACATAAGTCTTTAAAAACTGTTGACTTTGAGGATGGATCTGGGGAATTTCCTTCATCTGATAGTCCTCAAGATGTTCCGCAAGAGGTCATTCATCAAAATAATCAAGAAACAACAATACGAGATCAATTTCAATAAAGAGAAAGATTTCATCAAGTAATATGGAATTTTACTACCGATATCCGATACAATATAGTTATATTGAATTGGTGGGGGATACATGAAGATTATTGATTTACACTGTGATGTATTAGACAAATTAACACGATTTGAGAATGCAAGCTTTCGAAATGATGCTAGGTTAAACGCAAACCTAGAGAGATTAAAGGCAGGAAATGTAAAGGTGCAAGTTTTTGCAATCTTTATACATTCCGATATTCCTGAGAATGAAAAGTTTTTAGCTGCTGTGCGCCAAATTGAAGCATTCCATACAAAAGTATTAAATGAGCCAGAGATGGTGCATATTACTGATTGGGAACAAATTAATCAGCTTGAAGAGGGGCAAATTGGTGCAGTTTTAAGTTTAGAAGGATGTGACTGCATTGGTGAAGACCTTTTTAAGTTAGAGCACATTTTAAATGCTGGAGTAAAACTAGTAGGTCTGACATGGAACCATGAAAATGCTGTTGCCTTTGGTGCTTCAGAAGAACCTTCAAAGGGTTTAAAGCCATTTGCACATAAAGTTATTCAACTATTGAATGAACGAAATGTATTAATCGACGTTTCACATCTAAATGAACAAGGGTTCTATGACTTACTTCCAATGGCTAAATATCTTATTGCTAGCCATAGTAATGCAAGGACACTTTGTGATCATCCGAGAAATTTAACAGATGCACAAATAAAGGATCTCGTTAAACATGGTGGCAGAATACACGTTGTATTTTATCCTCCCTTTATTGAAAGTGAAAAAGAATATACATCGGTAGATTATTTAGTAAAACATGTTGAGCATATCGCTTCTTTAATAGGGATTCAAAATATCGGATTTGGTAGTGACTTTGATGGTACGGATCCGTTATATGTTGAAGGAATAGCACATGCGGGACAATATGAAAACTTTGTTAAAGCCTTATTGAAAACATTTACCTTTGAAGAAGTATCCATTATGGCCCATAAAGGTTTTAAGAAATATGTAACGAAAATGAACAAAGCGCGAGGATAAAATTCTCAGCGCTTTTTTTATGTCTAAATAATCGGCCGCTAACAAGTCGTGAGATAATTCTAAATTGTTAGTGTTTAAGAGTGCACCTTAAATGAGAGGTTGGAAATTTGATTTTTTAAGAAAATTACTGTTATTGTTTAATAGTCTTAGTTTTTATCATTTCAATTCAATGGAAAGATTATCTACCTAATACAGATTAAATTGAATGAGGAAACAATATCAATATTGTATATGTAAAAAAAGTGATATGATAGAATAGATAGCGTAAATTCGAAAACAATACACAAGAGTATACATAAAATAGTAGAAATATTAATATTTCTACTATTTTTAACGGAATCAATACATGTTTCCGTTTAAGTGATACAAATTAAAGACTTAAATAAAAGCTAAGTTATTAGGCAAATCGCCTTGATGGAGGGAAATTCGATGCATCACAAGTGGTTATATACCACTGAAGTAGAAGTGGAAACAGTAAATTCAAGATTATCCTTCTATATTGAAACGATTGAGGTAAATAGATTATCGGCTCTAGCATTTTTTGCTGCAGGCGAATCACAATATAAAGGACAACGCTTTTTTTGGCAAAATCGAGAGAAAACATTTACATTAGTAGGTCTTGGACATGCCTATACAATTGCAAATAATGAAGGCGATGACCGATTTGATTTAGTTGAAAAACAATGGAAAGAACTTACAAAGAATATTGTAAAAGAGGAAAGAGAACCACAACCTATTCTTTTTGGAGGGTTTACTTTTGACCCGAAAAATGACAAAAAAGGGGAGTGGGATGGTTTTCCACAAAGTCTCTTCTCCGTTGCTACTTATCAACTTGTTATGCGAAATGATAAGGCATATATAAGCATTCATCTAATAACAGATAAAGAAAATAGTCTTGAGGATTTTGAACAGTTACGTAAAGAACGTGATCAGTTAATACATGCTGCACAAGTGAAAGAACTAAAAACATATAGTAAACCGCTTATGGCGAATTATCGTGAATTATTTAAAGATGATTATCTTAAAACCATTTCAAACGTAACACAACTAATTAAAGCAAATGAAGCTAAAAAGGTAGTAATTGCCCGTTCATTGGAAATGGAATTTGAAGATACAGTAAGCTCCCCGCAAGTATTATCACAAGTTGTAAATGAGCAGCCAGAAAGTTATTTATTTGGTATAGAGCATGAAGATCTTTTATTCTTTGGAGCATCTCCTGAGCGCTTAGTTAAGGTTGAAAATGGACATGCCTTTTCTTCTTGTGTAGCAGGTTCTATCAAACGAGGCAAGACAGCTGAGGAAGATAAATTACTTGGTGACAGTTTATTAAATGATGCAAAAAACTTAGGGGAACATCAATACGTAGTTGAAATGATTGTGGATACGTTTGAAAAAAATTGTATTCAATATAAAGTACCGAAACACCCTAAGCTATTAAAAATTAGAGATATTCAACATTTATATACACCAGTTGAAGGGAAACTAGCACAAAATGCGACGATTCTTCAACTTGTAAAGCTACTTCATCCGACACCAGCTTTAGGAGGAGTACCTCGTCAAGAAGCAATGGATGTCATTCGTCAAAATGAAACAATGAACCGCGGTCTATATGCAGCACCCCTTGGTTGGATTGACGCAGATGGAAACGGTGAGTTTGCAGTAGCAATTCGCTCTGCTGCATTAAAAGAAAACAAAGCCTACTTATATGCTGGAGGAGGCATCGTAGCAGATTCAGAGCCAATTTCAGAGTATGAAGAGACTTTAGTTAAATTCCGTCCGATGTTACGTGCTTTAGGAGGACAATTACATGAGTGAAAAAGAGATATTAACTAATTATGTATATAAAGTGGTTGCATCACTTATGCAAAATGGCGTTGAGGATGTTGTAATTAGCCCAGGATCACGTTCAACTCCTCTTGCCTACGCTTTTGCATCTACTAAAAATATTAAAGTCTACAGACAAGTGGATGAACGTTCTGCAGCTTTTTTTGCACTTGGAATAGCTAAGGCAAAAGCAAAGCCTGTAGTTCTTTTATGTACATCAGGAACAGCTGCAGCGAACTACTATCCAGCAATTGTAGAAGCAAAGTATGCTCGCATTCCATTAATTGTTATGACAGCAGATCGTCCACATGAGTTACGTGAGGTAGGAGCACCACAGGCTATTAATCAAATTTCTTTATATGGTGAACGAGTAAAATGGAGTGCAGAATTCCCTATTCCAGATGATGCAAAAGGGACTTTACCTTACGTTGAGCGTCATATAGCTCGAGGAGTTAGTATCGCAACATCTGCACCATTTGGACCTGTACATTTTAATGTACCTTTCCGTGAACCTTTATTAATTAATTTTCAGGAAGAGCTTCCAACAACAACGTTTATAAATAGTTTTGTAGGTCAAGTATCACCATCAAGAAAAGCGATAGAACAGCTAGAAGATATAATAAATGAAACAAAAAAAGGCTTTATGATTGTAGGAGAGTTGTCACTAGGTACAGACTTACTACAACTATGGTCACTTATAAGTAAATTAAAATGGCCGGTTATAGTTGAAAGCCTTTCCAACCTTAGAACGAATGTTCCAAAAGATTGTGAACCGTATATCATTTCCACGTACGATGCGCTATTAAAAAATAATTCGTTTAAACAACAGGTTGCTGCTGATACGGTGATTCGTTTTGGGGCACAACCTGTCTCGAAATTTTTAACAAACTTCCTAATCGAAACCTTACCGACAAATTATATTGTTGTAGATGAAGATCCTATGTTCCGTGATTCTGCTGCTGTTTCAACACATTTTATCCACGCGTCATTAGGTGAATGGATTAGTGAATTAAATATTAATAATACAGCTTTTAGTGAAGAATACTTCTTACAATGGCGTAAATGTGAAGACATTGCGATCAATCAGATAAAAGCATATACAAAAGATGAACAGGATGAAGGGGCAGTAGTTCGATATTTATTGGAGAATCTACCTAATCAGAGCGATCTTTTTGTTAGTAGTAGTATGCCAATCCGAGATATCGATACTTTTTTATTGCCAACGAATAAGGACATCAGAGTGTATGCAAACCGTGGGGCAAATGGAATTGATGGAGTTATGTCTACAGCAATTGGCTTTAGCCAAGCGAGAAAAAATCGCGAAATGTATTTATTAATTGGGGATTTAGCCTTTTTACATGATATGAATGCACTAATTGCAACACGGTATCAAAGATGCAAATTAAACATTATCGTGTTCAATAATGATGGTGGTGGAATCTTCTCATATCTTGCACAATCCACTGTAAAGGAATATTATGAGGACCTTTTTGGTACACCTACAGCCCTACAGTTTGAAGATGTTGCAAAAATGTACGAAATAGAATACGTACAGATTAAGGATTTCAATGAAGTAGAAAAAGTATTTGAACCACAAACTAATCCAATACGTTTGATTGAGATTTTTACAAATCGTCAGGAAAATGTCGAGAGTCATCGAAATCTTTGGCAACGTATACACGCGGAGTTAGAACAATGAGACTACAATCTCGGGGTATTACAGTAAATGTCCGGATTTGGAACGATCATTTAGAGCAAACTATTGTTATGCTACACGGTTTTACAGGAACTATTGCAACATGGGATAAAATCGCAGCATCTCTTACTAATTATCGTGTAGTTGCTGTTGACTTAATGGGACATGGTCAAACTGACTCACCTGATGATATAAAGGTATATTCAGTGGAGGAGCAACTTCAACTTTTGGATGATATTTTCCAACAGTTAAATCTCCGTCATTTTATTTTACTTGGCTATTCCATGGGGGGAAGGGTAGCATTATCCTATGCCAATATGTTCCCTAATCGAGTCTTGCATCTGCTTTTGGAAAGTGCTTCACCTGGTCTGAAAACAGCTGAAGAAAGAGCAGAGAGAAGATTATCAGATGAAAATCTTGCAAATATGATTGAGCAAAATGGCATCGAATCCTTTGTTAAGAAATGGGAGAACATTCCACTTTTTGCAACTCAAAGAAGATTATCAATAGACGTTCAACAAGCGATAAGAGAAGAACGTTTATCACAATGTGAAATCGGGTTGGCCAACAGTTTAAGAGGGATGGGAACAGGTGCGCAAAAGTCCCTTTGGCCAAACCTAGAGAAGCTACAAATGTCGATTACTTTAATCACTGGTGAGCTTGATGAAAAGTTTTGTAAAATTGCTAAAGAAATGCAATCGTTATTACCAAATGCACAACATGTCATAGTTGAAGATGTTGGGCATGCAATTCATGTGGAAAATCCTGAAACATTTGCTACAATAGTAAAGGATGCTATAAAGATTAAAAGAAGCTAACATAGTTACGTTATTTAAAACGTATAGATGAATTCTTCCTTTAATAAGTAGAAGACTAAATTAGTCAATCTTGGAAGCATTAGAGAAAAAATATAGGGGGTATAAATATGACTCGTGAATGGACAAGTTTACATACTTACGAAGATATTAAGTATGAATTCTATAACGGGATTGCGAAAATTACGATTAACCGTCCAGAAGTTCGTAATGCATTCCGTCCAAAAACAACTGCAGAATTAATCGATGCATTTTCTCGTGCTCGTGATGATGAGCGAGTTGGCGTGATCATCTTAACAGGTGAAGGCGACCTTGCATTCTGTTCAGGTGGAGACCAAAAAGTACGTGGACATGGTGGCTACGTTGGGGAAGACAATATTCCTCGCTTAAATGTACTTGATCTGCAAACATTAATTCGTAAAATTCCAAAACCTGTTGTGGCAATGGTAGCAGGTTATGCAATTGGAGGAGGTCACGTTTTACATATCGTATGTGACTTAACAATTGCTGCGGAAAATGCACGCTTTGGTCAAACAGGTCCACGTGTAGGATCATTTGATGGTGGTTACGGTGCTGGTTACCTAGCACGTATCGTAGGTCATAAAAAAGCACGCGAAATCTGGTTCTTATGTCGTCAATATGATGCACAAGAAGCGCTTGACATGGGATTAGTTAACACAGTTGTTCCTTTAGAGCAATTAGAAGACGAAACAGTTAAATGGTGTGAAGAAATTCTTGAATTATCACCAATGGCTCTTCGTTTCTTAAAAGCTGCATTCAACGCAGATTCAGACGGTTTAGCTGGTATTCAACAACTTGCAGGAGATGCTACACTTCTATACTACACTTCTGATGAAGCAAAAGAAGGTCGCGATGCATTTAAAGAAAAACGCAAACCAGACTTCGGTCAATTCCCAAGATTCCCTTGATTTAAGAGAGAATTGTTTAAAAGTAAATAGGGTAAAGTAAAGCAAGAGGAAAATTCCTCTTGCTTTTTTATTGCAATAATACAGGATAAGTAATACATATGATGAGTAAGATACTTCAAAAAGTGGAGGTGGAAAAGTCGTGATAGGCACTCCAATATTTGATGATGAAAGCAACTTTCAACAAGTGCGTATCAAGGCAAGTGATCACTCGACACAAAATGGAAAACAAAAAATGTTCGAAAACTATGCTTATCATGATCCTTTGACCGGATTACCTAATCGTCGTTATTTTGATAAAAAATTAACTGAATCTATAGAGAAACTAAATATAAAGGGAAATGGTTTTTCAATTCTAGTATTTGATATTGATGATTTTCACAAAATTAATGATCGATGGAGTTATGAAGTTGGAGATCAAGTATTACGGATAGTGGGGTGTAGAACACAAAGAGCAGTGGGAGAAAACGGAGTGGCTGCTAGAATAGGTGGAGATGAATTTATTGTTCTTTTATCTAACAATCAAAATGAGGAAGAACTAAAAATAATTATTGTGGAGTTAATGAAAGCTTTATCTAAAGAGATAATTACAGATAAGGATACTTCTACAATTACCATCAGTATAGGTGCTACAATTTGTACAAAGAAATTTATGAGTGAAACTTATTATATAAGAAGTGCTGATGTTGCACTTAAAAAGGTAAAACAAAGTGGTAAAAACCAATATCATATTAGTCATTCTTAATAGTATTATTGCTAGGCTACCCTATTATGGAAAGCCTTTTCTTTTTAGTTTAAAACTAGGGGAAATAGAGTTAAAATAAGTATGCGAGAATTGGGGGTATGACAATGTATCCAAACTGGATATTACAACGTGCACAATTAACACCGACACGTACAGCTTTAATTTATGAAAATCAATCATGGACTTTTGATGAACTTAATAATATATCTGCCCAAAGAGCTGAACAACTAAAAGCATTGGGAATTAAACCAAATAGTCGTGTAGCTATACTTGGTCCTAGTCAACCACGTCTTGTTTTCATGATGTTTGCATGTATGCACCTCCAATGTGAAATGGTCATGTTGAATCGAAGACTATCGAAAGTTGAACTCCAATATTTAATTGAAGATTCACAAGTAGAAAACGTATTAGTGGATGATGAGGATATTTCCCTTCTTTCTAACAATCAACAATGTATTTTATTTTCTGAAGTAGAAAATGCAAATGGTCAATCAATTGAAATCCGTAAAGAATGGGCACTTAACCAAACAATTTCTATCATGTATACATCAGGAACTACAGGATTACCAAAAGGAGTACGACAAACCGTAGAAAATCACCAAGTAAGTGCGCTAGCTTCGGTATTAAACTTAGGTTTATCTGAAAATGATGTTTGGCTTTGTACTGTTCCGTTATTTCATATTAGCGGGTTTTCCATTCTAGTTCGTTCTTTACTATATGGGAATGCTGTAAAGCTTTATAAAAAGTTCGACGATGAGGCAATTGTAATGGATATTGCTAATGGTGATGTTACTCATATGTCCGCTGTGGGTGTCATGTTACAACGGATATTTCAAGGACTTGAAGAAAAAGGGCTTGAAGCATCTCCAAAATTTAAAATGATTCTAGCAGGTGGAGGGCCGGTTCCTGTGAATTATATAGAACGGGCACATCACTTGAATCTAATGGTTTCACAAACCTATGGGATGACCGAAACATCTTCTCAAACAGCAACCTTATCTAACGAAGATGCATTAAGGAAAATCGGATCTGCAGGAAAGCCGTTATTTTTCAATCAAATCCGTATTGCTGAGGCATCCTTACCAAATGAAAAAGGTGAGATTTTAATTCGAGGACCACATGTTACACCTGGATATATTGGACGATTTTCAGAAAAAAGTACAACAATAGATGGTTGGTTACATACAGGAGATATTGGATACTTAGATGAAGAAGGCTATTTATTTGTTGTAGATCGTCGCTCAGATTTAATCATTTCGGGGGGAGAAAATATTTACCCTGCGGAAGTTGAAAGTGTTTTACTAAGTCATGACGCAATTGAAGAAGCAGGGGTTTGTGGTGTAGATGATGACACTTGGGGACAAGTTCCAGCGGCCTTTGTTGTCTTAAAATCGGATGTTAGTGAAGAAGAGCTTGTTAAGTACTGTATAGAGAGATTAGCAAAATATAAAGTACCAAAGTACTTCCATGTTGTTTCCTCTTTACCTCGGAGTGGCTCTGATAAATTATTAAGAAGAAAACTAAAGGAATTATTAGTCTGATGCAAAAAGGTTCGTCTCAAATGGAGACGAACCTTTTAAATTTTAAGGATTTAATGCATGTTGTAGTGTGTTGATATTTCTTTCCATCAATGTGAGGTAATTTTCTTTATTTTTAATATCATCTTCCGTTAATACACTTAAGTTATGTAATTCAAGTGCATCAGCTCCAACTTCATTTTGGATTACGGTTGATAGTTTAGATGATACATTTTGTTCAAATAATATATACGAAACCTGTAACATTTCAGCTTGATCAACAATTTCAGCTAATTCTTTTTGTGAAGGTTCACTTTGTGAGTTAATACCTGCAATAGCGATTTGCTCTAGTCCATATGTTTTCGCAATATAACCAAATGATGCATGAGAAACAAAGAATGTCTTTGTCTTAGCATCTGAAGCCAAATCTTTAAACTGTTGGTCTAGTGATTGTAAATCAGTAATTAATTGTTCGTAGTTTTCATTGAATACTTGCTCTTGTTCCGGAAGAGCGGCAATAAGTTCCTCCTTAACAGATAGAGCTAAATCTTGTGCAAGTATTGGTGATAACCAAATATGTGGATCGATATCTCCATGAGAATGCTCATGCTCATGTTCATGTTCATGACCTTCTTCTTCTTCATGTTCTTCTTCAGCGGACGCATGAAGCATGTCTTCAGGAATTGTTTCAGAAGTTGCTACGAGTTTAACATTTTCATTTTTAAGAGTATTTTTAGCATTTTCAACAAATCCTTCTAACCCTAATCCGATATAGAAAAATAAATCGGCATCAGCTAAAGCCATCATATCTTGTTGAGTTGGCTCAAATGTATGCTCATTTGTTCCAGGTGGGTAAATAGAAGAAACATTGACATAATCTCCACCAATGCGTTCTGCAAAGTAACTAAGAGGATAAACTGTTGTATAGATGTCAATTTTATTTGGATCATTTTTTGTAATTTCATTTTTATTGTCAGTACTATTACATGCCGTTAATGCTAGCAAAAGGATAGCAGATAATAATAAAAGCGATAATTTTTTCATATACTAACAAACCTTTCTAAATAGTAATAATTACGATTTAAATTTTCAACATTCTCAATGATACATGAAGATTGGAAAAAAGACAATGGAAAATAATATTTTCTCTATAAAAAACACTAATTAAGCATAAATTCGCAAAAAGTGTAATAAAAAAAGACCTTCGAATTATTTTTTCGAAGGCCACTTTTCAGGGACTGGATCAAATCCACCAGGATGAAACGGATGGCATTTTAAAATTCTGATTGTCGTTAACAGTAGCCCCTTAATTGCTCCATGTTTTTGAAATGCTTCTAAACCGTATTGAGAGCAGGTTGGATGGAATCGGCATGACGGAGGCGTCATAGGGGAAATCACTTTACGATAAAAAGTAATTAACCAAATAAAAGGATATTTCATTTTTTTACTCCTACTTATATTTAATATAACTTGGGATTAGGATTTGTATTTTATTTAATTATATCAGTTCTCGAATATCAATTGGAATGTTTTAAACCATTTAAGAACGGTTATAGTAATTATGTCAATATGAAAGAGGATTGTTGATATTTCATAGTTAAAAAACTTGAACGAGGTGGATATAATGGCAAACAAAACATTAATTGAACAATTAAACGATTTAGTAGCAACTACATCTGTACTTTATACAAAGCTTCATAATTATCACTGGTATGTAAATGGACCATCGTTTTTTACACTTCATGCGAAATTTGAAGAACTTTACAATGAGATTACGTTAAACTTAGATGAAATTGCAGAACGAATTTTGTCTAAAGGAGGCAAACCAGTTGCAACATTAACAGAGCATTTAAACATGTCTCATATTAAAGAAGCAACAGGTGCAGAAACAACAGAACAAATGGTAGAAACAATTATTAGTGATTTTAAAACCATTATGAGTTTCTTAAAAGAAGCAATGCAACAAGCTGCTGAAGAAGGCGATGATCGAACTGAGGATATGTTAAACGCGATGGTTCAAAGTTTAGAAAAGCACAATTGGATGCTTTCAGCGTTCTTAGGAGCATAATAATATATAAGCATGACCCAAAAGTATCATAAAATGCTTTTGGGTTATTTTATTGTAATAGGCATAAGCTAGAAAATTAGTTGGGGATTTAATTCCATTTTTTTGAAATATGAATAGTGAAGATTTTTTCGTAACATACTGATTGAAAAGGAGTTGATTATTATCGATACTACAATATATGTGTCTGTTGCGAACCAATCTTTCAGTTATATCCCATTAGGTTTACCTTGTGAATTTAAGTTGCAAATGGAAGAGCAAAAAGCCCATTTGTTTGAAAAGCTATTTTTACAGTTAAATTCTTTAGAATTTGATAATATAGTCCGTGCCCATCTACCATATATTCCATACCACTTAGATGAGTCAAATGATGAAATTGATATTCGAATGAAGAAAATATATGCGTTAATCCATGAATTTGGGGATGAACATACAAAAGATTTTGTAGAACAATTACCTTATTTCCATTGATTCCAAAACTTCCCTTAGCTAGACTATTAAGTAGAAGGATGTGGCTAAGGGATGTTTACTTTTATAGATCAAAATGGATGTAAGTGTGAGTTAAGTTTTGATAGAGGACCTTTTGAAATTGAACCGAAACATGTTTTGGTATTTGTTTTTTATAACGGAAAATGGTTATGTACAATTAATAAAAAGCGTGGGATAGAATTTCCAGGTGGTAAGGTGGAACCAGGAGAAACATTAGAAGAAGCAGCAATTCGTGAAGTGTACGAGGAAACAGCTGTGAAAGTTACTGATTTGAAATGGTTTGCCTACTATAATGTTCATGAAACAACTCCATTTTGTAAAGCTGTTTTTACAGGGAGAGTTGAGAGAATCGATGAGTTTGTCGAAGAACATGAAACATTAGGTATGACATGGCTAACATCAGAAGAACTAGAAACTCATCCGAACTTAAGTTTCTACATGAAAGATGATGGTATGAAAAAGATGTTACAGGAAGTGAAGCATCATGAAAGACAATGGTAGTATTGAATCGATAAGAAGCTATCCTTCTCCAAATCCGAACGTAACACTAAAAGAAATTGTTTATTGGTCAGAAGGACTTCGTGTAAAAGGATTATTAGCAAAACCGAAAAGAGAAGGAAAGTATGAAGCTTTACTTTATTTGCGCGGTGGTCTACAGTCAATTGGGATGGTTCG
>Ga0182742_1004363_pt1 | contig 12869 bp, 14 predicted proteins | sample eDN5th37CBELigMG_FD_128880 | JGI IMG/M metagenome (GOLD analysis project Ga0182742, IMG submission 128880) | Enriched Miracle-Growth compost microbial communities from Emeryville, California, USA - eDNA 5th pass 37_C BE-Lig MG (version 2)... ... | reverse complement strand
AGAGTAAATCTCCAATTTCGGAGAGTAACTCAATTATTAAGTAACAAAAAATCCGCAGGACCTCAAATTCCTGCGGATTTTCTATAAAATATTATACTTGTGGTTCATCAGAGATTTTTCGTTTTTCCTTGTAGGTGATAATCGTTCCCTTTTTCTTAAGTTCCTTCACTTTAAGGACATAATACAGCTGGGCAGCGATAAAGATGGATGAATACGTACCCGCAATTAGTCCGATTAGTAAGGCCAAAGAGAAATTCCAAATCGATTGGCTACCGAATATCAACAGGGCCACGACGGTTAAAACAACAGTCAGGATGGTGTTGATTGAGCGACCCAAAGTTTGACGCAGACTTCGATTGATGATCTCGGCAATATCCTCCGGAGTTTTCAACTTCTTTTTTCGTCTCAAATTCTCACGGATCCGATCAAATGTAACAATTGTATCATTGATGGAATAGCCGATAATCGTTAAAACAGCTGCAATAAAGGTCAAATCAACCTCGAGTCGAAGCAAGCTGAACACTGCAATGATGAAGAACGCATCATGGAGGAGTGCTAAGATTGCCGGGATCGCCATCCGCATTTCAAACCGAATCGTTACATATAACACAATCCCTATAGATGCAAGAATTAACGCAAAGAACGCATTTTTTGCAAGTTCCTTCCCGATTGTTGGAGATACCGTGCTAACATTCGGTTCAGCACCGTATTGCTCTTTTAGGTCTGCTTTTAATGCAGCAATTTCATCTTTGGAAAGTACTTCCTTATAACGAGCGACGCCAATTTCATTGTTTTCTCCAGAGATTACGATGTCATCTGTTTCAATGCCAGCATCAGATAATCTCTCTTTGAATTCTTCCGACGCGACTGCCTCGGTTGAGAGAACTTCAATCCGTGTACCACTTGAAAAGTCAATCCCAAGATTCAAACGGAAAATGGCAAGAACAATTAAACCAGCTGCAAGCAGCACACTTGAGAAAATAAAATATTTCTTCCGAGACTTAATGAAGTCAAAACGATCAAATTTGGTTTTCAAATCAAGTGTATCTACGTTATCAGTGATTTTATGGACTTCATTCTTCTTGACTCCGAACCAGCCTGGTTTATCATTTAAAATTCCACTATTTACCCAAAGTCCAAGGAATATTCTTGATCCTAATACAGCTGTCAGAAAGCTCATTAATATACTTAAGATAAGCATTGTTGCAAACCCTTTAACTGAGCTTGTCCCATAGATAAATAGGACGAGGGCAGCAATCAAAGTTGTTAAGTTAGCATCTAAAATCGTTGACAGTGAATTTTTACTACCGGCAGCAAATGCAGCCTTTGAATTACGTCCAACCTTTATTTCTTCTTTTATTCGTTCGTAAGTAATGATATTGGCATCGACGGCCATTCCGACTCCAAGAATTAATGCGGCAATTCCCGGAAGCGTGAGCACACCATTCATCCAGTCAAACACTAACAAAATAAGGTAAACATAAATAGATAATGTGACTACAGCTATTAAGCCTGGGAAGCGATAGTAGGCAAGCATGAATAGAAATATCGCGAGAATCCCAATAATCCCAGCAAATATTGTTTCATTTAGAGCTTGCTCGCCGAACTTTGCTCCAACTGATGTCGAGTATTGTTCTTTAAGCTCGACAGGCAGAGCCCCAGCATTTAAAAGGCTAGCCAGTTGTTTTGCCTCATCAATCGTAAAGTTTCCGGTAATTTGAACCGAGTCTGTTGCCAAAACCTTTGTTACATTGGGAGCAGAAAGGAATTTCGGCGTCGCCTTCATTCTTTCTTCTTTATAGGAATCTCCCTCTTCATAATCTAACCAGATTACTAGTTGATTTTCAGGTGCCATCCCGAGAATTTCCTGCGTAATTTTCCCAAACTCTTCTCCGCTCTTTAATGTAAGCGAAACACTTGGTGCATTGTTTTCATCAAAGCTTTGGGAAGCTCCATTTTCTGCAAGATCTCCACCATCCATCATCACACGGTCATTCGCATCACGAAAGCTAAGATTGGCTTCAGTAGAGAGAATTTCCCGAGCCTTCGCCTGATCAGTAACCCCGGCAAGTTGAACCCGAATACGGTCTTCGCCCTCAATTTGGATAATTGGTTCACTTACACCGAGCACATTGACACGGCGATCAAGGGCTTCAGCTGTACTGACGAGCATCTCCCTATCAATTTTCTGTCCCTCTTTTGGTATTACTTGGTAAAGAACTTCAAATCCACCTTGAAGATCAAGACCAAGCTTAATATTGCCTAAAATATTCTTTGAGGTGAATCCCATCGCACTTCCGATAAGAATAATGACTAGGAAGAAAGCGATGAGACGACTGCGTTTTACCATTATGTATAAGTCCTCCTTAAGTATGTAAAAAAAATCGTATCAAAAGAACTTTTCTCTATGAAAAACTTGCAAAATTTTCATTTCAATTATGAACCTGCATACTTCTACTGTCAATTTAACAGTGAAATTTTTTTTATTTTAATAATTCCCTCCGTTCTTCCTCGTCAGAAAGAGTGTTACTACCAAGCTTGAAGGCTTCGACGGTTGCATAATTCATATATTCCCCTGGTTTAATCGCTAAAATATCTGCGACAATTTCAAACAAATGAGCATCTTTTTTGGGACTTTTCCATTTTTTATTGAGCAAGTAACCCCACATTTCTGTTTCAGTTACTGCTCCATATCCTAACATTTCTAGTTCTTCTAGCTTGCTTTTTATTGCGGGGCGAACATTTTTCCTAAATTGCTCATACATATGCTCGTGCTTCATGCACTCCGCCTCCCTGGCTGATCTATCATTTTTTAAAAATCTTAGGTACCTGTCATGCTTTGTCCACTCTTGTGCATATAGATATTGTATCTGATATTAGCTTTTTTGAGAAGGCGGGAGCAGGATGTCAAAGTTTTTAAAAGGAACAATGATTTTACTAGTTGCCGGATTCATCACAAGAATCCTTGGTTTTATTAATCGAATTGTACTAGCCCGTTTTATCGGCGAGGAAGGAGTTGGCCTCTACATGATGGCCTTCCCGACCTTTATCCTTGTCGTAACGATCACTCAACTTGGGCTGCCAGTCGCCATCTCGAAGTATGTCGCCGAGGCAGAAGCACAGGGAGATTACAAGAAAATCAAAAAAATTCTCGTTGTGTCGTTAGCGACCACGATTTCACTTTCACTCATTTTCACTCCAGCTTTGTTTTTCTTGGCACCTCAGCTTTCAGAATTCTTGTTCACAGATGATCGGACCCTGCTACCTTTGTTAGCCATTACCCCGATTATTCCAATCGTTGCTGTCTCCGCCGTTCTTAGGGGATATTTCCAAGGTAGACAGAATATGAAACCTGGGGCCATCTCCCAAGTTGTTGAGCAGGTTGTCCGTATTGCTCTAATTGCCTTTCTCACGAAAACCTTTCTGCCATATGGGATTGAATATGCGGCAGCAGCGGCAATGGCATCTGCTGTAATTGGAGAGTTGGCTTCCCTGCTTTATTTGATAACGACGTTTAAAATCAAGAAGAAATTTCGATTACGAAGAGACTTTTTCCAATATGTTCAGTCAGGAAATAAAACCTTCAAGGAATTAATGAACATCGCCCTGCCAACCACCGGCAGTCGTATGATTGGATCAATTTCTTGGTTTTTCGAACCAATTGTCGTTGCTCACAGCCTCGCCATCGCAGGTGTTGTGGCATCGGCTGCAACGAAACAATATGGAGCACTAACGGGATTTGCTCTGCCACTATTAATGCTTCCATCGTTTGTGATGAACTCTTTATCCACCTCCCTTGTCCCTGCTATCAGTGAGGCTTACTCGAAAAAGAATTATAAAATGATTGAACATCGGCTGCAGCAATCACTGCGTTTTTCATTTCTTACAGGTGGATTATCCATTATCATCCTTTATGTCTTAGCCGAGCCACTGATGCGTGTGATGTATGGGACAGATACGGGAACGGAATTTATATTATTAATGGCACCATTCTTTTTATTTTACTATTTCCAAGCACCGCTTCAGGCCACTCTTCAGGCGTTGGATTTAGCTAGGGCTGCCATGATCAATAGTCTGATTGGCAATATCGCTAAAATTGCCGTAATTTTTATGCTGGCCAGTCAACCGGCTTTTGGCATCAAAGGGGCTGCGCTGGGGTTAACCATGGGATTCGTGTTAACGACTACCCTTCATTTTGCAACTGTCCTTAAAGCCGTATCGTTTACCTTCCATATCCGGGAGTATGTGAAAAATTTTGCGGTAATTGCTTTATCCATTTATCTTGGGTTCCTAATTTGGGACAGCCTAGGGGAGAATCTAGCTTTATCAATAAAAGTGTTAGTATCAGCATTGTTGATTACCATTATTTACAGCTTTGCCGTCCTCTTAACAGGCTTGATAAGAAAAGAAGAACTTATTAGAATTCCTGTCATTGGTAAACCTTTGTCAAACTTAGCCTATAGCGGTAAACGAAGGGAATAACGCACCAGTGATTATCGCCTGGCGCGTTATTTTTTCTCATCCTTTAAATCAATATAAAACTTATTTTGGTTTTGATTGTAGTTACAAAATGATATTTTGGTTATTTTAGGGTACCCTTTATTGCTTAATTGTTCGCATAGCCACTTCTTGTCTTTACCAATTTCATTTAAGTTTTCTTCTTGAATCTTACCGTCAATAATGAGGGTTAAGGCTAAATTTGCCTTATCCCCTTTTTTAAAAATAGAAAGTTTACCAGATGTCTCCAAGATGGCATATTCCACATCTTCAATATCGGAAACGCCATCCTCCCTAAGCTGCAGAAGCAAATCATCAAAATTATATCGTTGCATTCTCATTTCATGTTCATCAATCTTGCCATTATTAATGATGATACTAGGCTTTCCATCAACCAATATCCTGAACCGTTTGCTCTTTAATGATATGAAAGCAAGCATGAACTGCACACCCACTAGCAAGAACATGGGAACTAACCATTTAAGAATAGGTTCATGATTATTTTCAATTCCAAGTGCTGCCATTTCAGCAATCATCATAAAAACAACTAAATCTAATAGGCTTAACTCACCAATTTCCCTTTTGCCCATCACCCGGAAGGTAATTAAAATCACCACATAAAGAATCAGGGTTCTAAAAATAATGGCTGCGTACTCTTCCATCCTCCATCTCCTCCGAATCAATTGGCATTAGGATATAGCATTCTGCAACGAGTGAAAAATTATTACTTTTAATCCGCAACAAAAAAAAGACAGAAAATTTAATTCTAATTTTGCTTCTTGAGAATATGCTTGTACTAAGCGAATCGTGTAGGAAGGGGAGAAGAGAGATGGAATCAAGGGGTTTAGGAATTGCTGTGCTCCACGGGGTTATTGCAATATTTGTATTCGCAATTCTAAGCAGTTTAATCTTTTCGCTTTTGTTAGCTTTTACTTCAGTTCAGGAATCATCCCTGAAGTATATCGTAACAACTGTTTCATTTATCTCGTTATTCATCGGCGGGTTTATTACCGGGAAAAATGGTAAACAAAGGGGATGGCTTATTGGAGGTGCAACAGGGATTATATATTCAACAATCATTTTCTTATTTCAATTTCTCGGACATGATAGCCTGTTCTCCACGGAGCAACTAATCTATCATACCTGCTATATCCTGACAGCAATGATGGGTGCGATTCTCGGGGTGAATATGAGCTCATCAAACTCGCGAAATTAAGAAACACGAAATAAGACTAAAAGCGCAAAATCTGAAACTTCAAATCAGCTTAGCGCATAAAAAAAGCAGGTGCATTCGCACCTGCTTTTTTGTTCTATTCGCTAATGACGTCGCGGATTGCGTTACGATCATACGTAAGACGGCTTCCATCTCCACACTTGATCACGACAGTTCCTTCGTCAATTGCATCTACAAAACCATGAAGCCCACCGATTGTCACGACGCGATCACCTTTTTTAAGGTCGCTCTGCATCTGTTGAACCGCCTTTTGCTTCTTCTGTTGAGGACGAATCAACAAGAAGTAGAACAGCACAAACATAAGAATCAGTGGGAATACAGTACCCAATAGTCCTTCCATTCTTTCTCCTCCTTTCGCAATCTCAAGTCAGCTGCATATTAAAAGTTTTTCGCATTAGGCTTATTAAAGCCGTAACGTTCAAAAAATTCTTCTCTGAAATCTCCTAATCGGTCTTCCATAATGGCTTGTCTGACTTGCTCCATTAATTTTAACAGAAAATAGAGATTATGGTAAGTGGTAAGTCGTATTCCGAATGTTTCATCACATTTAATCAAATGGCGAATATAAGCACGGGAATAATTTCGACAAGTATAGCAATCGCATTCAGGATCGATTGGGCCAAAATCGCGAGCAAACTTAGCATTCTTCACCACTAAACGGCCTTGACTTGTCATCAAGGTGCCATTGCGGGCTATCCTTGATGGGAGTACACAGTCAAACATATCAATTCCACGAATCGCTCCATCAATTAAGGAATCCGGTGAACCAACTCCCATTAAATATCTTGGCTTATTCGTCGGCAATAACGGTGTCGTAAATTCCAGCGCTCGGTTCATTACATCTTTTGGCTCCCCAACCGAAAGCCCCCCAATGGCATAGCCTGGGAAATCAAGTGAAACGAGATCTTTGGCACTTTGTTTCCGCAATTCTTCAAATTCGCCACCTTGAACAATACCGAATAATCCTTGATCCTCTGGTCGCTTATGGGCTTCTAAGCATCGCTCTGCCCATCTTGATGTCCGTTCAACAGAGGATTTCATATACTCAAAAGTTGCTGGATATGGTGGACATTCGTCAAAGGCCATCATGATGTCGGAGCCCAGGGCATTTTGAATTTCCATTGCTTTTTCAGGCGATAGGAACAGCTTATCGCCATTCAGATGATTCCTGAAATGAACCCCTTCTTCTTCAATTTTACGAAACTCACTTAAACTGAACACCTGGAAACCACCTGAATCGGTAAGGATTGCACGATCCCAGTTCATAAATTTATGTAACCCGCCTGCCTCCTTGATAATTTCATGCCCGGGACGAAGCCATAAATGATAGGTGTTGCTTAGGATAATTCCAGCTCCCATATCCTTTAATTCCTCTGGGGCCATTGTTTTAACTGTTGCAAGCGTACCCACAGGCATGAATGCTGGAGTGTCAAACGAACCATGTGGTGTATGAACACGACCAAGTCTCGCACCAGTTTGCTTACAGGTTTTAATTAATTCGTATCGAACTGCTGACAATTGTGTTGCTCCTTCCATGTTTAATCTAGCTGTTATAAATCTAGATAAATTTCATTGCCTAGCCAAGGAACTAGGATATTCAAATTTTAGATAATTAGCATCGCATCGCCAAAGCTGAAGAAACGATAGTTTTCCTTAACCGCGGTATTATAGGCATGGAGCACATGTTCACGCCCAGCAAGTGCACTCACCAGCATAATCAAAGTCGATTTCGGTAGATGGAAATTGGTAATCATTCCGTCAATCGCTTTAAATTCATAGCCAGGATAAATGAAAATATCTGTCCAGCCACTTGATGCTTGAAACCTACCTTGGTTAGCGGTGGCAATCGTCTCCAATGTCCGCGTCGAGGTCGTGCCTACTGAAATGATCCGACCACCTTGTTCTCGAACTTCATTGAGCAGACGAGAGGTATCTTCTGACATAATATAAAATTCAGAATGCATTTCATGATCCTCAATTGTTTCAGCACTTACAGGCCTAAATGTTCCGAGCCCAACATGCAGGGTGATAAATGTGATATGGACTCCCTTTGCACGAATATCCTCTAGTAATTCTTCAGTAAAATGAAGTCCAGCAGTTGGTGCAGCCGCCGAGCCACGTTCTTTTGCATAAACGGTTTGATAGCGGTCCTGGTCATCCAATTGTTCTTTTATATATGGAGGCAGAGGCATTTCACCAAGCTCATCGAGTACTTCGTAGAAAATACCTTCATAAGAAAATTCAAGCACACGGCCACCATGCTCTGATTCACCTGTACAAACAGCGGATAGCAGCCCGTTTCCAAAGACAATTTTAGTCCCTTCCTTGACCCGCTTAGCTGGCTTTACAAGCGTCTCCCACTTGTCTCCTTCTACCTGTTTGAGCAGAAGAACCTCTATCTTTGCCCCAGTATCTTCCTTGATGCCAAATAATCTTGCTGGTAAAACACGAGTATCATTCAGAACGAGACAATCTCCAGGGCGGAGGTATTCTAGGATATTTTTAAAAATAGTATGTTGCAAATCTCCGGTCTTTTTATCTAAGACCATCAATCTGCTTTCTGAACGATTCTCAAGTGGAACTTGGGCAATCAGTTCCTCTGGCAAATGGAAATCAAATAAATCTACCTTCATTTTATAATGTCACCTATATTCTTTTTATGTATAATCGAAATATTGTTTTCATAAGGCTGGTTGCTAAAAAACGATTTTACCATAGGAAAAGCCATTTTCAACTATTAGCACTTTTAAAAGCAAGAAAAGTCCCTAGCGAAAACGGCCAATGAAATAAAAAATCAACGACAAGAGGATGCTGACAACGATTGAGGTTACAATCGGAAAATAAAACGTCGTACTACCTTTTTTAATGACAATATCGCCTGGGAGCTTTCCAAGATTAAAAAAGTGGACAAGAAAACCGGCGATGAAAATCACCGCACCAAGAATCATTAAAAGCTTACCCATTCCTGTCATTCAGAAGGCACCTCCATATGAAAATGTCGGTAAACAGCATGTGTAACGACTCTTCCACGTGGTGTTCGTTGTAAAAAGCCAATTTGCAATAAATACGGCTCATAAACATCCTCAATCGTATGAGATTCTTCTCCGATCGTTGCAGCGATTGTTTCCAATCCTACAGGGCCACCACGGAATTTTTCAATAATCCCTCTTAGTAATTTATGGTCAATATGGTCGAGTCCTAAACGGTCAACCTGCATCAATTCGAGTGCCTCATTGGCAAGCTCAATATCAATTGAGCCATCACTTCGAACCTGAGCGAAATCCCGGACACGACGAAGCAAACGATTCGCAATTCTTGGGGTCCCCCTGGATCTCCGCGCGATTTCCACGGCCGCACTCATATCAATTTCCGTATCGAGCAATTCGGCTGTCCGTAAGACTATTTCCCGTAAATCCTCTTCTTTATAATATTCTAACCGGCTTAACACACCAAATCGATCCCTTAACGGCGCAGATAAAGAACCGGCTCTCGTTGTTGCCCCAACCAACGTGAATGGCGGCAAATCAAGCCGAACAGAACGAGCAGACGGCCCTTTGCCAATGACGATGTCGAGACAGAAATCCTCCATTGCCGGATAAAGAACTTCCTCAATCGATCGAGGAAGCCGATGAATTTCATCAATAAATAAAACATCACCTGGTTCAAGCGCAGTCAAAATGGCGGCTAAATCACCTGGTCGCTCAATGGCAGGACCTGAGGTGGTCCGAAGATTTACGCCCATCTCATTGGCAATGATTGCAGCTAATGTTGTTTTCCCAAGTCCTGGCGGTCCATATAAAAGCACATGATCCAAAGTCTCCTGCCTAAACTTAGCCGCTTTAATGAAGACCTCAAGATTCTCTTTTACCTTATCCTGCCCAATATACTGGTTTAAGGTTTGTGGGCGCAAGCTTTGTTCAAAGGATTGCTCCTGCTCGCCTGCTTCGGTGGAGATGATCCGTTCGTCCATTTATTCATCATCCTTTAAATCTAGTTTCCATAAAATAAGCGAAATTCATGCAAGTTAGCGTAATAACTTCTGCAACGCTTTTTTAATATATTGATCGGTCGTTAGCTTCTCTTTTCTCAATTCAGGGGTGATCTTCTTCAATTCTTTTTCAGAATAACCTAGAGCCTTCAATGCTAGCATCGCTTCATCAAATTCATTTGACAGATCTTCAGCCACTGTTTCTTCAGAGAACAAATTCGGAAAGAAGTCAGGGACAATGTCCTGAAGCTTGCCTTTTAAGTCAAGGATCATTTGTCTGGCAGTCTTTTTACCGACACCCGGAAATTTGACTAAGAACGCTTCGTCTTCATTCTCAATCGCTTGAACGACCTGATGTGGTTCACCCGAAGCCAAAATAGCTAATGCCCCTTTAGGACCAATTCCCGTTACATTTAATAACCTAATAAACAATGCCTTTTCTTCGCGAGATTGAAAGCCGTATAAAGCCATAATATCTTCACGGACATAATGAAAGGTGAAAATTTGAATCTCTGTCCTCATTTGTCCTGTATAAGCAAAAGGGTTTGGCGTATGAATTTGATAGCCGACACCGCCATTGTCTATAACTATGTATTCTGGACTAATAAACTCCAGTTTTCCTTTTATATATTCAAACACGTAATTTTCGCTCCTCTATTTTGCTGTACCCCATTTTATCACACTATCTATCTAGGAACGAAGAAAAATATATCTAGAATGAGAAAAAACACGAACATATTATCGCAAAAACTGTTTAGCAAAGGAGATAAAGTCTCAGGAATTTGTTCCTTCTTTAGGATCTTTTCGTGCCTTTCAATAAAATAAGGACCGGTAATCACCCGGTCCTGTTAGTTCTTTTGTATAGTCTCACTTGTATATGGTTTAAAGGCTTCAATCACCTTTTCATATTGATCCTTTGTCTTAATCGGAATCCCTTTTTTCAATTGCAGCCGTTTTCGACTCTCAAGCTTGCCAACATCGATTTGAAAAAAAGATTGAATGATTTTCGATTCGTCTGGGCGGCCATTAAAGATCGTTAATACCCCTTCTTCCGTTAAACCAAAATACCCATTTGCCTTTAATAGGGGAGATATGTCATCAATATATTGTTGAAACACAACAGTATCCTCGTTCATTCGGATAAATTGCCATCCATCATACCGATACAAAAGGTCCTCCATCGACAATACCGTTTCTTCTACCTTTTCCTCACTAATTTCACCATCAAGATAGACCCTCTCCAATATGACCGTTATACCCAATGGGACTGCCTTATCTTCATTTAACTGATCAGGATGAGCTGCATCCACAATCCCACTACGTAGTGAGAAACCAAGGCCAATTACTGCAAATAGCACGCTAAGCGTCTTGACAACAGACTTGAATCCCATTGCCGGTCACCTCACTCTTTTAAATTCATTACTAGTATGACCAATATATTCATATTTATTATCAGAAAAGAAGAAGTGTTATAGCTAAGAAAGGCTATTTTCTAAAAGATTGTTGTTTTTATAAATAAGTCTATGGATATAACCGGTTGATTGGAGCGGAAGGTGCGAGACTCCTCTAAAAATGCTAAAACATTTTTATCGTGCGTAGGCGTATTCGAGGAAGCCTATTCAATGTCCTGCGGGAGCAGCGGGTCAGGTGAGACCCCGAAGGAGCAATGGCGACGAAGGGGGCTCACCGCACGCCCCGCGGAAAGGGAGCATCCTGGAGCGCAAATCAACTACCCCTTGTTTGAACACAACAAATTTTACAAAAAAACAGCCATAAGAAAGAAGCAGTCTAGTGACTACTTCTTTGAGATTATTTCTTGTTTAAGACTTTCAACAAAGGATTTTCGCTCATTAATTTGGGTGACGGTCATCTCCATCAATGGTGCCACTCTCGCTGGATTATAATAACTATTCAATTTGATAATTCGGTTCCACTCTCGAAAAATATCGGATGGATACATTAAACCATATAAAAATGCCTTGTCTTGAAAATGTTCCGAGAACCCCTCCATTTTTGCCAACGAATCTAATGACCAATTCATAAACGGAAGTATTCTATTTGCATATTGAAGCAGATCATAGCTTGCTGGCCCAATAGAAACGAGATCAAAATCAATTAAATAAAGCTCATGAGAGACGGAACGAATAAAATTATGATGAGCAACATCCCCATGAAGAATAACCGGGGCTCTACCTTGAAAATCACCTTTATGTTTTTCCATCCCCACTAAAGCAATTTCTGCAGATTCATATAGCCACGATGTCATTTCCTTCGGGACATAATAATTCACAATTCCTCGATTAACCTTAAAATGTTGTAGTCGATCTCGCCACTTTTTAATCAGATTCTGAGTTGGTATTAATCCTTTATAGGTGCTGACGAGCTTTTCGGTTGTTAAATGAAAGTTTGTTAGTAACCCGAGACCTTCCTCACGCTCTGCTTGTGATTGATAGGTAAATGGCTGATTATTTTGAGCAATATAACTGATACAGCCATAATATCGGTTTTCAAATAACAATGGGGTATCATCAAAATGATAAAAACGGTAGGTCTCTTTAAATCCTGTTTTTTTAAGAGAGGCTGTCAAATCCTGCTGGATTCTTAACTTGGATAGGTTCTGATACCCTTTTAAGATAAAGGATTTTTTGTTTGTGTCAACAATAAACACATTACCTCTTATTTGCTTGAGTTGCAGAATCTCCAATGGCAGTCTATTGATTAAATAAGAGAAGAGACGATCGATAAAATCGTCCCTTCCGGGGTGAAACTTAATATTCATTGCTTTCGTCATCATCATTCCGAGGCATTCCATATGGATCTCCAGGCACTTGCTGCGCTGGATCAAATCCTGCCATCGGACCATAATAGCCCATTTGAGGGTCGAACCCTGGTTGCGGTGCGAATCCCGACTGTGGCGCGAATCCATGTTGTGGTGCAAATCCTGGTTGTGGTCTAAATCCTTGTTGTGGTCCGAATCCTTGTTGTGGTCCGAATCCTTGTTGTGGTCCGAATCCCGGTTGTGGTCCAAATCCTTGTTGTGGTCCGAATCCTTGTTGTGGTCCGAATCCTTGTTGTGGTCCGAATCCTTGTTGTGGTCCGAATCCTTGTTGTGGTCCGAATCCTTGTTGTGGTCCGAATCCTTGTTGTGGT
>Ga0182742_1004362_pt1 | contig 12872 bp, 10 predicted proteins | sample eDN5th37CBELigMG_FD_128880 | JGI IMG/M metagenome (GOLD analysis project Ga0182742, IMG submission 128880) | Enriched Miracle-Growth compost microbial communities from Emeryville, California, USA - eDNA 5th pass 37_C BE-Lig MG (version 2)... ... | reverse complement strand
CGCAGATATTGCGCCCGCGCTTCGTCCAGATTCGGCCGACCGACCGTAAGCGCAGGCAGTTGAACGCTCAGCGTGTCGTTCGCCTCGTTCCATGACATCCGGCTGCGGTCCATCGTGGAAAGGTCCAGCGTGTAATCCACCCGCGCGGGGATCACTGCGACCTGCCGGCTGCGCAGCGCGCCGAACAGCCGGCTGTCCTCACTCGCCACGACCGGTGACAGTTGGGCGGAGAATACGGTCAGCTTGTTCTGCTTTTCGAAAGCGACAAGGCTGGTCGCCAGCGGATCGCCATGATCTTCCGGCCCGAAAGTGCGCCAGGCCAGCCAGGCGGCGACACCCAGCATCAGGATGAACAGCAGCCATGGCAGCGCCTGAACTCGCGCCAGGTTGCGCTGAGCAGTGGGCTGGGGCTGCAGCCCCACCGTGCTCGTCTCATCCTCAGCTAGGCGGCGATCGTCCATATGTCGCCTGAACGGGCGACGAGCCCGCGCCGTTCCAGATCGATGAGATGAGCGCGCACGGATTGGGCGGCGGCAGGCCACAGCCGCTCGTCGATCCCGCGATACATCTGCGGCACCAGCGCTTCCACCGCGCCAGCCTCCTGCTCCAACAGCTTCAGGATCTGCCGCTCCCGCTGCCGGCGATGGCCGATCATCCCGCGCACCAGCTGGCGCGGCCGCTCCACCGCAGGGCCATGGGCTGGGTAGTAGATGCGGTCTCCGCGCGCATACAGCTTCTCAAGGCTCGCGAGATAGTCCGCCATGTCCCCGTCCGGCGGCGCGACCACGCTGGTGGACCAGCCCATCACATGGTCGCCGGTGAACACTGCGCCGCTCTCCTCCAGCGCGAAGCAGAGGTGGTTGGAGGTATGGCCCGGCGTGGCCAACGCCGTCAGCGTCCAGCCGGGGCCGCTCACCTGCTCCCCATCGGCCAGCACACGATCTGGCGCATAGTCCCTGTCGAACGGCGCGTCGGCACGAGGGAAGTCGTCGGCATTCTCCACCACCAGCGGCGCGCAGCCCACCACCGGGGCGCCGGTGCGCTCGGCAAGCGGGCCAGCGGCGGGCGAGTGGTCCCGGTGCGTGTGGGTGCACAGGATGGCCAGCACGGCCGCGCCGTGGATCGCCTCCTCCAGCGCCGCCAGATGCTCAGCCTCTGCCGGGCCCGGGTCGATCACCGCCAGCCCTTCCTCACCGCCGACGAGGTAGGTCTGCGTGCCGGTATAGGTGAACGGCGACGCATTGGGCGCCAGTACGCGGCGCACCAGCGGCTCCAGCTCTTCAGAACGGCCCGTCGGCCAGGGTTGCGGGGGAAGAGGCATGGGCGCCATATGGGCGAGCAGGGAGTACTATGCAAAAGTGAGCGAGCCGCTGCTCCTTGTTCTCGATGAGGGTACCACCTCCACGCGAGCGATGCTGTTCGCCCCTGCGGGGGAGCTGCGCGGCGTGGCGCAGGAGGAGCTGACCCAGTTCTATCCGCGCCCCGGCTGGGTGGAGCACGACGCGGCCGAGATCTGGCAGCACACCCTGAAATGCGCCCGCGCCATGGTCGAGCAGGCAGGCGGGGCCGAACGCATTGCCGCCATCGGCATCTCCAACCAGCGCGAGACGGTCGTTGCCTGGGATCGAACCACCGGGGAGCCTCTCGCCCGCGCCATCGTGTGGCAGGATCGCCGCACTGCCGACGTTTGCGCCACGCTGCGCGAGGCGGGCCACGAACCGGCGGTGCAGGAGGCGACCGGCCTGCTGCTCGACCCCTATTTCTCGGCCACGAAGATGCGCTGGCTGCTGGAGAACGAACCGGCAGTCGCCGCAGCGGCAGAAACGGGCCGCGTGGCTTTCGGCACGATCGAGAGCTGGCTTCTCTTCAAGCTGACAGGCGGCCTTCACGCCAGCGACGCCGGCAATGCCAGCCGTACTCTGCTGCTCCCGCTGACCGGCGCGCATTGGGACGAAGGGCTGTGCAACCTGTTCGGCGTCCCCCGCTCCGCACTGCCGGAGATCATCGACAATGCAGGCACGCTCGGCGCAATAGCGCCGGACCTGTTCGGCCGCGCCATCCCGATCTGCGGCGTTGCGGGGGACCAGCAGGCGGCGGTGATTGGGCAAGGGTGCCTCGCGCCCGGCGAGTGCAAGGCCACCTACGGGACCGGCGCCTTCCTTCTCGCCCATTGCGGCGAGGCGCCGATCCGGTCCGGGAACCGCCTTCTCACCACCGTGCTTCACCAGCTCTCCGGGCGCCGCGCCTATGCGCTCGAAGGGTCGGTGTTCGTTGCCGGGAGCCTGATGCAGTGGCTGCGCGATTCGCTGGGCATCGTCCGGACTGCTGCCGAGAGCGAGTCGCTCGCCAGCTCCGTGCAGGACAATGGTGGTGTTGTGGTGATCCCGGCGCTCAGCGGATTGGGAGCGCCCCATTGGCGGCCGGAGACGCGGGGGCTGATCAGCGGCCTGTCCTTCTCCACCAGCGCCGCACACATCGTTCGCGCCGCGCTGGAATCCATGGCTCACCAGACGCAGGATCTCGCCGATGCCTTTGCGGCGGATGGCGCTGCATGGAACCGGCTGCGAATCGATGGGGCGATGGCGGCAAACGACTGGATGGCGCAGGACATCGCGAACCTCACCGGCCTGCCGGTGCAGCGCCCGGACTTCGTCGAGACGACGGCGCTGGGTGCGGCGATGCTCGCGGCAGTCGGGGCAGGGCTCTACCCGAGCCTCTCCGACGCAGCAGCGGCGATGATCGGCAGCCAACGCCGCTTCGAGCCGCTGATGCCTGCCGATGAGCGCGAACGGCGCCTTGCCTGCTGGAAGGCCGCGCTGGCCGCGATATAGCGGCCTGCTTGCGCAGGAGTTGCAGCTGGCTTTCAGGCGCGATGCGCGCCTCATGCAGCGCGGTGTACTCGTCTTGCAAAGAGCGTCGATGTTTCGCCGTCGTACGCAGGTTGTGCTGCCGCTGCGGATCTCATGCACCGCGGTTGCAACAGCGATGCGAACGCCATTCGTCAGGCGATAATATCGGGCGTCAGGAAGTCCTCGAGAATGGCGATCTGGTCGCGCAGCTTCAGCTTCCGGCGCTTCAGCCGGGCGATCTGCAACTGGTCGGAACTGCCCGTCCCCGTCAACGCGCCAATGGCCGCGTCGAGGTCGCGATGCTCGATCCGCAAGGCCGTCAACCGCCTGCGCATCTCCTCTTCGTTCACCGCAACCCCTTGCCTTCAGTGCGATCCCACAGCGCATCCCGATGCACCGCCAGCGAAGCCCGCTTCGCCGCAGCCCATGTTTGCCGGCACCCCTATATTGTGATTTGATGACAATTGCACGGCCCGCTCCAGCCGGGCGAGTCGTGCCAACGGTGTCGCTCTAATCTAAGGAGAATGCGTATGGAATCCTCGCATGTCGCTGCCCTTCAGGCCAAGCATGACGGGCTGGAACGCCAACTCCGCGCTGAGATGAACCGCCCCGTCCCCGACACTGCGATGATCCAAGCCATCAAGAAGCAGAAGCTCAAGATCAAGGAAGAGATTGCTCACATCTAGGCATTCTTCCCCTTTCAAGGCCGGGGCCGCAATGCGGCTCCGGACCCTTGCGTGATTTGCAAAGTGAGCTGAATGCGTTAGTCCCAAACGAATGTCCGCTGCCGCAGCCGCCCGCACGATCCTAACCCGGCTGCATGAACTCATGGCCTCGCGCCTGCATGCGCAGGGCAAGCTCAACCAGGTCGTCGAGATCATCGGCGATGCGCTGAACAGCGAAGTCTGCTCCGTGTACCTCCTGCGGGAGGGGATGCTGGAACTGTTCGCCACCCGCGGTCTGAACCAGAGCGCGGTGCACGTCACCAAGCTCGCCATCGGGGCGGGCCTGACCGGCACGATCGCCCAGAACATCCAGACCCTGAACCTGGCCGAGGCGGCCACCCATCCTGAGTTCCAGTACCGGCCGGAAACCGGGGAAGAGAAGTTCCACTCCTTTGCCGGCGTGCCCATCGTCCGGCGGGAGCGGGCGATCGGCGTCCTCACGGTTCAGCATGTCGAGCCTCGCCGCTACGAAGAGGTCGAGATCGAGGCTCTGCAGACCGTGGCGATGGTGCTGGCAGAGCTGATACACAATGCCGGCCTTGTGGATGACGTCTCGCTGGGCGACCGCTCGGCCGCGCAGTCCGGGCAAGAGGTGCTGAGCGGACTTCAGCTGGTGAAGGGCCTCGCCAGTGGGCATGCGGTGTTCCACCAGCCGCGCATCACCATCGAGCAGACCGTTGCCGAGGATACGGAGGCCGAACGCCAGCGCGTCTACCTCGCCTTCGACAAGATGCGCGAGCAGATCGACCATATGGCGAGCCATGCCGAATTCGGCGTCGGCGGCGAGCACGAGCAGGTTCTCGAGACCTACAAGATGTTCGCCTATGACGAGGGCTGGAGCCGTCGCATCAACGAGGCGATCGATTCCGGCCTGACCGCCGAGGCGGCGATCGAGCGGGTGCAGCAGCGCACCCGCATGCGGATGCGCGAGATCCGCGACCCGCTGCTTGCGGACCGCATGCATGACCTGGAGGATCTCGCCAATCGCCTGCTGCGGATCGTCTCCGGCCAACTCGGCACGGCGGCCAGCTTGGGCCTGCGCGGCGATTCGATCCTCATCGCCAAGAATCTCGGCCCTGCCGAGCTGCTGGAATATGACCGGCGTCGGCTGAAGGGCGTGGTGCTGGAGGAAGGCTCCCTCACCGCGCACGTGGTGATCGTCGCCCGGGCGATGGGCATTCCGGTGGTGGGCCGGGTGCGCAATGCTCGCGGCCTGATCCGCGATGGGGACCAGATCCTCCTCGATGGGGACAATGCACAGGCCATCATCCGCCCTGCGCAGGGAACGATGACCGCCTTCAGCGAACGCTTCGCACGCAGTCGCGAACGCCGTGCCGCTTACGCCAAGCTGCGCGACGTGGAGCCCTTCACCCGGGATGGCCAGCGCATCGAAGTGATGATGAACGCGGGCCTGCTGGACGACATGCCCATGCTGGCGATGACCGGTGCGGACGGCATCGGCCTCTTCCGCACGGAGTTCCAGTTCCTCGTCTCCGACACCCTACCCGCACGCGAACGGCAAACACGGCTCTACCGGGACGTGCTGGCGGCTGCGGGCGAGAAGCCCGTGATCTTCCGCACAGTGGATATCGGCGGTGACAAGCTGCTGCCCTACCTGCGGGGGGATCTGGGTACGGGGCATGAGGAGAACCCCGCGATGGGCTGGCGCGCGCTGCGCCTCGCTCTGGAGCGGCAGGGGCTGCTGAAGGTGCAGGCGCGGGCGCTGCTGGACGCGGCTGCCGGGCGCGTCCTGCACGTGATGTTCCCGATGGTTTCGGAACCCTGGGAGTTCGACGCCGCGAAGGAGGTTTTCGACGCGCAGGTCGCCTTCCTGCGAGAGAGGCGCCACGCGTTGCCCGCGGAGATCCGCTACGGCGTGATGCTGGAGGTCCCCGCTTTGGCGGAAATGCTGGACATCCTCCTGCCGCGGCTTTCCTTCGTCTCGATCGGGACCAATGACCTGACACAGTTCCTGTTCGCCGCTGACCGATCGGACCCCCGGCTCGCGCAGCGCTACGACTGGCTCAGCCCCTCGATCCTGCGGTTCCTCCAGCGCGTGACGCAGGGCACAGTGGGGCACCGCGTAAGGCTCGGCGTGTGCGGCGAGATGGGCGGGCGGCGGCTGGAGGCGCTGGCGCTGCTCGGCATCGGCATCCGCCGCCTTTCGATCACGCCCCAGGCGGTCGGGCCGATCAAGGAACTCGTCCGCAAGGTGGACCTGCGCGAGATCAGCGCGGCGATGAAGGCATGGCTTGCCCACCCGCCCCGTGACCTGCGGGCGGAGCTCAGCCGTTGGGCCGAGGAGCGGGAGATCGAGGTCGAGTAAGACCACGTAGTGAGTTCTCCTGCCGCCTTAAGCCCACCTTAACTGCTTGACTTGTGCCGCGTTGGAACGCTTTTTTGACGTTAACGGGTTCGCAGAATGGGCCAGCACCCGGCTGGAGCAACAATGACCGAGCATACAGCGGATTGGGATGCCCCCCATAGGGGCGGGATTGGCGCGCAGTTGCGCGCCGAGCGGGAGGCGCAGGGCCTGACGCTCATGCAGGTGTCTGCCGAGACACGCATCCCGGTACGGCATCTGGAGACGATAGAGGACGGCGCCTTCGCCACCCTTCCGGGCCGCACCTATGCGACCGGCTTTGCACGAACCTACGCCAAGCTGCTGGGGCTCGACGCGGAGGCGGTGGTCGAGCACGTTCGGGCGGAGATGGCCGCCCAGCCGCAGGAGCAGGACCATGCCGCCCGGTTCGAGCCGGGCGATCCGGCGCGCGTTCCGTCCGCGGGGTTGAGCTGGCTGGCGCTGGCCGCAGCGGTGCTCCTGCTGGTGGGCGGCTTCGTCTTCATGCGCACCCTGTTCGCGCCTGCCGCGCAGCTGCCCTCGTTGACCGAGCAGCAGGAGCAGGAACAGGCGGAGCAACTGGCACAGCAGCAGCGCGCGGCGCAGGCTGCGGCGGCCCAGCCTGACCAGCCCACCGGGCCCGTGGTGTTCACTGCGCTGGAGGAGGGCGTCTGGGTCAAGTTTTATGACGCCAGCGGACGCCAGCTGATGCAAAAGCAGATGGCTCAGGGCGAGCGCTACACCGTTCCGCAGGATGCGGAGGGGCCGCAATTATGGACCGGGCGTCCCGATGCGCTGGAGATCACCGTCGGCGGGCAGCAGGTTCCGCGGCTGGCAGAGGCGCAGACGATCATGCGCGACGTGCCCGTCACGGCAGAGGCTCTGCTGGCCCGGGCAGACAATGTGGCGGACGCGGAGCAGTCGCCCACAACCTAACCGGCCCCGCTGCTCGACAAGCGAATCCGCCAATGGGTATGGAACGGATGGCGTCGTTCAGGCGCGGTTTGCCCCGGCTGGGGCAACTCGCCTTCACCCATGATGCATTGAGAGAACAGGATTTGGCATGACGATCGGGCGAATGGCTGGTGCGAAGGCTTGGGGCCTGCTGGTGGCGGGCGCGCTCGGCGCGGCCATGCTGCCGGTATCGGCGGCTGCGCAGGACGATGCGCGGCTGCGGCGGCTGGAGGACCAGGTACGGGCGCTGCAGCGCGCCGTGTTCCCGGGCGGCGATGGGCGCTTCTTCGAGCCGGAGGTTTCCACTCAGCCGACGCAGACCCGCCCGCAGCAGCCGGTGGGTACCCCCTCCAGCAGCGCGCTGACCGACATCCTCGCCCGGCTCGAGGCGCTCGAAGCGCAGATGGCGCGTCTCACCGCTCGCGGAGAGGAGGGAACCTACGAAGTTGCGCAGATGAAGGAGCAACTGGAGCAACTGCAGGCGCAGGTGGAGGGGCTGGAGAGCGCCGCCGCCCCGACTCCGGCACAGCCGACGGGGGTCATTCCGGCGCCCGGCGGATCGCGTCCTTCCTCATCGGGATCCAGCGCCCCAGCGCCCGCCGCTTCGGCCCCGAGCCCGGAGCGCGTCGCGGCCGTACGGGCAATCGCCAAGCCGTCGACTGCCGATGCGGGTGACGACGAATACACCTACGGCTTCCGCCTTTGGGAGGCCGGCTACTACCCGGAGGCGCAGCAGCAGCTTGCGCTCTTCCTGGAGCGGTACCCGAACCACCCGCGCGTTACCTTCGGGCGCAACCTGCTCGGCCGGGCCTACCTCGACAATGGCCAGCCGCGTGAGGCGGCAACCTATTTCTTCGAGAACTACCAGGCCGACAAGCAATCCGCCCGCGCGCCGGACAGCCTGCTCTTCCTTGCCGAGGCCATGATCGCCATCAACGACACGAACCGCGCCTGCATCGCACTGGCCGAATTCGGCGATACCTATCCGGCACTCGCCACCGGTCGGCTGAAGGAGCAGTATGACCGAAACCGGAACAAGGTCCGCTGCGGCTAACGACGGGCTCGTCCAGCGCTTCGCGGAGGCGCTGGCGCGGCTGAATCCCGGCGGAGGAAAGGTCGGCCTCGCCGTGTCGGGCGGGCCGGACTCGATGGCAATGCTGGTCCTCGCCCATGCGGCCGCGCCGGGCGCGTTCGAGGTGGCGACGGTGGATCATGGCCTGCGAGCAGAGGCGGCTGGCGAGTGCGCTTTTGTGCAGGCCGTTTGCGCTGCCCGTGGGATTCCTTGCGCGGTCCTGAGAGTGCAGGTGCCTCCAGGCAATGTGCAGGCTTCGGCGCGGGATGCCCGTTACACGGCCCTGGCGGACTGGGCGCAACAGCGTGGGCTCGCTGCAGTGGCGACGGCCCACCACGCGGATGACCAGGCGGAGACGCTGCTGATGCGCCTGAATCGCGGCAGCGGCGTTGCGGGCCTGGCGGGGGTACGGGAGCGCACCGTGCTGCCCGGCGGCGATGTGGCCCTGATCCGGCCTCTCCTCTCCTTTCGGCGAGCTGAGCTTGCGGGCTTCCTCGCCAATCACGGTCTCTCCCCAGTGCTGGACCCGAGCAACGAGGATGATCGCTTTGATCGCGTTCGCCTGCGCAAGGCACTCGCTTCCGCAGCGATCATCGATCCCGCAGCTGTCGCCTCCTCTGCCTTGCATCTGGCCGAGGCGGATGAGGCGCTGGACTGGGCCGCCTGTCGCGAGTGGGACGAGCGCGTGCAGGTGGGGGAGGGGGAGGTCCGCTATTCGCCGAAAGCCCCCCGCGCCATCGCCCTGCGCATCGTCGAGCGGGCAATCAGCCGGCTGGGCGAGCGACCAAGAGGGAGAGCGGCTGCGCGGCTGCTCGACGCGCTTCTGGCGGGAGACGGCGGCAATGTCGGCGGCGTGCTGGCGCGCGTCCGCCGCGGGACTTGGGTGTTCACCCTCGAACCACCGCGCCGCTAAACCTGCGCCTCACCCATGCGCGCCAAACTGGCTGGCGATGGCGGTGCTGATCCTGAGGGAAAGCTGATAGGCCCGCTCGATCGGGTCGATGAAGTCGCGGCGGATCGCGGCATATCCCTGGTCGCTTTGCTCCGGATAATCGGCAGGCTCGGCGACGGTGAAGTCTTCGAGCTTCGGAAAGCTGGTGGGGTAGGCACGGCGCAGCTGCGCCAGCGCCTCATCCACGCGCAGGGTGAAGACCATCTCCAGCACGTCCTCTCGCGTGACATCGTTGGCGCGGCTGAATGCAGGGACCGACACGGCGCGCAGGAACATATGCTGGAACAACGCCAGCCGCAGCGCCTGGCATACTCCGATGGCGCGACGCACCGGCTCGTGATCCTCACGAACTTCCTCTTGCGGCATCAACGCGAGCAGCCGACGCAGTTTCAGCGCATCGACCCTGAGGCGTGAGGCAAGCCGGCGGAAGACGCCGACCCGGTCATCGTTGATCAGGTGCTCCGCCAACGCGCCGCACGCATCGGTCAGGTGCTCCTCCAACCCCCGATAGGGCCGGCTTGCCCAATAGGCCGAGTTGTAGAGCTCGCCATAAGCGGCGACTGTCTTGATACTGGCGAGCGAATCCGCCGCGCAGGCAAGCCGGATCAGCTGCCGCCCCCGCTCGCTTTGGCTAAGCAGGCTCGCCAGCTCCTCAAAATTCCCGTCCGCCGCGCTGCCGATGCCGGCGATCACGTTTACCGGATAGCCGAGCTGCTGAAGGATGGCGTTGTGCGGGATGGCCCGGATCTGCCGCAGGCTCATCTCGCGGTCGGCGCTGATGTCTCCCGCGCGGCGAGAGACGCGGCTGCCCGTCGGGTTCAGCAGGCCGAGGCCGAAGGCCGTGACCGCGCGCGAATAGGTGCGGCTCTCCAGGTGGTGATGCTGGTGGTCGCGGATGGCGCGGTAGAAATCGAGGCTGAGATCGGTGCGGCTGTAGAACGGGTCTTCCACCACTGCTTCAGTCGCGCTGCCCGGATGCGCCTTGGCGATGCGGCTCAGCGTGGCCAGTGCGAGTTCTGGCGTGGAGAAGAACAGATATCCGTCGCCACCTTGGAAGCTCACCTCCGGCTCAAGCACAATGTCCGCCTTGGCGAACCGCCTGCGCGCCCAGGGGCTGAGCGGCCAGGAAAGGCGGTCCGCGATAGAGTCAGGATGTGCCCCTCGCCCCATGCTCTCGCCATGCGTGTTGAACACGAGGGCGGCGCAATCGGTGAGGCCGTTCTCCGCCATCGCCGCCGCCAGCCGTCCCTGCAGCCGCTCAATGGCGAGGCTTGCGGGGATTTGGCCCACAAAGCGCCCGGCATCGGAGAAGCCCGTCTGGATCGAGACCCGCCCGCGAGCTCGGGCGTAGTTGCGATATTCCTCTTCCGCGAGCAGCGCATCCAGAAGACGCCCGCCATGTTCCAGAGCATTCTCCGTCTCGAACAGGGGCGAGACATCGACCTTGCCGTCGATGCCGAACAGCTTGGCGAAGTAGAGCGCGGCCAGCACCGTCGCCGGTTCCTCGCACTCTGCCACCAGCATCCGGATCGGGGCGTCCGCATCTACGTGGTGAAGGATCTGCGCCATCGCGAGGAACTGGCGGATCGCGGTGGAGCTCTCGATGGCCAGTGCCGCGAAATTGGCTCGCAGCGGCTTCGCTTCGGCAATCGCCTTGCGCAGGTGAACCATGGCGCCCTTGCTGCCGAGGTCCAGCTGGCCTTCCGGGTCCAGCCGCCGGCGCAGCGCGTTGTGCAGCTGCTTGGCATTCACGCGAAAGTGAATCCAGCCCATGCCGAGCCCGTCGGCCCGCATGGCGGCCGCGAGCGTCTTGAGCTGGATCGCTCGCGGCCCACCACACTCCCGCGCCTCCGCCTCCAGCGCTTCGATCGTGCCGGAGAGCGAGACCAGTTTGCGCGGGTCGTTGGCGGTGAGGCGGTTTGCGGCGACGGACAGGGCCGCAGGGTCGGACAAGTCGGCAGCGAAGTCTCGCGCGCGGTCCGCTGCGTAAGCGGCGGCGGGCTTGAGTTCGCCAAGCAGCACATGCGCGGGGTCGATCGCCTCCAGCGCGGCGCGGTAACGGGCGAGCCGCTCCGCCTTTTCGGCCAGGCGGAAGCCGATGGAGGCGGACCAGGTGATGTCGGTGCGCCCGTCCATGTCGTAACCGACCCACGTCGCGAAGCGGAACGGCAGGGGGTGGAACTGGTGCCACTCGCCGGGCCAGCGCTGCTGCGCCTGCTCAAGCAGCGTACCAACGATGGCGTCGCGCGCATCCTGAGCATGGGCGAGCGCTTTCATCGCCTCCCTGTGCTCGTGCGCGAGGGTGATCTGCGGCCGGTCCGCGGGGGCGAGGCATGGCGCGTCGCCGATCGGCTGGTCGCTGCTCGCCGTCGCTGCCACCGCCTCAGACTGTGCAGGGGTGAGCAGGAAAGTGGGATGCGCGGTGAAGACGGCGTGAAGCTGCGGCCGTTCCCACCGGGCTCGGAAGGCGGCGAAGTCCTCCTCCGCCAGATCCTCCTTCAGCGCCTGTGCGTTGGCCTTGAGGGAGACGGGTGCGACAAGGCACCGCAGCCGCTCGGCCCGGGCGCGCAGGCCTTCGCATTCCAGCTCCGCGATCAGCGCCTCGCAATCGTCCAGCGTCAGACCCTGGCTCTCGATCAGGCGTGAGATGTCCAGTGAGAGCTGGAACACCGGGTTGAACAGCGGCGTCTCTTCCGTTCGCCGGTGGTGGAGCTGTAGCCGCTCGAGCAGGTCGGCAACGCTCTTCACCGGCACCGCCTCACCGCTTCAACCCTGCCGCTTCACGCGCCAGAGCCTCGATCTGTTCGGGCGCTGCGCCCTTTGGCGCAACCCAGCTGCCGCCGACGCACAGCACCGGGTCCAGCGCCAGCCAGTCCGGCGCATTCTCCAGCGAGATGCCGCCGGTCGGGCAGAAGCAGCATTGGCCGAACGGCGCGGCAAGGGCCTTGAGTGCGGGAATGCCTCCAGCCGCGCTGGCGGGGAAGAACTTGAAGTGCGTGAGGCCAAGCTCCAGTCCGCGCATGATGTCACCGGCGGTGGCGATGCCGGGAAGGAAGGGGACCTCCGCCCGGGTCGCCGCCTTCGCCAGCTTCTTGGTCAGGCCGGGGGAGACGATGAACTCGGCCCCCGCTTCCAGTGCGGCATCCAGTTCGCGCCTGTTGGTGACCGTGCCTGCACCGACCAGCGCGCCGGGGACCTGCTTCATCTCCCGGATTGCATCCAGGGCGCAAGGGGTGCGCAAGGTCACTTCCAGCACTTGCAAGCCGCCCGCAACCAGCGCCCGCGCGAGTGGAAGCGCATCGGAAACGTCGTCCACCACCAGCACCGGGATGACGGGCGCCGCGCGCATCACGCGTTCAATGGGAGGAATGGAACTCTCGCTCACAGGACCTGCTCCATCGGGCCATGCTCCATCTGGAAAGCCGCGACCGCCCCAAAGAGGCCCGGCTGGGGGTGAACGATCAGCTTGACGGGGATGCCGGACATCATCTGCTCGTAACGCCCCTTGAAGCGGAAGCGCTCCGCAAAGCCTGACCGGCCGAGAATGTCTCGCAGCCGATAGCCGAGGCCGCCGGCGATCACCACTGCGCTGGCGCCATGCGCCAAGGCATAGTCGCCCGCCACGCTGCCGAGCGAGAGGCAGAAACGCTCGACCGCGGCGACGGCGAGACTGTCTTCCTTCGCCAGTCCTCGGCTCCAGATGGTGCGGTCATCGACGGTGGGCACTGGCCGATTTTCCAGCGCGGCGAGAGCGGCGTGGATCTCCACGATGCCGGGGCCGGAGACGACCCTCTCGGTGGAGACGCGCCGGTGCCGCTCGCGCAGCCTGGATAGGATCAGGTCGTCTATGTGGTCGACTGGGGCGAAGTCGACATGTCCACCCTCTGTCGCCTGGACGAGATAGGCCTGCACCCCGTCCTTGGTGGCGAAGCGGTGGAAATGAGCAACGCCAAGACCTGTGCCGGGGCCGATCACGCTG
>Ga0182742_1004361_pt1 | contig 12880 bp, 9 predicted proteins | sample eDN5th37CBELigMG_FD_128880 | JGI IMG/M metagenome (GOLD analysis project Ga0182742, IMG submission 128880) | Enriched Miracle-Growth compost microbial communities from Emeryville, California, USA - eDNA 5th pass 37_C BE-Lig MG (version 2)... ... | reverse complement strand
CGGGCGATGCGCAGCGTCGTGTTCAGCCCCAGGCCGGGCACGACGTGACGGAAGGCGGCGTCGCGGGCGGGCTCGAGCAGCAGCTCGCCGGCGCGCGAGACGCCGCCGCCGATCACGACCTCGAGCGGGTCGAACGTGTTGATGGCGTTCGCGATCCCGATCCCGAGGCGCTCGCCCAGCACGCGCAGGCACCACAGGGACGCCTCGTCGCCGGACTCGGCGCCCGCGACCACGTCGTGGCCGTCGATGTCGCCCTTCTTGGCCGCCATCTTGCCCAGGTAGGAGTCCGGGTACTGGACCGCGGCGTAGTCGGCGAGCCGGTCGAGCGCGCGCCCGGAGGCCAGGGTCTCCAGGGAGCCCCGCTGCGGGAACGGGTCGCCGGGCACGCGGTTGCCGAACTCGAGGTCGCGCCCGATGATCGTGTGCCCCACCTCGGCCGCCGACGTGGTCGCGCCGCGGTAGAGCCGCCCGTTCAGCACCCAGCCGCCGCCGACCCCGGTGCCGATCGTGAACATGACCAGCGAGGGCACGGTGATCCGCCCGTCCTCGAAGGCCTCGGCCAGCGCCGCGCAGCCCGCGTCGTTCTCCACGTACACGGGCACGCCGATGCGATCCGTCAGCAACTGGCGCAACGGCAGGTCGTGCAGCGGGATGTTGACCGACGCCAGGATCTTCCCGGTCGCGAAGTCGATCACCGACGGCATGCCGATCCCGACGGAGCGCACGGACGGCCCCATCGAGCCCTCGATCGCCACCGCGAGCTGCTCGACGAGCGCCTCCTGGGAGGCCTGGTTGGTCGACACGACGCGCGACTCGGAGAGCTCGCCGCCCTCCAGCACGGCGACCGCGATCTTCGTGCCGCCGACGTCGACGCCGATGAACTGGTCGCTCATTCCTACAGCTCCTTGGCGGCGGCCTCGTCGAGGATCAGGGTGAGCTCGCCCGCGGTCGGCCGCACCAACGCCGCGGGAGAGGAAGGATCGGCGGGCTCGCCGAAGGCGCGCGCGACGGCCTTGGCCTTGTCCGCGCCCGTGACGAGGAAGACCACGTGGCGGGCGCCGTTGAGCGCCGGCAGCGTCAGGGAGATCCGCGGCACCTGCGGCTCCATCCCCGCCAGCGGGACGCCGGTCACGAGCCGCGAGCGCTCCTCGACCTCCGGCTTGCCGGGGAACAGCGACGCGCAGTGCGCGTCCGGCCCGAGCCCGAGCAGCAGGAGATCCCAGCGCGGGGAGCCGCCGAGGTGCTCGCGCACCAGCGCCTCGTACGCGGCGGCGCCGGCGTCCGGCCCGAGCTCGCCCTCCATGCGCATCACCTGCGGGCGCCGGTCGCGCATGATCCGGCCGAGCAGCGCGTCGTTGGCCATGCGGAAGTTGGACAGCCCGTCCTCGGGCCCGACGCAGCGCTCGTCGCTGAACCAGACCGTCGACCGACCCCAGTCGACGTCCGCGCGCGCGGCCGTCTCGTAGGCGAGCTTGGGCGTCGAGCCGCCGGTGAGCACGATCTGCGATCCGCGCTCGCCCGCCTCGACCAGCATGTCGGCGACGACCGCCGCCGGGTTCTCCTCCACTCGTATCTGCATAAGTCCTTTAGCCCACCATCGCCGCGGCCGACTTCAGTGCCGGCCGGTATGTCGGATCGCGCAACAGCGCCTGGCGTACGCCTTCGCCCAGAATGCCGCCCTCCCCCCGTGATGCGCCCATGACGATCCATGAGCGCTCCGTCCCGTCCCGCTCGCGCCGGCGCGCGCACAGCCCGCCCGGCGCGCGGTCCAGCGACATCGCCTGCCCCGAGGCCAGCTCGATCGTGACCCCCGCCAGCCCCGGAGGGTTCTGGTCGACGGGCTCGAGCGTGAGCTTGATGTCCTGCTTGCGGGTGCGCGCGTGGCCGCGCCAGCCGCCGTGCGCGTGCGCCATCGCGCCGGGCTCCCAGCCCAGGCGCGACCCGAGCCAGCCGCAGAACAGCAGCGCGGCGGCGCGCGAATCCTCACGATGGCGGACGGTCACGGCCGAGATCTTGCCGAGGTCCTTGCGCCGCTGCGGCGCGTCGAAGGACGCGGCGACCCGCTCGCGCCACGGCGTCGAGCGCAGCCACGCCAGATCGACGACGTACGTGTCGCTCGAGAGATCGTCCGCGCGGGCCAGCGCGGCCTCGACGTCGGGCTCGTCGAGCGAGTCGATCAGCACGATCTGCGCGAGCCGGCGCAGCGCGTCCACGCCCTCCTGGTGGCCGTGCGGCGACCACACCATCGTGGCGAGGTCGCTCACCACCAACGGGTCCACGATCGTGTCGAGCTTCGTGAGGTGGCGCTCGCCCACCAGCAGCTCGACGCGCTCCAGCCCGACCGCGATCGAGCCCGACTTGGGCGCGTCCTCGGTGCCGATGCGCGCGGTCGCGGCCAGCCGTTGGCGCCCCGGTTCGACGGCCACCAGCACCAGCCGCGACGGGTGGAAGCGCCCGACCCGGCGCAGCCGGTTGAGGATCTCGCCCCGGAACTCGCGGTCGACGATCACGACCATGTTCATCACGCGCGCGGGCACGTAGGCCCGCTCCTCCTTGTGGCGCTCGGTGAACATGCGCCGCAGCGCGGCCTCGACCGCGGCCGGGGTCGTGTCCTCCTCGCGCCAGACGTCGTCGGGCACGCCTACAGCCCTCGCCAGCGATGCGGCGCGATCAGCTCGTCGGCGGCCGCCGGCCCGCCGGAGCCCGACGCGTACGTGTGCAGCGGCTGGTCGTCGGCCGCCCACGCCTTCAGGATCGGGTCGATGATCGACCACTGGGCGATCACCTCGTCCGAGCGCGTGAACAGCGTCGCCTCCCCGCGCATCGCGTCGAGGATCAGCCGCTCGTAGGCCTCCGGGGACTGCGACATGAACGCGGACCCGTACAGGAACTCCATGTTGACCGGCCGGATGCGCATGCTCGAGCCGGGGATCTTGGCCCCCAGCGACAGCGACACGCCCTCGTTGGGCTGCATCGTGAGCACGAGCTGGTTGGGCTGCACGCCGACCGACCCGTGCGACTGGAACGCCAGGTGCGGTACCGGCTTGAGCTGGACGGCGATCTCGGTCACCTTGCGCGCCAGCCGCTTGCCCGTGCGCAGGAAGATCGGCACGCCCGCCCAGCGCCAGTTGTGGACCTCGAGCCGCAGCGCCGCGTAGGTCTCGGTGCGCGAGTCGTCCGGCACGCCCTCCTCCTCGAGGTAGCCGTGCACCTCCTCGCCGCCCTCGTGGCCCGCCGTGTACTGGGCGCGGACCGTGTTGCGGTAGACCTCCTCCGGCGTCGGCGGCGTGATCGAGTCCAGGACCTTGACCTTCTCGTCGCGGACCTTGTCGGCCTCGAAGCTCGCGGGCGGCTCCATGCAGACCAGCGTCAGCAGCTGCAGCATGTGGTTCTGGACGAGGTCGCGCAGCGCGCCCGAGGAGTCGTAGTAGCCCGCGCGCGAGCCGATCCCGATGTCCTCGGCGGCGGTGATCTGGATGTGCTCGATGTAGTTGCGGTTCCAGACCGGCTCGAACATGAAGTTCGCGAACCGGAACGCCATCACGTTCTGGACGGTCTCCTTGCCCAGGTAGTGGTCGATCCGGTAGACCTGCTGCTCGCGGAAGACGTGCTCGACGACGCGCTGCAGCTCCAGCGCGGACTCGAGGTCGGTGCCGAACGGCTTCTCGATCACGCAGCGGACGTCGACGTCGTCGTCGTAGTTGAGGCCCGCCTCGCGCAGGGCCTCGACGATCACGGGGAAGTACTCGGGCGCGGTCGAGAGGTAGTAGGCGCGGTTGAGCTTGCCGCCGTCGGCGTCGAGGCGCTCGATCAGCTCGCGCAGCTTCCCGTAGCCCGGCTGGTCGTCGAACGAGAAGCCGACGTAGTGCATGCGCGAGAGCAGGCCGTCGAGCACGGTCGGGTCGGGCTCGCGGCGCGAGAACTTGCGGATCGCGTCCTTGGCCATCGCCCGGAACTCGTCCTCGGGCATCTCGCGGCGCGCGACCCCGATCAGGTTGAACCGCTCGGGCAGCGCGCCCTCGTGCGCGAGGTTGTAGAGCGCGGGCAGCAGCTTGCGATGCGACAGGTCGCCCGTGACGCCGAAGATCGTCAGCGTCGTCGCCGGCACCGGCAGGCGCTCGAGCCCTTCGATGAGCGGGTTCTCGCCGAGCGTCTGCGGGTCCAGGACCGTCATCTCAGGTCTCCTCGACCTTCTTGACCGCGTGGCCGCCGAACTGGTTGCGCAGCGCGGCGAGCACGCGCGCGGCGTAGTCGCCCTCCTGGCGCGAGTAGAAGCGCGCGAACAGCGAGGCGGCGAGCGCGGGCGTCGGGACCGCCATCTCGATCCCGTCGGCCATCATCCAGCGGCCCTCGCCCGAGTCGTCCACGTAGCCGCGCAGCGCCTTGAGGTCGTTGCCCTCCTGCTCGAACGCGCGCTCGGCGAGCTCGCACAGCCACGAGCGCACGACCGAGCCGCGGTTCCAGAGGCCGGCGACCTCCTTGAGCTCGATCGGGAACTCCGACTGGTGCATGAGGTCGAAGCCCTCGGCGTAGGCCTGCATCATCCCGTACTCGACGCCGTTGTGGACCATCTTCACGAAGTGCCCGGCGCCCGCGGGACCGAAGTGGCGCCAGCCGTCCGGCGGCGCGAGCACGTCCAGGATCGGCGCCAGCCGCTGGATCGCCTCCTCGGGCCCGCCGGCCATCATGCAGTAGCCGACGTCGAGGCCCCAGACGCCGCCGCTGGTGCCGACGTCGACGTAGCTGATGCCCTTGGGCTCCAGCTCGGCGGCGCGCCGCTTGTCGTCGTGCCAGTTCGTGTTGCCGCCGTCGACGATCGTGTCGCCCGCGTCGAGCAGCTCGGCGAGCGCGGTGATCGTGTTCTCGGTGATCGGCCCGCTCGGCACCATCAGCCACACCGTGCGCGGCTTCTCGAGCTTGCCGACCAGCTCCTCGAGCGAGGACGCGCCGACCGCGCCCTTCTCGACCGCGGCGGCGACGGCGTCCGCGTTCGGGTCGTACGCGACCACCTCATGGTCCGAGTCGCGCTCGATGCGATGGACCATGTTGCCGCCCATCTTGCCGAGACCGACGAATCCGATCTGCATGTCTAGAGCTGCTCCTTGATCGCGTCGATGTCGCCGACGGTCACGCGCACCGCGGGCAGGCCATGGTTGCGCAACGTCTGCAGATCGCCGTCGGCCTGGGCCCGGATCAGCGTGGCGAAGGAGAACGACTCGCCCGGCACGTCGAGGTCCTCGGTCGGCTCGTCCACGAGCTGCAGGAAGCGCCCGTGCTTGGGGCCGCCCTTGTGGAACTGCCCCGTCGAGTGCAAAAAGCGCGGGCCGTAACCCCACGTGGTCGCGACCCCGTAGCGCTCCATCACCGCCGCGCGCAGCCGGGCGACGGCCGCCTCGGTCTCGGCCGAGTACGGAAGGTAGCCCATGATCGCGAGGTACGACGGCGCCGCCAGCCCGTCCGTCAGCTCGGAGAGGCTGCCGTCCTCGAGCCCCGGCGAGCCCTCCTGGAGCACCCGGTTGGTGTTGTCCTTGGCCTCCTGGACGTTGGGCTGGTCGAACGGGTTGATCCCCAGCACCCAGCCGGCGACCGCGACCGCGAACTCCGACAGGTAGAAGATCCGGCCGAGGTCGGTCGGCCCGAGCGCCCGGATCACGATCACGGGATGGCCGGCCTCGCGCAGCGGGTCCAGGTTCGTCGTCGAACCGCTCGTCGCGATGTGGACGAACACGCGGTCGTCGCCGTAGGCGCCCGGGTCGAGCAGCGGCTCGTCGGCGATCGGCAGGATCCCCGTGCCCAGCTTGCCCGTGGACTCGGCCACGAGCTGCTCGGCCCACAGCCCGTAGCTCGTGAGCGGCTCGTCGACGACGAACGTGAGCTTGTCGCGGCCCTGGCGCGCGAGCTCGCCGAGCGCGCAGCCCAGCCACAGCCCGGCGTTGCCCTGCTCGCCGCGGCACTCCTCGGCGGCGCCGATCGCGCCGTCCAGGATCGGCGCCAGGTCGATGCCGGCGGCGGCCGCGGGCACGAGCCCGAAGGCGCTCAGCGCGCTGTAGCGGCCGCCGATGTCCGGGTCGCCGTAGAACACGCGCCGGAAGCCGTGCTGGCCCGCCAGCGTCTCCAGCGACGTGCCCGGGTCGGTCACGGCGGCGAAGTGCGTGCCGTCGCTCTGGCGGTCCCAGAACGCCTTGAACATCGACATCGGCTCGATCGTCCCGCCCGACTTGGAGGACACGATCATCAGCGCGCGGTCGAGGTCGATCCGGTTCAGGACCTCGCGCACCTGGTCGGGGTGCGTGGAGTCGAGGACGTGCAGGCCCTCGACGCCGAACGACTGCCGGAAGACCTCGGGCGCGAGGCTCGAGCCGCCCATCCCGAGCACGACCGCGTCGCGGTAGCCCTCGGCGCGCAGCCCGTCCGCGAACTCGGCGTACTCGGACAGCCGCTCGCGCTCGCGGTCGGCGATGTCCAGCCAGCCCAGCCGGTTCGTGACCTCCGGCGTGCCCTCAGGCGCCCACAGGGTCCCGTCCTTGCGCCACAGGCGGCCGACGACGTCCTCGTCCGCGGCCCGGCGCAGGCAGGTGGAAACCGCGTCGGCGTAACGCTCGGGGACGTCGGCTTCGATCGTCGTGACGTCGCTCATGCTCCGCTTTCCTCCCTGCAAGGCCTTGAGGTCGCCTGCACGCTAGCGAACTCCAAGATTCGTCCACCGTGCCGATTACCGCGGTCATGACCAGCGTTCCGACGCCGGCGGAGCAGCTGCGCGACGTTCGGCGCTCCGCGGACCGGCTCCTCAGCATCCTCCTCGCCCTGCACTTCCCGGCCGCGCTCGGCCTCGCGGCGCTGCACGGCACATGGTTGGCCGCCGTGCTCGTCGGCGGCACCGTCTCGGGCGGCGCCTGGCTGCTCGCGCGCCGCGCCCCCGGCGCGTTCCTCACGCGCGCGTGGATCGGGCTCGGCCTGATGGCGTACTCCGCCCTGTTCATCAGCCAGGCGCACGGGCTGATCGAGATGCACTTCCACGTCTTCGGTGCGCTCGCGTTCCTGCTCGTCTACCGCGACTGGCGCGTGGTCGTGGTGGCGGCCGCGGGGATCGCGGTCCACCACCTCGGCTTCATGGTCCTGCAGGACGCCGGCGCGCCCGTGTGGGTGATGGAGCACGCGCACCTCAGCCTCGGCATGGTGCTGCTGCACGCCGTCTTCGTCGTCTTCGAGACCACCGTGCTGGTCGTGCTGTCGCGCTCGCTGGAGTCCGAGACGCTCGCGACCGCCCGATTGCGCGTCGACGACGCGGCCGAGCGCGCCCAGCTCGCCGAGCTGGCCGCGGCGCTCGAGCGCCGCGACCTGACCGTCGCCGCCGGCGGCGACGGCGCCGCCGCGCAGCTGCGCACGGGCATCGGCCACGTCGCCTCGCTGGTCGAGACGATCCAGTCGGCGGCCGCCGACATCACGCAGACCTCGCGCGAGGTCTCGTCGGCCTCGGCGGACTCCGAGCGCGCGAGCACCGAGATCGCGGGCGCGGTGACCAACGTCGCCGACACCGCCGAGCGCCAGACCCGGATCGTGCACGACGCCGGCGACGCCGCGAGCGAGGCCGCCGCCGCGCTCGCGCGCGCCCTGCAGGCCGCCGAGGCGGCCGCGGACGCCGCCGCGACCGCGCTGGCCAACGCCGAGCACGGCATCGCCACCGCCGACGAGGCGCGCGCCTCGATGAACGCCGTCGAGGAGTCCGCGGGCGCGATCACCGCGGCCGCCGGCGCGCTCGTCGAGCGCTCGGCCGAGATCACCGGCTTCGTCGGCACGATCACCGCGATCGCCGAGCAGACGAACCTGCTCGCGCTCAACGCGGCGATCGAGGCGGCGCGCGCCGGCGAGAGCGGGCGCGGCTTCGCCGTCGTCGCCGACGAGGTCCGCAAGCTCGCCGAGCAGTCGGCCGAGGCCGCGAACTCGACGACCGGGATCATCCACGACATCGCCCGCATGACCGAGCGCGTGGCCGCCCTGGCCGAGGAGGGCGCCTCGCGCACGGAGACCTCCTCGCGCACCGTGGCGCTGAGCCGCGGCGAGTTCGAGGGGATCGCCGGCTCGGCGCGCGACGTCGCCGCGCGCGTGGACGCGATCACGGGCGCAAGCCGCGAGGCCGCCGCGCACGCCGAGCGCAGCCGCGGCCGGATGGCCGAGCTGGCCGAGCTCGCCGAGTCCTCGAGCGCGGCCACGCAGCAGGTCGCCGCCTCCACGCAGGAGACGGCGGCCACCGCGGGTCAGCTGGCGTCCTCGGCGGTCCGGCTGGACGCGGCCGCCGAGGCGCTCAACGGGCTCGTGGTTCAGTTCACCGTGCGCGCTTGAGCACGGCGCGGGCGCGCTCGGCGACGTTCTCGCCCGTGAAGCCGAAGTGCTTGTACAGCGCGCCGGCGGGCGCCGAGGCGCCGAACGTCGTCATCGCCACCACGTCGCCGAGGTCGCCGACCCACTGGTGCCAGCCCAGCGGCGAGGCCGCCTCGACGGCGACGCGTGCCCGCACCGCGGGCGGCAGCACGCTGTCGCGGTAGGCCTGGTCCTGCACGGCGAAGCGGTCCAGGCAGGGCATCGACACGAGCCGGACCTTGACGCCCTCCTCGATCAGGATCGACGCCGCGTCGTTGGCCACGTGGACCTCAGTGCCCGAGGCCATCAGGATCAGCTCGGGCTCGCCGTCGCTGTCGCGCAGCACGTAGGCGCCGCGCTCGATCGCGTCACGCGGGACGTCCGCCGGGTCCCACACGGGCACGCCCTGGCGCGAGAGCGCGAGCGCGGTCGGCGTCTCGGTGGCCTGCAGCGCGAAGCGCCACGCGAGCGCGGTCTCGTTGAAGCCGGCCGGGCGCACGACGTTGATGTTCGGCGTCGCGCGCAGCGTCGCGAGCTGCTCGATCGGCTGGTGCGTCGGGCCGTCCTCGCCGACGCCGATCGAGTCGTGCGTGAACACGAACGTGGACGGGATCCGCATCAGCGCGGCCAGCCGCAGCGCGGCCTTCATGTAGTCGCTGAAGATGAAGAAGCCGGCGCCGAACGCGCGCAGCCCGTGCAGGGTGAGGCCGTTGACGATCGCGCCCATGCCGTGCTCGCGGATGCCGAAATGCAGGTTGCGCCCGCCGTAGCTGCCGGCCTGCACGGACTCGGCGCCCTTGATCAGCGTCAGCGTGGACGGCGCCAGGTCGGCCGAGCCGCCGACCAGCTCGGGCACCTGCGCGGCCGCCCACTGGATGACCTCCTGGGAGGCCTTGCGGGTGGCCATCATGCCCGCGTCGGGGCCCTTGGTGGGCACCTCGGCGTCCCAGCCGTCGGGCAGCTTGCGGGCGAGGATGCGCTCGAACTCGGCGGCCTCCTGAGGGAACTCGGCGCGGTAGGCCTCGAAGCGCTCGCGCCACTCGGCCTCGAGCTGCTCGCCGCGGCCGACGCACGCGCGGAAGTGCTCGAGCGCCTCGTCGGGCACGAAGAACGGCTCCTCGCTGGGCCAGTTGTAGGCCTGCTTGGTGAGCCGGATCTCCTCCTCGCCGAGCGGCGCGCCGTGCGCCTCGTGCGTGTCCTGCTTGTTCGGCGAGCCGGGGGCGATGTGCGTGCGGACGACGATCAGGCTCGGCTTGTCGGTGACCTCGCGGGCGTTGGCGAGCGCCTCCTCGATGCGGTCCAGCCCGAGGTCCTCGCCGAGGTTCTGCACGTGCCAGCCGTAGGCCTCGTAGCGCTTGGCGACGTCCTCGGTGAACGAGAGCGCGGTGTCGCCCTCGATCGAGATGTGGTTGTCGTCCCAGAAGGCGATCAGCCGCCCGAGCCCGAGGTGGCCGGCGAGCGAGGACGCCTCGGACGCGACGCCCTCCTGCAGGTCGCCGTCGGAGGCGATCACGTACGTGTGGTGGTCGACGATCTCGTGCCCGGGCCGGTTGAAGCGGGCGGCGAGCATGCGCTCGGCCAGCGCCATGCCGACCGCGGTGCTGATCCCCTGTCCGAGCGGGCCGGTCGTGGTCTCGATCCCCGCGGCGTGCCCGTACTCGGGGTGGCCGGCGGTCGGCGAGCCGAGCTGGCGGAAGTTCTTGAGGTCGTCGAGCGTCAGCCCGTAGCCCGTCAGGTACAGCGTCGAGTACAGGAGCATCGACGCGTGCCCGCAGCTGAGCACGAAGCGGTCGCGGTCGGGCCAGTCCGGCGAGCCCGGGGCGTGCTTCATCACCCGTGTGTAGAGGACGTACGCCAGTGGCGCGAGCGCCATCGGCGTGCCGGGGTGGCCGGAGTTGGCCTTCTGCACGGCGTCCATCGAGAGGGTGCGGATCGTGTTGACGCAGAGCTCGTCGAGGGTGGTCCGATCTTCTGCGACAGACAACAGCGGCCTCCAGGGGGTTGCGGGCTTAGGGCGGCGTGAGACGCTAGCGTGCCTGCGCGCCGGGCGTCCTGGCGGTAAGCGCGCCCGCCGCGCAGGTAAGGGGCAAGTCGGCCCGGACGCCCGATGTGCCGCGCCCGGCGCAGGCGTAGCGTCGCCGGCATGCATCCGACCGTCATGACGATCCTCGCCGACGAACGCGCCGAGCACCTGCGCTCCACCGCGCGGCGCCGCGGCCCGGTCGTGCGGGCGCCGCGGCGGCGCCTCGCGCTGCATCGGCCGCGGCGTTCGATGTTCATTGCCCGAACAGGCAGCTGAGCGGGCCGACCTTCACGGAGCCCTTGCGATCGCAGGGACGCTTCGTGGAGGATCGGGCCGGTGCACACGCGGCTGAAGGAACCCGAGCAGACCCAGGACGCTCGCGCCGCGGCGCCGCCCGCGACGAGCATGCTCGTCGAGGCGCTCGCGCCCGAACGGGTGCTGGCGCTGCAGCGCACGTCGGGCAACGCCGCGGTCACGCGGATGCTCGCGCGCCAGCTCAACCACGACCAGCTCGCGCAGACCATCCACGCCGCGATGCAGGGCTTCGGGACCGACGAGGCGGCGATCCTCAACGCGCTCCAGCAGCTCGACCGCAACCCGGACGACGTCGATGCCCTGAAGGCCGCCTACCGGGGCCGCTTCGGCAGCGAGCTGCTCGCGGACCTCGAGTCCGAGCTCAGCGGCAAGGAGCTCCAGCAGGCGAAGTTCCTGCTGCGGCTGGCGCCGAGCCCGGGCATGGAGCGGGTCGCGGACGAGCTCACCTCGATGGTCGGCCAGCAGGCGACCTGGACGCCGTCCGGGCCCGGCTCGGGCAACACGTTCGAGTCCTGGGCGAGCGCGTCCTCGGAGGGGACGGCGCCCGCGCTGTCGACCGTGACCAGCATCAACTGCTGGGAGATGGTCCTGCTCGCGGCCTACCGCACCGGGCTGCTGAGTTGGCAGTGGATCCACGACCAGTACACGGCCCACACCGCCGACTGGTTCGACCACATGGTCGGGATGCTCTCGCGCGGCTCGCGGATCCGTTACCGGGCGGGCGCGCCGGCGGGCCGCAAGCCGCTGCGCGGCGACATCGTGTTCATGGACGGGATGGCGCACGTGGCGCTCGCCACCGGCAATGTCGACGGCGCCGGCCGCGCCGAGGTGATCTCCTTCTGGCCGCCGCCGAACACGCCGTTCACGCGAGGTGGGACGATCGACAGCGTGAAGGTGACCACGATCGAAGAGCTCTCGGACTGGTGGGCGGCGAACATGCCGCCGGCGCCGGTCGTCGAACTGGCAGCGCCGCCGTGGTCGTGATCGAGCGTCGCGCGTTCTTGCCCGGCCTGCGCGTCGAGACCGCGCCGCAGGGCAGCATGCTCGGCCCCGGTGCGAGCGCCCACTGGCTGCCGCCGCGGCTGCGGCTGCGCCCGGACGGCGACGGCGTGCTGATCGCCGGCACGGTCCTGCACCGGCTGGTCGGCAACGACTTCACCGGCGTGCTGGAGGTCGGGCGCGCCGACGACGCGATGGCCGACGGCGACGGCGCCTGGGTGCTGGAGGGGCGCGCGCTGCGGCGCGTGCCGGACGGCGCCGGGCCCGAGGGCGCCTGGGAGCGGCTGCTGGCCGACGCCTCGACCACCTACGCCGTCGAGCGGCGGCCGGCGACCGTGCTGGCCGCGCTGCCGGACGGCGCGCGGCGCGAGCTCGGGCCGGCGGGCCTGGACCCGGTGGTGGACGCCGCCGGCCGCGTGGCGTGGGTGCAGGCCGGCGGGCAGTGGGTCGTGGACGGCAAGGCGGTGGCGCTGGCCCCCGGGGCCGAAGGGGTGCCGATCGGGCTCGACGACGACGGGCGCGGCTACCTGGCGCGCGCGACCGGCGTGACCGCGATCGAGCCCGACGGGTCGATCGCCTGGAGCTTCGGCCCGGAGGGGATCGTCCCCGGCCCCGACGGCAGCGTGCTGACCGCGCACGACGTCGACTTCACGCCGCCCGACGTCGGCCGCCCCGTGGCCTGGCGGCTGATCGCGCCCGACCTGATGTGGGGCGGCGAAGGCGCGCGCGGGCCGGGCGTGCTCGTGCGCATCTCAACGGGCGAGGTGACCGATCCCGCGCCCTCGCGCCTGGAGGGCTGGTGGCCGCTCGCGGCGCGCGACTGGCAGGTCGACCGGACGGGCGGCGTACATCTGACGCTGGCCGGGCCGGACGGCGTCCATGTCGTAACGATCCGGGGGTAGCCTGGACCATATGGGCATGGAGACTGTCGAGAAGACGGACGCGCAGTGGCGCGAGGAGCTGACGCCCGAGCAGTACCACGTCCTCCGCGAGGCGGGGACCGAGCGGGCGTTCACGGGCAAGTACTGGAACCACCACGAGGACGGCATCTACCGCTGCGCGGGCTGCGGCGCCGAGCTGTTCGACTCCGACACGAAGTTCGAGTCGGGGTCGGGCTGGCCGAGCTTCACCGAGCCCAAGGTCGCCGACGCGGTCGAGCTGCGGCGTGACACGTCGCACGGGATG
>Ga0182742_1004360_pt1 | contig 12882 bp, 8 predicted proteins | sample eDN5th37CBELigMG_FD_128880 | JGI IMG/M metagenome (GOLD analysis project Ga0182742, IMG submission 128880) | Enriched Miracle-Growth compost microbial communities from Emeryville, California, USA - eDNA 5th pass 37_C BE-Lig MG (version 2)... ... | reverse complement strand
GACGTCCAGCTTGGGAAGCTGGCATTCTACCACTGAATTACGCCCGCGAGGGATCGGGTTCGAGGCCCGTTGTCGGGTTCGAACAACCGGAATCTTAACGCCCGGGAGCTGGGATGGCAACGGGGCTCGGGCGGTTTTTTCTTGCATTTCTGGGGCGGTGAAACAAGACTTTAACATCATGGAAACGGCGGCGCGGTCGGTTTGGGCGGCGTCGGTGGCACTGGATGGAGAAGCGCGAACATGACTTGGCGCCGTCGTTGGTGGGTTTGCGTCGGGGTGGCGATCGGGGTTTGGGCGGCTGGTCACGCCCCGGGCGCGCGGGCCGAGGAGCCGTTGACGTTCGAGAAGGACGCGAGGCCGATCTTCAAGGCGTATTGCTTGGACTGCCACGGCGGCGAGGCCACCAAGGGGAAGCTCGACCTTCGGCTCAAGCGGTTCGCCGAACAGGGAGGAGACAGCGGTCCGGCCCTGGTCGCTGGGAACGTCGAGGAGAGCTATCTGCTGGAGCGGATGCGCGAGGGCGAGATGCCACCGGGCGACAAGAAGGTCCCCGACGAGCAGATCGACATCATCGAGCGCTGGATTGTCCAGGGGGCGCGCACGCTTCGGGACGAGCCCGATTCGCTCCCTCCGGGAATCGGAATCACTCCCGAGGACCGGGCCTACTGGGCCTTCCAGCCGGTCCACAAGCCAGAGCCTCCAAAGCTCGACGACGACGCTCGGGTTCGGACGCCGATTGACGCCTTTGTGCTGGCCAAGCTCCGCGAGCAGGGGTTGAACTTCTCTCCCGACGCCGACCGTCGCGCCTTGATTCGGCGCGCGACGGTCGACCTGACGGGCCTGCCGCCGACCTTGGAGGAGGTCGAGGCGTTTTTGGCCGATGATCGCGACGACGCCTATGAGCGGCTGATCGATCGGCTTTTGGCGTCTCCGCACTACGGCGAGCGTTGGGGGAGGCACTGGCTCGACGTCGCCGGCTACGCCGACTCCGACGGCGATGGTCCCAGAGACACCCCCAGGCCCTACGCTTATAAATATCGCGATTACGTCGTCCGATCCCTCAACGCCGACAAGCCCCTCGACCAGTTCATCATCGAACAACTCGCCGGCGACGAGCTGGTTGTTCGCGAGGAGGGCGCCGAGCTGACCGCCGATCAGGTTGAAACGCTGGCGGCGACCGGCTTTTTGAGGATGGTCGCCGACGGCACGTCTCATGGCGGCGGCGATATCCCCTTGGCGTCGAACCAAGTCGTGGCCGACTCGCTCCATGTGGTCGGCTCGGCCTTCCTGGGGCTGACCATTCACTGCGCCCAGTGCCACGACCACCGCTATGACCCGATTACCCATGAAGACTATTTCCGGCTGCGGGCCGTCTTCGAGCCGGCCCTTGACCCCGCCCACTGGCGACGGCCGAACCAGCGCCTGGTCTCGCTTTACACCGAGGCCGATCGGGCCAAGGCGGCCGCCATCGAGGCCGAGGCGGTGGAGCTTCAAAAGGAGGTCGACGCCAAGACCACCAAGTACATCGCCGAGGCGCTTGAGGTCGAGTTGGCGAAGTTCGAGGAGCCGCTTCGGGGTCAGCTTCGCGAGGCCCTCGACACGCCCGACGACAAGCGAAGCGACGAGCAGAAGAAGCTGCTGGCGAACAATCCCAAGTTGAACATCACTCCCGGCGTCCTCTATCAATACAACGCCAAGGCGGCCGAGGAGTTGACCAAGGACCGCGAGCGGGTCGCCGCCAAACGGGCCGAGAAGCCGGTCGAGGACTTCGTCAGCGTGCTGAACGAAGCCCCCGGCGTTCGTCCCGAAACGAAGATCTTTCATCGAGGCGATTACCGTCAGCCCACCGATCCGGTGAAGCCGGGGGACCTGACCATCCTCGCGCCGGAGGGGGAGCGGTTCGAGATCGTCGACAACGAGGCGTCGGCCCCAAGCACCGGGCGCCGGCTCGCCTTCGCCAAGCACCTGACCAGCGGAGAGCATCCCCTGGTGGGCCGGTCGCTGGCCAACCGAATTTGGATGCACCACTTCGGCCGGGGGATCGTCGAGACTCCGGGAGACTTCGGCGCTCTGGGCGGCAACCCCAGCCATCCGAAGTTGCTCGATTGGCTGGCCGCCGAGTTGGTCGATTCGGGCTGGAGCCTGAAGACGTTCCATCGTCTCATCATGACTTCGACCGTTTATCGGCAGTCGTCCCGTCGCGATCCGGCCGCGGCCGACGTCGACGGCGATGGCGCGTTGCTCAGCCGATACCCGGCGCGTCGGCTCGACGCCGAGACGCTTCGCGACGCGATCCTCCTGGTCAGCGGACGACTCGACACGGCCGCGGGCGGCCCGGCGGTCCCGGTGGCCGAGGACTCCGTCGGCCTAGTGCTTCCAGAGGGAGACTCGCCCCGGCGGAGCCTCTACCTTCAGGTGAAGCGAAGCAGCCCGGTCTCGATCTTGACGACCTTCGACGCGCCGGTGATGAGCGTCAACTGCGATCGGCGGGCCGCCAGCACGTCGGCTTCGCAGTCGCTGATGCTGATGAACGGCGACTTTGTTTTGAACCACGCGAAGAAGGTCGCCGAGCGGATCAAGGCCGAGGCGCCCGACGAATCGGGGACGGCCGCGGAGCGCCACATCGAGCGCGCCTGGAAGTTGGTTTATCAACGGCCGATCTCCGATGAAGAGATGGAGTGGGCCAAGTCGTTCGCCGCCGAACAACGCGCGGCGCTGGACCGAATCGAGGCCGAGGGGGATCGCGACCTGATCGTGTTGTCCCACCTGTGCCAGCAACTCCTCAATTCCAACGAGTTCCTCTATGTGGACTGACCAACGGTACGCGACCCGACGATCGTTCCTGGCCAACACGGGCTTCGGCGTCGGCGCGGTGGCGCTGGCGCATCTGATGCGGGAGGAGGGCCTGCTGGCCAGCCCGACCAGGGTGGGTGGAGAGAATCTCCCGTTGACCCTTGAGGCCCGGCCCCCGCACTTCGCTCCGCAAGCCACGGCGATGATCTCGCTGTTCATGCACGGCGGCCCTTCGCATGTTGATTTGTTCGACCCCAAGCCGGAATTGAGCCGGCTGCATGGAACCGACTACGAGGGGGAGGTCGGCTTCAGCTTCGTCAACCGGGCGAGTAAGAAGCTGTTCGGCTCCCCTTGGAAGTTCTCCAAGCACGGCGAGAGCGGGCTGGAGGTCTCCGAGCTTCTGCCCGAGATCGCCAAGCGGGCCGACGACATTTGCGTGATCCGGTCGATGCACACCGGGCACAACGGCCACGAGGTCTCGATCCGCTACTTCCACGGCGGGATTCCGGCCGTGACCGGGCGGCCGACGATGGGGAGTTGGATCGTCTACGGCCTGGGGAGCGAGTCGCGCGAGTTGCCGGCCTACATGGTCCTCTCCGACCCCGGCGGTCCTCCCGTCGACGCCGTTCACAACTGGTCCAACGGCTTCATGCCTCCGCTGTACCAGGGAACCGTCCTGCGACCCCAGGAGCCCCGGATCCTCAACCTCGACCCGCCCGCGATGTTGAAGGGGGATTTGCAGCGGCAAAACCTCTCTTTCTTGGAGCGGCTCAACCGGCGGCATCTGGAGCTTCGCCCCGGCGAGGCCGATCTGGAGTCCCGAATCCAAAGCTACGAGTTGGCCGCCAAGATGCAGACGGCCGCCAAAGAGGCGCTCGACGTCTCCAACGAACCGGCTTACATCCAGAAGATGTACGGGCTCGACGACGACGCGACCCGCGAATACGGGACGCGGTGCCTGATCGCCCGGCGCCTGGTTGAGCGCGGGGTTCGGTTCGTTCAGCTCTTCCTGGGCGGACAGCCCTGGGACAACCACAGCTCGATCCACAAGGGCCTGGCCGACATCTGCCGGCGCACCGACAAGCCCTCGGCCGCGCTGGTGGCCGACCTGAAGCAGCGCGGGCTGCTCGACACCACCTTGGTCCACTGGGGGGGCGAGATCGGCCGCCTGCCGGTGGTCGAGGGGGCGCTCGACGACAACGCCGGGCGCGACCACAACGGCCAGGGCTTCACCATCTGGATGGCCGGAGGCGGGATCAAGGAGGGGATGACCTTCGGCTCGACCGACGAGGTCGGACACCGGGCCGTCGATGACGTGGTCACGCCCAACGACTTCCAGGCCACCGTGCTCCACCTCTTCGGCCTCGACCACGAGAAGCTCACCTATCACGCCGGAGGGCGGCAGCAGCATCTCACCGACGGCCGAAAAGCCCGAGTCGTCAAGGAAATTCTTCGCCGCGCCTGAGCCGGCGCGGATAACCCGCGGGTGGGGGGCGCGGTCGACCCGGCCGCGCCACGATCCGCCTTCCCCACCCCCTTCGTCCCTCCAACACGAGGAAACCTCAAGATGACTCGATGGCTTGCGACGGCCGCCCTCGCGGCGCTCTGCCTGGCGCCCTGGAGCTCGGGCGAGGCGCTTGGCGACGAGGCGAAGCCGCTGAAGGCGGGGGTCTTCTCCATCGACGCCTCGCCGACGGTCGGCGAGCCGTTGGCCTACGACCCGACCAAGGGGACCCTTCACCCGTTGAGCCTCAAGGGCGTGGTCTTGATCGGCGACGACAAGCCGATCGTCCTGGGCGCCATCGACTGGATCGGCGTGGCCAACGACGGCCATCGGATCTTCCGCGAAGCGCTGGCCGAGGCCGCGGGAACGACCGCCGACCGGGTCGAGATCCACGCGCTGCACCAGCACGACGCGCCGGCCTGCGACCCCTCGGCCAACGCGATCCTGGAGCCTTACGGCATCCAAGGCGAGTTCTTCGACATGGCCCTGTTTCGCGACGTGGTCGCCCGGGGGGCCGAGGCGGTCAAGAAGGCGGTCGCCGAGGCCAGGCCGGTGTCGCATGTGGGGCTGGGGGAGGGGATCGTTGAGAAGGTCGCCTCCAACCGGCGGGTCATGGGCCCCGACGGCAAGGTCGCCCACGTCCGTTGGTCCTCCTGCAAAGACCCGGCCGTCATCGCCGCGCCCGAGGGAACCATCGATCCGAAGCTGAAGATGGTCAGCCTCTGGGAAGGCGACAAGCCGATCGCCGTCATGACCTTCTACGCCACCCATCCGCAGAGCTACTACCGCACGGGGTTGGCCAATCCCGACTTCCCCGGCATCGCCCGCGACCAGCGTCAAGAGGCGACCGGCGTCCCCCACATCCATTTCAATGGGGCGGGGGGGAACATCACCGCCGGCAAGTACAACGACGGCTCGACCGAGAACCGCCAGATCCTCGCCGATCGCGTCAAGGCGGGCATGGACAAGGCGTGGGAGGCCACCGTCAAGAGCCCGACGACCGCGGCCGACCTGGGCTGGGGAAGCATCCCCGTGGCCCTGCCGGTCGACCCGAGGCTCGACGAAAAGGCCCTGGAGGCCACCGTCGCCAACGAGGACGCTCCGGCCCGCCAGCGCGGCAACGCGGCCCGCGACCTCGCCTGGGTCCGCCGTTGCAAGAACGGAGAGACCATCAACATCTCTTGCCTCCGCCTGGGAGACAAGGCCCGCGTCCTCCACATGCCCGGCGAGCTGTTCATCGAGTATCAACTCGCGGCGCGGGATCTTCGGCCCGACCTGTTCGTCGCCATGGCCGCCTACGGCGACTATGGCCCCGGCTACATCGGCACCAAGAAGTCTTACTCCGAAGGCGGCTACGAGACCCAGGCTCATGTCTCCCGGGTCGCCCCCGAGGTTGAAGACGCGCTCAACGCGGCGGTCGCCGACCTGCTGAGCGATTGAACGACGAGCCGAACCCGGGGCCTCGCCTTCCGGGCTCTCCCCGGGAACGCCGATCTCCTGATCGGCTCTTCGCTCCAACGGCCGCGGACGCCAATCGGGAGATTGGCGTTCCCGGGGAAGGCGCCCCGCTCGGGTGGAGGGGCCAAGGGCCTCGCCTCGGCTCGAGGGGCGCGGTACGGTGGGGCGATTGACGGCCCTCGCTCCATCCAGACGAGACCCGACGCCATGAGCGCCAGCGCGACCTTTGACGCCCCGCCCACCGAGCTTTCCACGGCTCCGGATCCGACGATCAAGCCGACGGCCCGCCTGGATTCGATCGACGCCTACCGCGGGCTCGTGATGTTCCTCATGATGGCCGAGGCGCTTCGGCTCGGTCGGGTGGCTCAATTGAATCCCGAGAGCGGGTTTTGGGAGTTCCTGGCGTTTCATCAGAGTCATGTCCCCTGGGTGGGCGGTTCGCTGCACGACATGATCCAGCCGGGGTTCTCGTTCCTCGTCGGCGTCTCGTTGCCCTTTTCGCTGGCCAGTCGGGCGGCCAAGGGGCAGTCGAGGGGGAGGATGATCGCCCACGCGCTTTGGCGATCGCTGGTTTTGGTGCTCCTGGGCGTCTTCCTCCGGTCGATGGGAAAACCCATGACGCGCTGGACGTTCGAGGACACGCTCTCGCAGATCGGCCTGGGCTATCCCTTCCTCTTTCTATTGGGATGGTATTCGACCCGCGTTCGGTGGATGGCGCTGGCGGCGATCCTGGTCGGCTACTGGGCCCTGTTCGCGGCCCACCCCGCGCCGGGGCCCTCGTTTGATTACCCGGCTCAGGGCGTTCCGGCCGACTGGCCTCACCTGATGGATGGTTTCGCGGCTCATTGGAATAAGAACAGCAATCCGGCCTGGGCGTTCGACGTTTGGTTCTTGAACCTCTTCCCGCGCGAGGAGCCGTTCGCCTACAACGGCGGCGGCTACGCGACGCTCAGCTTCATTCCGACGCTGGCCACCATGATCCTCGGCCTGCTCGCCGGCGAGACCCTCCGAAGCGAACGCTCCCGGTGGGGCAAGACGCGATGGCTGCTCGTCGCCGGCGTCGTGGCGACGGCCGCCGGCTGGGCCCTTGGGGCCTTGGGGGTCTGCCCGGTGGTCAAGCGGATCTGGACCCCGAGCTGGGTGCTTTATTCCGGTGGAGTCAGCTTTTTGTTCCTCGCCGCTTTTTACGCCGTGGTGGACGTCCTCGGTTGGAAGTCCTGGGCGTTTCCCCTCCGCGTCATCGGCATGAACTCGATCGCCGCCTACTGCATGGCCCACCTGTTCGACGACTTCATCGTCTCCAGCCTCCAAACCCATTTCGGCCCCGACGTCTTCGACCTCTTCGGACCCTCCCTCCAGCCGATCGCGCGGGGCGGGGCGATCTTGGCCGTCTATTGGCTCGTCCTATTCTGGATGTATCGGCGCAAGATTTTCTTGAAGATTTGACGACGGCGGCGATTGATCCTTGTAGGGGCGGCCACGGGGGGCCGCCCTTCGCGGGATGGCGCGCGCCCCGGTCGCCGGAGGGCGGCCACGGGGGACCGCCTCCACGGAGACCACCCGGTTTCCGCGGAGGAGGACGCCGCTCGCCGACGAGGTTGGGACGCCCGAGCTCTCTTACAATCCGCCGGCTCGTCACGCTGGGAAAAATTTTCCATATCCTCCTCGAACTCGCCCGCGCCATGGGGTATAGTTGCTTGCCTAGCACCGCCAAACGATAAAGATTTGCTACACCCCGCCTCTTCTCCATGTTGTAGACTTCACGCGAGAGCCTCTTTGGTCGCGTTGATGATTGAGGTGTCGTGGGTTCGAGGCGGTCTTTCCGGATTGACATCGGAGGATGACAGAAATGCGGATTCGCGTCGTTTTGATGATGGCCGCCGGCTTGTTGATGGCGGTGGAGTCGGCGTCGGCTTGCACGAAGTGCCACCGCGGTCCGCGCGTGGCCGCGAAGCCGGCGTACGAGTGCGTTACGGAGATGGTTCCGTACACGGTTTACAAGAAGCAGTGGCGCACCGAGTACGAAACGGTCTCCAAGACGGTGATGAAGCGGGTGCCGACGACCACTTACGTTGAGCGTCAGCGGGTGGTCTGCAAGCCCGTCCACGAGACGATCGACGTTCCGGTTCAGCGGGTGGTCTGCAAGCCCGTCCAGGAGACCGAGTACGTCACCCAGAACGTGACGGTTTGCAAGCCGGTTCAAGAGGTTCAGCAGGTCACCACCTACTGCCTCCAGGCGACGACTCAACTGGTGACGGTCCCGGCTCGCCGGTGCTTCCTGCACCACAAGTCGGCCTGCGCCCCGTGCAAGGTGATTGAGAAGACCTGCTACACCAAGGTCCCGGTCGTCCAGAACGTGACGGTGACCCGGATGGTCCCCGAGGTCCACACCCAGACCGTGCCGGTGACCCGCACTCGGATGGTCCAAGAGGTGGTCAACGAGGTTCGCCAGGTGACCCAGACCCGGATGGTTCAGGAAGTCGTCGTCGACCGCGTTCCGGTCACGACCTGGACCTGCGTTCCCGAGGTCGTCACCAAGCAGGTTCCCCGTCGGGTCTGCGAGGTGGTTCCCGTGACCGCGTACAAGAAGGTCACGCGGAAGGTTCCGGTCGTCTGCGCCGCGCCCGCTCCGGTGGTCTACGCCGCGCCGACCCAGTATGTCGCCCCGTCGCCCCAGGCCTCGCCGCAAGCCTCGCCTCAGGCTTCGCCGCAGGGCTGAGCGAGTCGATCGATGAACAAAAGGCGTCGCCTCGACCGACCGTTTGGTGGGTTGGGGCGGCGTCCCGCTTCAAGAAAGAGAAACGGGGAGCGACCTTTGGCCTTGGCCGCTGGTCTCTTCCCGTTTCGCCATTTCGAAGGCCGGGCTCAAGAGGCCGTCGCCTCGTCGGCCTTGCGGTTGCGGTAGAGCGAGGGATCGACGGCGGCGGCCATCTTGTCGGCGTCGACCCGGCCGTTGAGGAACTTGGCGATTTTCCGGGCCTCTTCGAGCGGATCGCCGACAACGTCTTGGTAATGGACGAACAAGACCTTCATGTTCGCCTGCTTCTCCAGCCAGGCGAAGAGCTGGTCGAGGTGCCGGGTGAAGGCCCCTTTGATCTCGTCGCGAGGGGCCGCGGGGCGCCCCAGCCGCGCGAGCATCTTCTCCTGCGAGAGCAACATCTCGTCGAAGTCGCGCCTCATGAAGACGATCCGGTACGACTCGGTGGGCGGAAGGTCGTAGAGGAGCTGCGAGACCATCTTGAAGACCTTGCCCCGGGTCTCGGGCAGCCACGAGGCGTCCTCCTTGATCTTCTTGACGATCTCGAACTCGTAATACCCGCGCGGGTTGTCGCGGTCGGGGGATCGGATGTTGTCCGTGACGGCCTCGATCCCCCCCTGGTCGAGCATCTGCATCATCAGCGACGTCCCCGAGCGCGGAAGCCCCGAGACGATGGTGATCTCCGAATTCATAAGCCTACGCCCTCCCTGTAAGGTTTGTATCCCAAGCCGGGATTCTAGCGTCCCGCACCCCGTCGAGACACCCGGAAACCAGCCGGGCGCCCCTGCGGCCATGAACCTTTGACGACCCCCAGCGGCTTCTCCCGAGCCCGCGCCGTCGGTGACGCGATCCCAGAACCCCGGAAATTGGGTTCGTTCGGCGCGGCGGAAAGCGCGGGCGTTTAGACGCAACGTCCTTGCTAATCGTTGTTTACGACGCCTGGCGCGACTCGGGAATTGGGTTCGTTCGCGCTTTATTTCGCGATTTTCCCGGATTCCGATTCTCGAATTATCAAAGAGCGAATTTTGGGCGAGAGCTTCCCATTTCGTAAGGTCAACGCGACGACCCCCAGGATTTCAGGTTTTGGAAAATATTGGTCGCGGCTCGCGCGGGTTGCGGTGTGTGGGGAGGTTGTGCTGGAAAGGCGGGCGGGAGAGGTGGGTGGTTGAGCGAGGTCCGCGTTGCGCGGCAATCGTCCTCCTCACCCGGGGAGAGCGCGTGTTGAGCGTCTGCCGCGTTCGAACCATTTCCCGGGAACGCCGATCTCCCGATCGGCGTATGGGCCAACGGCCAACGGAGTGAAGAGCCGATCGGGAGATCGGCGTTCCCGGGGGGGCCTTCCGTGGCCTCCCGGGAGAATCTTGCGCTTGCGCGACGGAAATCCAGATTCCGAAATCACTTAGGGCGTTGGGGCCGTTTCGGTGATTCGGATGGCGCGTTGGTCGGTGTAGGTTTTGCCGAACATGTCGGTGGTTCGGACGTGGATGAATTGGGTCCCCGGCGAGGGGGTTTCGGCGGCGAGCTTGGCCTTCCAGATGTGCGAGGACTTGCCGGGGTTGGGGAGTTTGCGGCCCGGAGGGGGCTTGGGGCCCTCTTCCAGCTTCTTCATGTCGACGAAGTACGGGTCTTCGGTTCGGGTCCGGGTCATGGGGCGCCAGGGTCCGGAATCGCCGAGCCGCATTTCGACGGTCGAGCGCTCGGAGCCGGCGAAGACGTTGACGAAGACGTCGATGGTGGCCGCGGCGTCGACGGTCGCCTCTTCGGGGGCGTGGATGTTCATCTGGTAATCGGGACCACGGCGCGCGGCGTGGAACTCGATGTCGTAGCGGTCGGCGTCGAAGGTGATGATCGAGTAGCCGTTGGGCGCGCCGTCGGACATGGTGGCGTGGGGGATGCCGGTCTCGTCGGGAGCGCCGCTCCACCAGCTTCCGCAGACGGTGGCGTGAACCAGATGGTGATGAGGCTCGGCGCCGTGGAAGCCGTCGGCCTCGCCGAGGAAGCGGTGAATCTGCGTGTGGGTGTGGGCCGACAGCGAAAGCGACCGCGGACGCTCCTCCAGCAGACGATAGACGGCCTCGCGGTCCTCGGTCTGGATGGTGTAGAGCGGAATGTGCATCATCAGGACGACGAGCTGGTCCTTCGGCGTGGCCGCCAGGTCGTTGCGAAGGAACTCAAGCTGCTTCTCGCCGAGGCCGCCGACGTACCTTCCCTTTTGCTTCTCGCCGTCGCCGGGGATCCAGATCACGTCGTTGAGGACGACGAAGTGAACCGGCCCGTGGTCGAACGAGTAGTAGGAGGGGCCGTAGCTGCGCTCGAAGGTCTCGTCGGAGTATTTGTCGTCGGTGGCGTCGTAGTTCATGTCATGGTTGCCCAGGACGTTGTACCAGGGGACGCCAACCAGCCGGACGACCTTTTTGAGCGGCTCGATGACCGAAAGGTCGTCGAAGACGATGTCGCCCAGGGTGACGCCGAGCGCCGCGCCGTGGGCTTTGGCGGAGACCAGTTCTTCGATGACGTCGTGGGCGATGTACTCCACCTCCTTGACGTTTCGCGGCTGCGTGTCGCCGAAGAGGAGGAGCTTGAACGAGTCGGGCTCCTCGCGCGGCAAGAGCGGGAAATCGACCGAAGAGGGCAGGGGGCCGGTCGGCTCGACGCTGGGGAAATGGGTCTTGGGCGATCCGCCGGGCTTGTGGATGTAATGGAAGCGGGGCAGATTGTCCTCGTCGACCGGAGTCATCCAGTTGCGGGGCTTGACGACGAAGAGGATCGTGTCGTCGTCCACGGGAAGCTGATAGCGCCCCTCCTGATCCGTGTGTGTGATCTCGCGGCCGTTGGAAACCCGAACGCCGCTCAGACCCTCCTCTCCCTCGTCGTACACTCCGTTCCCGTTGGCGTCGTGAAACACCACGCCCGACGCGGTCTGAACCGCCGGCTCTTCGGCCGGAGCGGAGACGCAAACGCTCAGCGCCAGCGCCGCGCCCGCGACGAGGGCGCGCAACAAGTGATTTCGCATGATCGGAAGAACTCCCAGGGGCATCAACGGCCGTGATTCTCAAAGAGCGTCCGTAGCTCAAGACGCCCAATATATCACGGAAGCATGCCGCCCCCAAGAAGCCGTTTCCGTGTGGCGGGCGAAGCCCACCGGGGGAAAATCGGCGGCCCTCCGGCGTCGTCCAAGCACGCCCCGCGAGACGCCGCCCACGGTTTTCAACTTGCTATCCGAGTGGGGTTTGGATACATATCCAAGAAGAATCTTGGACGGATCGACTTGATTTTCCGCGAGGATCGACCCGAGACTTGTCCGGTTGAATTGCGCGGGATGTATCGGACCCTTGGCAAGAGGCACAACTCCAGGGCCATCATGAAGGAACACACGAAGGTTGACGCGACGCCTGGAGCCCAGCCGGCTTCCGAAGGGGCGTCCGGCAAACTCGCGCGAGCCTACAAGGCCGGGCCGGCGGCGATGGCCCTGGTTATCGGCCTGGCCGCGCTGACGGCGCAAGCGTCGGAGTCCGATCTGGTTCGGGACATCCAGCGCTATTGCACCGTCTGCTGGCGCAACGCCCGGCTCGACCCCCGGCTTTGGGACGATTGCACCCAGGAGGTCTGCTGCCGGTTGCTGACCAAGGCGCGCGACGGTCAGCTCGACCTGGGCCAGGTGCTCGCCGACGACACCCCCGAGCGCCGCGAGCTGGTCCGGGCCATCGACATGGTCCGCAAGCGGGTGCAACGCGCCAAGCGGCATCAGCCGATTGACTCGCTCGCCCTGCCCGCCCCCGATTCCGACCAGCGGCATCGCGACCGCCTCGAACTCGGCGAGATCCTCGAAGCCGCCCGCCAGGCCGTCCTCTCGCCCCGCCAAGACCGAATCATCGAGCTCTGGATGCGGGGTTGGTCGGTCCCCGAGATCAGCGGCGAACTCGAAATCCCCGTCAACCGAGTCAGCGACGAGAAGTACAAGGCCCTCCGCAAGCTGGAGCAACACCTCCGCGGCCGTCGCGACGAACTCGAAGGCTTCGCCCGCCCAAACCCGGACGCCCCGCCCCGCCGCGCGACCGCCTGAGCGGGACCGGTCCAATTGTAGCCGGCCTCCGTGGGACCGGGATCGAAAATCGATGATGGCAATCATCCTTCTCCCCTCGCGGGAGAAGGTGGCCGGAACGGCCGGATGAGGGGGAAATCCAAAAGCCTCCGGTCGCGCTCCTTCTCCCCTCGCGCAAGATTATTCACCGTCGACGCAACCCCATCCATCAGACCGGCCAACGCGCGGGAGAGCGGCCGAAAGCCCCGAAGGGGCGGCCGTCGGTAGCCGGGGGTGTCAACCCCCGGACTCGCGGGGCGTCGCGCCCCGCTCCGTCGAGTCCGGCGG
>Ga0182742_1004359_pt1 | contig 12884 bp, 9 predicted proteins | sample eDN5th37CBELigMG_FD_128880 | JGI IMG/M metagenome (GOLD analysis project Ga0182742, IMG submission 128880) | Enriched Miracle-Growth compost microbial communities from Emeryville, California, USA - eDNA 5th pass 37_C BE-Lig MG (version 2)... ... | reverse complement strand
GTCCACAATTGGGATTTCGTCGCCCCTTCGGGGCTCCCCGGACGGAACATCCGTGGGCCTCGGGTTCTCGGGGGTTGACGCCCCCGGCTACCGACGGCCGCCCCTTCGGGGCTAAAAAGATTAACCTTGCCAACGGCCTCGCGCGCGGCTTTCGGCGCGCCGGCCGTCGGATACGGAGTTGCGTCGTTGGTGAATAATCTTGCGGGGGGAGAAGGAGGCTGGGCGACGCCTCTCGGGAAGGCGCAAATCTCGCGCCGAACAGGATTGGCCCCTTCTCCCACGAGGGGAGAAGGGAGGAATCCACGGCCTTCGGGTCGCGCGTCTCTTGTCCGGCCCTTCGGGCCACCCTTTCCCGATGAAAGCGGGAAGAGTCCCCATCAGCGCGCTCTCCACCCGTCGCGCTAGCGGCCCTGCCTGAGCCGATCGCCGAGGTACGGCTCGAGGTCGGGGATGGCGTGGATCTTCTGGATGGTTGTTTCGAAGTCGTAGGGAACGCGGCGGTAGGTGATGCGGGGGGATTGGCTTTCGGGCCCCTCGTCTTCGAGGATGACGTAGCAGGCCCGCGGGTCGCCGTCGCGCGGCTGGCCGACCGAGCCCACGTTGATCATCAGCTTCCCGTCCCCAAGCGCGTATTCGTGGTCGATCTCCTCGGGGGCGAAGAACTGAAAGTTCTCGGTGAAGACCCCCGGAACGTGGGTGTGGCCCTGGAAGCAGTAGCGGTCGACAAGCTGAAACACCCGCCCCAGCTTGCGGTGGTCGTAGATGTCTTCGGGGAAGATGTACTCGCTCAGGGGGTTGCGCGGCGAGCCGTGGACGAAGAGATACGGCGGCTGCTTGTGGGCGCGGGGAAGCTCGCCCAGGAACTCCCAGCGACGCTCGTTGCCCTCGCGATCCGAGGGGCTCTCAAGCTGCGCCCGCGTCCAGAAGATGGCCCGCTCGGCGCCGACGTTGAAGCCGTCGGGATCGAACATGGCCCCCTGGTCGTGGTTGCCCAAGAGGGTTACCCGACAGTGCTCGATCACCCGGTCGATGCACTCCCTCGGGTTCGGGCCGTAGCCGATGATGTCGCCCAGGCAGTAGATCTCGTCCACTCCCTGAGTCTCGATGTCGCTCAGGACCGTGTCCAGAGCCTCGAGGTTCCCGTGAATATCACTAATGATCGCGCGGCGCACCGAAGGGTGTCCTCCGAACCTGGGGAGGGGAGATTACGAGGGAGGCTTCGGTCGCCCGACTCCACACGCCCCGCGGGAATTGAAACGTGGATGATTCCGCCACCTTGCCAACTTGTTGATATAAGGCCAGAGCGAAGGTCGTGGCAAGCCCGGTTTCCGTTCATCAGGCGTCAACGCCCGCCGCCCTTGCCTCTTAAACGCCCGCGGCCGCCGCGCCGTGACGCCCGCCACGACCAAAACATCGGACGTGGCCGCGTCGACCAACCGAGAATGCGCGCCGCCGACTCCATTCTAGACTCAGGCCGCTCAAAGCCAATCCGATTCAAGAGGGAATTTTCGACGCGGCCTCTCCGAGAAACCCCACCGGCGGCAATTCAAAACGCAATCGCGCCGCTCAATGTATTAAACTAAGCGGTCTCCGCCCTTGGCGGCGGATTGGCGCTCGGTTTCGCGCGGGGATCGCCCGCGCCGGATGGTTGCGTTCGACGGGGAAAATCGCCATCCTCGAACCGTGTGGGATGGAATTTGGAGCCGCGCGGGCGAGGGGCGACGGAGCCGCTGGGTTTCCAGGCGCGTTTAACGAGACGAATTTTTTGCATGAACGTGTTGGCTCTCGACACCTCGGGCGACCACGCCATTCTTGGGCTGGCGATGGATTCGGGCCTCGTCTTGGAGGCGGTTTGCGACGGCTCGCGCCGGCACGGGCGCGACCTGATCCCCGGCGTTCGCGACCTGTTGCGCCGGGCGGGAGCGCGGCCGAATGACTTGGATCTGGTGGGCGTTGGCCTGGGGCCCGGCTCGTACACGGGGATGCGGATCGGCCTGACGGCGGCCCGGACGCTCGCCCACGCGATCGGAGCGCGCGTGGCGGGCTTCGACAGCCTGGAGGCGCTCGCCTGGAGCGCGCCGGCCGAGGCGCTTCGGATCCACGTCGTCGGCGACGCCCAACGCGGAGACGTCTACCGGGCCGACTTCCAGCGGAGCGCGCCGGGGGGACCGCTCGACCGCCTCGGCCCCACCCGGATCGAGCCCCGAGCCGACTGGCTCGCCGGTCTGGAGGCCGGCTCGTGGGTGGTGGGCCCGGGGCTCGAATCCGGTTCGATCCGCGAGGCGTTGCCGCCGGGCGTCATCGCGTTGCCTCCGGAACTCAACCAACCCTCCGGTCGGGCCCTGTTGGACCTGACCAAGCGCGTCCACGAGGCCGATCCGGATCGCGACCCCTGGACCCTCGAACCCAACTACCTGCGCCGAAGCGCCGCCGAGGACCAATGGGACGCCCGAGGTCGGTCGTAACGGGAAGCCGGATCGCGTCCGCGGGGAGGGACGAGCCAAATCCCGGGAACGCCAATCTCCCGATTGGCGTCCGAGCCAACCACCGAGGGGGAGAAAAGCCGATCAGGAGATCGGCGTTCCCGGGGAGGCGCATTCTCGGGTTCGGCTTCCGCCGAGGGGCGCTTGATGGATGCGGCTCATGGCGACCGGCTACAATGGAACGGACTCTTGAACCTCATACCTCCATCCGAAACCGCCGGCCATGCCCGTTTCATCCTCCACGACCTCGGACCAGGCGCGCACGAAGTCAACGTATGGGCTTCAGTGGAACCGGTTTCGGATCATCCGCGATGAGGAGGATCGGGTCACGTTCGCGAACCGGACGGGGCTTCGCGAGGGCGACCTGGCGGGCAAGACGGTTTTGGACGGCGGCTGCGGGATGGGCCGGTATCTTCGAGTCGCCGCGGCGGACGGCGCTCGTCTGGCGGTCGGGCTGGATCTCAGCCAAGCGGTGGAGGCGGCCCGCGAGCTGACCGAAGGTCTGGAGGCCGTGGCGATCGTCCGGGGCGACCTGCTGCGCCCGCCCTTGGCCGAGGGAAGCTTTGATCATATCTACTCGATTGGCGTCCTCGACCACACGCCCGACCCCCGCGCGGCGTTCTTGGAGCTGGCCCGGCTTTTGAAGCCGGGGGGGCGGATCGCCGTTTGGGTCTACCAGCGCGAGAGCCCGGTGGTTGAGCGCGTCATGAACCTGCATCGGGCGGTTTCGACCCGGCTTCCGCTGGGGCTTCTGCTGTGGCTCTGCCGGCTGACCGCGCCGATCGGCCTTTGGAAGCGGCGATTGATGGCCAGCCGGTGGCGCGTGGTCGAGCGGTTCGGCGTGGCGCTGCACGCGCTGACGATCGGCGTTTCGATGCATCCCGACGCCGAGGTCCGGGTTTGCGACACGCTCGACTGGTACGCGCCCCGGTATCTTTCCCGGCACACGGTCGAGGAGGTGTCCGGCTGGTTCGCCGAGGCGGGCCTGGTCGACTTGGTGGATTTGAGCCCCGGCCAGGTCTTCCATCACGAGGGGCAGGGAAACGGCGTCAACCTGGCCGGAAGGCGGCCGGAGGCTGGTTGACCCTGGGATCGCCCGATTCCTAAGATAAAAGCGCCTCAACTCGCATGAACGCGCCGAGGGACTCGGCCGTATTACGGGTATTCGTCATCGCGGCGTCGTTCCCCTTCGCGCGCGGGCTTCTTCGTTTCGGTTGTCTTAACCGGAGATGTGTCATCATGTTGCGGTGGGTCATCCTGGCGGTTGCCGTGGTCGCGCTGGCGGCGATCGCAACCGTGGCCGTGCAATTCGTCCCCTCGTCGGAACAGGGCTGGAACCTTCCGGTCGCCTCGGCGGACACCGGCCCCTCGCCCAAGGCCGAGGTCGACCACGAGTTGACCTACGAGTTTGGCGAGATGCCCCAGCAGGCGACGGGCCGGCGGACCTGGACCATCACCAACGCCGGCGACGCCGATTTGAAGCTTTGGAAGGGATCCTCCACCTGCATGTGCACCATCGCCAAGCTCAAGGAGGGGGACACGATGGTCTTGAAGCCCGGCGAGTCGACCGAGATTGAGCTGGAGTGGAAGACCAACGACGTCCAAGGCGATTTCCACAAGGGGGCCAACATCGAGACGAACGACCCGGATCGGCCCACGATCGCCTTGAACGTCCACGGCACGGTCAACCCCCCGGTGATCATCATCCCCGGCGAGACGATCGACCTGCACAACGTCTCGGTCGACGAACCGCAATCGAGCTTCATCGCGCTCTATTCGCCCGACCGGCCGGAGACCCAGATCACCGAAGTGAAGACCTCCAAGCCCGACTTCTTGAAGACCGAGGTCGTCCCGATGTCCGAGGACGAGCTGGAGCGCGCCAAGATGAAAACGGGCTGGAAGATCAACATCCAGGTTGAGCCCGGCTACCCGATCGGCCACCTTCGCGAAGAGATCGTCATCAAGACCGATCATCCCCTCCGCCCCGAGATCCGAATCTCGGCCGTCGGCACCGTCATCGGGCCGATCAGCGTGGTGCCCGAGCGAATCCGAATGGTGAACGTCAAGAGCCGCGAGGGGGCCTCGATCGACGTCGCGCTTCTGGTCCGCGGCGGCAACGAGGCGAAGATCGAGGTCGCCGAAAAACCCGAGAAGCTGAACGCGGCGATCGAATCCGACGGCGAGACCCAAGGCCGCTACAAGCTCAAGGTCAACGTGCCCGAAGGGACGCCCGCCGGGTTCATCGACGGCGACATCGTTCTGAAGACCGACCAGCCCAACGCCGGCGAACTGCGAGTCCCCGTCAGCATCCTGGTCGGGGCCAACTAATGGCGTCGCCAACCCTCCGTCGGCGCCGGCTCGCGGCTCGCCAAGCCGCGCGACGCCCCGCCGGGGGTTGGCCTTATCGCGCCCCCGGTGGGCGGGTACACTGCGCGCGGCGGGATGCCGCGGCCCGCGGAGAGGCCCCGCGGAGTTGGCGACTTTGAAGAGGGAGCGACGATGTCCCGATTGGATTTCCGACCCCTGGGCGCCGTGGCGACGGCGGCGGTGATCTTAAGCTATGTCGGCTGCTCCTCGTCGGGGCCGGCCCCGGACGACCCCGCGTCGTCGGCGAAGCCCGAAACCCGAAGCGTCGCCAAGGCCGAACCGGGCAAGGCCCAGTCGCCCGAGGAGTCCGGCGAGCTCTTCCCAAAGTGGCCCGCCGACCCCAAGGCCGTTGTGGTCGTGTCCGGCGAAATGGAGGGCTACCTCGAGCCCTGCGGTTGCACCCAGGGGCAGCTCGGCGGCCTAATCCGGCGATACGAGTTCGTGGAACAGGTCCAAGCCAGGAACCTGCCCGTCGTCCTGGTCGATTTGGGGGGCCTGATGAAGGACCCGGCCGGATCGAGGGGGGGACCCGAGCAGGCCAGAATCAAGTTCGACGTCGCGCTGAAGGCCCTCAACACCTTCAATTACAACGCCATCGCCCTGAGCGCCGACGACTTGAAGGTGGGCGTCGGCGAGGCGTTCGTCCAATATCTGAACAACCTCACCGAGCCGACCACGATGCTCGCGGCCAACGTCGAGCCCGGCGCGGGGTTTGAGACGATCATCCGGCCGTCGACCATCGCCGAGGCCGGCCCGTTGAAGTTCGGCGTCACCGCCGTCGTCGACCCCGCGCGGATCGCCGCGCTGCAAGACCCGGACAAGGAGGCCCTCCTGCCGACGGTCCATCCGCCCGACGAGGTGCTGGGCGCGGTTTTGGCCGACCTTGAGAAGCAGACCGATTACCAGATCCTCATGGTCCAGGGCGAGCCCGAGGAGGCCGGGCGACTGGCCGCGGCCTTCCCCGGCTTCGACATCGTCGTCGGCGCGTCGAGCCTCGTCGATCCCGAGCAGGATCCGAAGATGCTCAACGACGGCGCGACGATGCTGGTCAACGTCGGCAGGCGGGGCAAGTACGTCGGCGCGGTCGGCGTCTTCGACGGCGGCGACGCCGCGATGCGGTTCGCCCGAATCAGCCTCAACGAGCGGTTCGACGCGCCGAGCAACGAGGTCAAGAAGATCATTGAAGACGAATACCGGGGGATGCTCAAGGCCATCGGCACCGTCGAGAACTTCCCCCGCCACGACTACGTCGACGGCGCTCCGGGCGCGACGTTCGTCGGCGCCGAGTCGTGCCGCGACTGCCACCCCAACACCTACCTGAAGTGGGCCTCCAGCAGACACGCGACGGCGTTCGAGTCGCTGCTGAACGACCCCAAGCCCAACACCATTTACGACGCCGAGTGCATCAGTTGCCACACCACCGGCTTCGGCTACAACTCGGGCTATCAGTCGCTCGCCGGAACCCCCGGCCTCCGGGGGAACCAGTGCGAGAACTGCCATGGGCCGGCCTCTCGACACATCGAGGAGCCCGACAACCTCGCCTTCCGCCAAGCCCTGGCCCTCACCGCCGAACGGGCCGACAGGAACCGGCTTTGCATCCGCTGCCACGACGAGGACAACTCGCCCAAGTTCGACTTTGAAACCTACATGACCATGATTTACCACAAGGGTCTGGACGACTACTCCGACCCGAAGGTACACCAGGGGATCAAACCCAAGGCCGAAGCCGATTCGGAGACGCCGAAGGGCGAATGACCAGGGAGCCGACGGCCCCGATTGCAAGAATGAGTCTCGGTAATAAGTGGACCAACCCCAAACCGCCGGAGGATGGCCGTCGGTTTCGGGTTGGCGCTCCACTGGAAAGGCTGATCGACGATGACCCAGGCCGTCGGATCCCCGACCCCTCCCGCGCCCGCGTCCGCGCCCCCGGAGCCCTCGTCTCGCTTTGAGCGAATCAAGGCGAAGTATCGACGAGACCACCAAAACCCGATCAACAACTTCCTCCACGTCGGCGTCGGCTGGCCGATCATGGCGATGGCGGTGATCCTCGCGCCGTTTCGGCCGCTCTGGGCGCTGGGCTTGTTCGTCGTCTCGTACCTCATCATGTGGACGGGTCACTTCGTCTTCGAACGGAACCTGCCGACCATCTTCCGAAACCCGAGCACGCCGTTCATCATGGCCTGGGCCGTGATCGGCCAGATCGCCTCCGGCCTGGGGAGGCTCGTCACGGGCCGCCGGCCGGTCTAAGCGGGCGGCCCCGTTCCGCTCCGCCCACGCGGGACCAGGAGACCCCGAATGATGTAGGGGCGGCCTCTCGTGGCCGCCCGCGCGGCACCAACGGCGTCAGGGGGCGAGCAGCAACGTCAACTCGTGGATGCGAAACCGGCATGGGCGGTTGTCGGGCTGGAGGCGGATTTGGGCGATGGTCTGGTCGATCCAGACCGTCGTGGTCCGGTTCGAGCCCGTCGGCAGGTTCCAGTCGCCGTATTGCTGGTCGGCCGGGAAGTCGAGTTGCCCGGCCGAACGCCAAGCCAGCCGGAAGTGGGCGGGGGCGCCGTCGTCGTTTTGGTGATCGTAACGGATGCGGACGCCCGCGACCCGCGCTGGGGCCGGCAGGTCGAACCGAACCCAGGGATCGACGCCCAAGGCGGTTATCTCATGACTTTGGCCGCTCCATCGCGCGAGGCGAACGTCGTCGGGGTCGAGGTCGATCCTCCGCTCCTCGAACGGCGGATCGGACCTCATCGTCCGGAATTTGCCGACGCCCGCGGCGCGGAGCATCTCCAGGTGGGCGTGAGCCGCCTCTTGCGAGGGGTGGATCCAAGGAACGTGGCGGCGGACCAGCCGATACAAGGGCTCGCCCGCGGCCAGGTCTCCGCGGAAGCGGATTGAGTTCTCCTTCGCGACGCGCCCCGCGCGCAGGGCCTCCTCGGCGCTCGGCCAGATCAACGAGCAAAAGCCCGCGAAGAGGACCATCGGAACGAGCCGCCTGGAAATCCTCGACCCGAACCGGGCGAAGGCCAGGTAAACCACGGCCAAGGCGGGCGCGGCCAACGTGGCGTATCGGGGTTGGAGGCCGGCGCTCGGGCCCTCCCCCGACCGTCCCCACCCCGTCGCGACCGCCAGCGCCGCGACCGCTCCCAAAGCGCACAGGACGCCGCCCGCGCTCCATCGATTCCTCGGTTCGGTCAGCCAGGCCCGGACCAGCGCGGCGAACGCTCCAACCATCGCCCCGGCCACGATCGCGCCCGACAACGGCCAGAGCGACGAGCCCGGACTCCCCAAAGCCGTCGCCAGAAACTGGGCCGTCGCCCGAAGCGAGGCGGCCGGGCCCCCCGGCGCGGCGTGATGGCTCGGCCGGACGTATCCCCAGAGATAAAGCGCCATCAAAAGCAAGGCTGGGGCCGTCGCCGCGGCGATGAGGAGGGCGCGCCCTCGGCCTCCCGGCTGATCCGACCGCCCGTGTCCAAGGGCCGCCGCGCCGAGCCAAAGCGCCAGGGGCGGGACCATCAGCAGGCCGCCGGCGTTGCAAAGCGGCAGGATCGCCAGGCAAAGGGCGACCAGCCCGCATCGCCGGAGCCCCGGCCGCTCGCCACTGGTCGCGACGAGGCTCAGCGCGAAGCAGAGCAGCGCCGCGGGAGCGACGTAGGTGATCTGGATCGCCCAAAGCAGGTTCTCGTGGTGCGCCGGGCCGAGCAGCGCGAGCGGCAAGAAAGCGTCCGAGTACCTACGCCCCTCGGGAAATCGGCCCACGGCGACCAGCAGCGCGGCCGCCGCCGCGCCCAAAAGCGCCGCGTTCAAGGCCATCACCGGCCGAGGGTCCGCGCCGTCGAGTCGGAAAACGGTCAGCAGAACGAGCCGAGCCAGTGGAATTCGGTGCTCGCTGTGCTGCGACCAAAGCCACGCCATGTCGACCGGCGCCCGACCGCAAAGCTGGGGAACGACCGCGTAATCGTCCCAGATCGGCGCGTCGGCGCCGGAAAGGAGCGCGTAAAAAAGCGCGGTCGCCAGCATGACGCCCCAGACGGACCAGACGAAGACCCCGGCGCCGGGATCCGAGGTTTTCGTATCCATGTGGTTTCGCCTCAATGGGCCGCCTGGGCTTCCTGGAGCATGGCTTGGGCTTCGCGACGGGTTCCTTCGGCGGCGGAATCGCCCCGGAGCATGGCGGCGAGCTCGGCCACGCGGTCGGTTTCGGCCAAGGGGTCGATGGTGGTTCGGGTCCGTCCCCGGTCGGTTCGCTTGCGGATGACCCATTGCTTGTGGGCGAAGCTCGCCATCTGGGGAAGGTGCGTCACGCAGACCACCTGATGATGCTTCGCCAACTCGGCGAGCGTCTTGCCCAAGGCCGCGCCCAGGCGACCGCCGACGCCGGTGTCGATCTCGTCGAAGATCAGGGTGGGGACGCGGTCGACGGCCGCCAAGACCGCCTTGGCGGCGAGGGTCACGCGCGAGAGTTCGCCTCCCGAGGCGATCTTGCGCAAGGGCTGGGGAACTTCGCCCGGATTGGCGAGGAAGACCATCTCGATTCGGTCGAAGCCCGATTCCGGCGGCGTGGCCGTGGTCGGGTCGTCTCCCGGGTCGCGGGTCTCGATCTCGACGGTCAACCGCGCCCGCTCCATGCCCAGCGGCTTGAGCCGGGTCTGGATCGCCTTGGCGAAGTCGCCGGCCGTCTTCCGCCTTCCCTCCGAGAGCGCGGCGGCGGCCCGCTTCAAGTTCGTCCAGGCTTCGGCCAGGGGCGCGTCGAGCTGCTTCAAGTCGGTCTCGTCGCGTTCGATGGCGGCGAGTTTGTCGTCAATCTCGGCTCGTCGGGCGGCCAGCTCATCGGGGGCGCAGTGGAACCGGGTGGCGAGGCGGCGATAGAGGGCCAGCCGCGATTCCATCTCGTCGAGCCGCTTGGGATCGTCGTCCCAGTTTTGCCCCAAATCGCGGAGGGTGAAGGCGACTTCGCGGGTCTCCTCGGCCAGCCGCTCCAGGGTCGCCGCGGCCTCGGCCAGTTCGGGGACGTTGCGCGCCAGCGGCTCCAGCGTCCGGGCGACCCGCGCCAGAGTCCCCTGGGCCGAGTTGTCGGCTTCGTAAAGCCGCCGGCACCCCTCGACGGCCGCCGACCGCAGCGCGCCGGCGTTGGCCAGAACGTGCGTCTCTTGAACCAGCTCGTCGTACTCGCCCGCTTTGGGCTCGGCGGCGGCCAGCTCCTCGCTTTCGAATTCGAGGAGGGCCCGCTCGCGCTGGCGCTCTCGGCTCGCGTCGATGAGAGCCCGGCGCCTGCGCCTGATCTCATCGTGGACCGCGCGCGCTTTGGCGTAGTTCGCCAGTTGCTCCTCCAATCCGCCGAAGGCGTCGAGCAGCGCGCGCTGGTGGTCGGGATCGACGAGCGCCCGGTTTTCGAACTGGCCGTGGACGTCGACCAGCCGCTCGCCCAGCCTCCTCAGCGTGGCGATCGTCGCCGGCATGCCGTTGACCTGGGCCGAGCTGCGCCCCTGGGCCGACACCCTTCGGGTGATGACCACCTGGCCATCCTCAAGCGCCCCGCCGAGCAGCTCCTCAAGCTCGTCGCGCAGCGGGCCGTCGGCGATCTCGAAGACGGCCCCCGCCCGCGCCTCGGGCTTTCCCGACCGAACCAGATCGACCGACGCCTTCCCACCGAGGACCAGCCCCAACGCCGAAAGCAAAAGGCTCTTGCCCGCGCCCGTCTCTCCACTCCAGGCGCTGAAGCCCCCCTCCAGCTCGATCCGAACGTCCTCGATCGTCGCCAGGTTTTGCACCGACAGTTCGCGCAGCACGATTCGGGCCTCCAAGCCCCAGCGGGGCGGGTCTCGATAAATTCCCCCGTTGGCTCGCCTCTATTTTGCCGGCAATCGAATCACTGTCCAGATGTACCTAGTGGAAATTAGAGCATGCGAGGCGGCTTGTCCAGTGAGTAGTGGGTAGTGGGTGGAGATTGGCTCTTGGTGATGCGCTGGCCCGTTTTCGCTATCCACCACCCACTACCCACCATCCACTACGAATGGTGATGCGCTGGCGCCCTTGCCCCTCCGCGATGTTCGCCGGAATTGACGCGGCCGCTCTGCGAATCTGACTCGTCAGCCCAAAAAGCTTGTCTCTTGGAAACATTCTTGTTAATGAATAGCACTCAACCGCCAAATCCATCCCTTTACGCCAAACCTCCAATTCTTGGTACGACTGGAGCGCCATTCCCCCCGCCCCTTTCTTTTGGGTGGATCGTGGATCGTTGGGCATTGGCGCCGGTGAGCGACCCCTAGCAAGACAATTCCATCCCGCCATTCACAATCCACCATAGAACACCCACCACTCGCCATCCGCTATCCACTACTCACCACCCACCACCCACTTTCAAGCAAGCTTGAGGTTCCGAACATGGAACGCGATGGCTTCTTGGACGTGCTCGTCCCAGTAGGCCCAACTGTGGGAGCCGGGGAATTCTTGGTATTCGTGGGGGACGCGGCGTTCTTCCAGGAACGTGTGGAATGCCCGGTTTTGGTCGAGGAGGAAGTCTTCGGTTCCGCAGTCGATCCGAAGCGCGGGGATGCGGCCGTGGTCGATTTTCTCGATGATGGCGAATGGGTCTTCGGGACCTCCCCGGGGCTCCTTGCCGAAGATCCGCTCGAACTCGGGGCTTAGCTCTTTGTCGTTCGAGGCGTCGGCCCGAAGAATGCCCAGCGCGCCGGAGTGGGAGGTTACGCTGGCGAACATCTCGTGGTGCTTGAGCCCCAGCTTCACCGCGCCGTAGCCTCCCATCGAGAGGCCGCCGATCGCCCGCCCTTCGCGCTCGGCCTTGACGGGGAAGGCGCGCTCGACCAGGCCGACGACGTCGGTGATGAGGTCGTCCTCGTATTTGTAGCCTTCGACGGCGTTGGTGTACCAGCCTCGGCCGCCATCGGGCATGACGACGACCAGGGGAAGCCCCGCGACGTACCGTTCGATGCTCGTCCGGCGCGTCCAGATGGTGTGGTCGTCGGAGAGGCCGTGGAGCAGGTAAAACGTCGACCAAGGGGGAGGGATCGATGGATCGTCGGGGAAGATGATGGTGAAGGCCGACGCCTTTTGAAGCGACCGGCTGTGATATTGAATCGTGGCGAAGGCCATGGGGTTCCTCGTCTTGGAAGAGACGTCAGGCCGGATGATCCGACGGCGCGCGCGTCGAAGCGCCGCGCGGGAAAGGCCCCAGTTTCGAGCCGTCGGGCGCGGAAAGCAACACGGCGAGGCGGTCGATTTCCGCGTTGATGGATTCGGCCGGCTCGTCGGGCTCGCCGAGGTCGTCGCGGAGGATGTCCAAGGCGCGCTGAATCAAAGGCGGGCGGTCGGCCCGTTTCAGGACGATCCCCAGGTCGATCTTTTGAAGCAACCCCTTGGTGACGGGGCGCTTGGCGTCTGCGAAGACGAGCGCGCCGAGCAGGCCGAGAACGACCGGATCGTTGCCCGCCGCCGCGATGACCGCCGCCTCGCGCGCCGATTCGCAAGGCAGCATGTAACACGTGTCGTCCAGAACAACCGGCCGGCCCGCGACGGGACCGAGCGCCCGGAAGCGGATCGGCCGATGAACGCCCGCGACGGCCACCTTGAACGGGGCGAACGCGTAGGGACCCACCCCGAAGATTGAGAACGGGGAACGGCCCCGATGGATGGACGACCGCCGCCTCGCGAACCGTTCCGCGTGGGAATGGAGGTACGACCAGAGCCGCGGCGCCCGAGTCTCCAGGTCGCGGGTCTCGGCGCCAAGCGTCTCTTGGGTCACGATCATCGCCCGATCGGGACGCTCGGCGCGGGGGCGGACGAGGTCCGATCCCTTCACGAGAGGATGGACAAACGAGGCCTCCACGTCGACGGTCTCTCCCAACCCATTGCGGAAGGGACCGGCGGCGTCGCGAATCAACTCCATGACCGGTGCCGCGTCGTGTTTGATCCCTTGCCGCCAGGCGCGGGGGAATACTCCAAGAGCGAACGCGAAGGTCCGCGCGGCGTCGAGGTCCGCCGCGAAAACCCCGCCGATCAGGCCCATCGTCCGATGCGGGC
>Ga0182742_1004358_pt1 | contig 12886 bp, 15 predicted proteins | sample eDN5th37CBELigMG_FD_128880 | JGI IMG/M metagenome (GOLD analysis project Ga0182742, IMG submission 128880) | Enriched Miracle-Growth compost microbial communities from Emeryville, California, USA - eDNA 5th pass 37_C BE-Lig MG (version 2)... ... | reverse complement strand
GCAGGTGTCTTAGCATCAAAGGAACAAATTCAAAAGTTGGCCAATCAAGAAGGGATAAAATCACTCTTTTTAAATCGAAAACTAGAATACTTCAACTATGATGCAACCGAATTAACTGGGGTAGATAAGGCTAGAACCGATGAGGCAATAAGAAAGGCAAATGGCGGTCTTCCTTTAACAGGTAAGGATATTGGGGTAGTTGTCAACGATAGTGGAGTGGATGGAACACATAAGGACCACGAATTTGGTAGAAATCTTGTGCAAAATGTGATGGGAAGTACCAATTTAAATAGCTTAGCGCCAGAATTATTACCGATTAGTTATGTAGAAAATGTCATTAATACCGATACGAATTCTGGTCACGGAACACATGTAGCTGGGACTGTAGGTGGAACAGGAGCAAGCTCAGGAGGAAAGTATGAAGGAGTAGCACCAGGAGCGGACCTAATCGGTTATGGATCGGGTGCCGCACTTTTTATCCTTGATGGGATTGGTGGGTTTGATTATGCGATTACTCACCAAAGGGAATACAATATTCGTGTAATCACGAACTCCTGGGGTTCTTCAGGTGACTTTGACCCAAATGACCCGATCAATCTAGCGAGCAAGGAGGCTTATGATAGAGGAATTACGGTCTTATTTGCAGCAGGAAATGAAGGACCTGGAGAAAACACACACAATCCTTATGCGAAAGCTCCTTGGGTTATATCGGTTGCAGCAGGTGAAAAGGATGGGAAGCTAGCGGATTTTTCATCTAGAGGAACAAAAGGGGTTGGCGGAACGTTTGAACTGGATGGACAAAAATGGAGCTGGGAGGACCGACCGACGATCACGGCTCCAGGAGTAGACATTATCTCTACTCGTGTCTTAGCACCAGTTTCCTCATTAGGAGCAACATCTGATGCAGAATATATTGAACCCGCATACTTACCTTTTTATACGACCATGAGTGGTACATCGATGGCCACCCCTCATGTTGCTGGTATCGTGGCACTATTATTAGAAGCAGACCCAACACTATCACCAAACGAGATTAAACAAGTGTTACAAGATACGGCTACCAATATGCCAGGGTATGAGACATGGGAAGTGGGGAAAGGATATGTCAATGCCTACGCGGCCATTGACCAGGTCATGTTTCAACGCACATACGGGAGTACGGTAAATGAGAATCAAAGTTTTCATAGTTTTGTTGACTCTGATACAGAAAGGAAGGTATTTGAAGTCAACTATAATCCAGTCACTCTAAGTTCAAATACCTATACTTTTCAAGTAGAAGAGGGAGTGTCGCAAGTAGCAGCGAAAATCAACGGAGAAGGATTATTGGGTCAGACGGGAAATCCAATTAATCTAGTGTTAATTTCTCCAGATGGAACGGAATATAGTTCAGGCGTTAGCCTTTTATTCTCTCTTTATTATGACCGAACGGTTTCCGTAACATCTCCACAAAAGGGAGAGTGGAAAGCTGAAATTCGAGGTCTTAGAGGCGACGAACTGAACCCAATTGGTGCAGCTTTACCAGAGACCGTGAAAGGAACATTAGCTTTTTCAATGGTTAGTGGCTTTTCTGGCTTATCCGATATAGATGGTCATCCAGCAGAAGATGCAATAAAAATGGCTGTAAATGAGAGATTGATAGATGGGTACGATGATGGAACATTTAAGCCGAATCAATATTTACTTCGTCAAGAATTGGCACGTTCCCTCGTCATGGGAGCGGGTGTAAGACAAAGTTTATTGAGTAATGTTAATGATGTGAGCGGTGCTGCTCTACCATTTGTTCAAGCCGTTGTAGGGAAAGGGGCGGCCATTCGTGATCGTGGATGGACAAATAATGGTGTTATGCAGCTTGATTCAATGAATCAATTCAATCCAAATGGTGAGGTTTCAAAGGTGGATTTAGCTTTTTCATTAGTTCAAGCGCTAGGTCTAGAAAAAGAAGCTAGAGAACACAGCGGCGATGTGACCGTTTTGTACAAAGGGGAAAGAATACTCGTTAAAGACAGCGATAAGATTTCTGCAACGATGAAGGGGTATGTTCAGTTGGCTCTAGATTTAAATATTTTAAATGCTAGCTTTGTGGTGAAACAAGGGCCATATGATCTTTTTCCAACGATTGAAGCAAACTTTAATCCGAGTCAAAGGGTGACAAGAGGAGACTTTGCAGTTGCTTTTAGTCGTTATTACAGTGCTTGGTTAGGACAATAGCCTAAAGTAGCAACGGCACCCATTATTAAAGACGTATCAAACTCTTATAACTTAACGAAAAAGGCGTATTCTTTAACCTATTCAATCAATGAAGAGTCTCTTGTTACGGTTTATGTGAAAGATTCCAAAGACGGGTTCTTGATACTATATTCAAAGTGGGAATACAAAAGGGTACATTACATCTAGACAGATTACAAATATAAAGTAAGTAGTAAAGAAGGCCCTTGGTTTGAAGGGCCTTTTTTGATGTTTTCTAAGAGGCAAAGCACCCTCGTAAAATAGCAATCTTTTTCATGGAATCCGATATCAATTACATAACAGGGATGGTAAAATTTTCATAAGTATAAGCAAAATGGAGGTTCCTATGGAAGTAATCATTGCGAGTATGTTTTCCGTACTCATTATCCTGATAATTGTATCATTTATGATCAGAGTACTGTATATCGGTTATAAACGAAAGGAAATCAATTTTCGCCAGTTAGTCGTGTATGTATCTTCCGCGGTTGCTGTCGGGACATTGATTGCTATAAGTCTACCTTTTGCATACACAAAGCTTTTTCAATGGGTGTTAGGAGTATAAAAGGAAGGAGTAGGTTAAATGACGTTAGTAACCGAAAGATTAATATTAAGAAAGCTCGAGGCAACAGACGCCAATCGAATCGAAAAATTAGCTGGCGATTACGAGGTGGCGAAGACTACCCTCAACATCCCGCATCCATATCCAGAGGGTTCAGCTGTTGCATTCATACATATTGCGCTAGAATCGGAGAGAACAGGGAAGCTGACCACCCGTGCCATCATTGAAAAAGAAACGAACGAGCTAATCGGACTGATGGCCATCAGCATCCATTCTACCTTTAACCGTGGGGAGCTTGCGTATTGGGTCGGAAAGCCTTATTGGGGACAAGGCTACGGAACCGAAGCGGCGAGGGCACTCCTCCAATATGGATTTGAAGTACTACGTCTTAACCGAATTTACGCTCAAAGCTTTACCACCAACCCAGGTTCGTGGAGGATCATGGAGAAAATCGGTCTCAAATACGAAGGAACCTTGAGACAGCATGCAGCCCGCTTTGGCGAGTACTATGATTTGGCTCAATACGGCATCCTTAAAGAAGAATTCAATTAAGGAGGACCTAAGGTTGGAGAAGCAGACTGAGAGAAAGCGAGATTATAAAAAGGCCCTATATTGGTTGATCGGGTTCACGATGGTCACAACAGTTATGTATTATTTTGACAAGCAAAAGGTGTACAAAGAAGAAAAGCCACCCGTTCCGGTCATTTCTTTAGGTGAACAAAAAACACAAGTCTTTCTTGGTTCGTATACATGGAATGACGGTGAGGTAAAAAAGGAACTGGCTGACATTAAAGACGTCAATTATAAACGAGTGGCGTACCGAGATCAACTTCATATTGATTTCCCAGAAGGAAAGGAACCTTTGTACATAGCAAAAGGGGCGTACGATTCGAATGGAAAGGCTACGTATCCAATTCCTAGTATGTTTAATGATGAAAGTGTTAGCTTTTTGGGGAATTATCCAAGCGTCCTGACTCTTTCTTTAAAAGCTTACTGGAAAAATGGTAAGTGAGCGGAGTATATTGTTCCTTTAAACGTTGAGCCCGTAGCTCCAGAAAAAGAATATTTACCCGTTAACAAGGGGTTTTATTCCTTGCTTGGTGTATACAATGGTGACTCAGAGTTGAATACAACGATTCATCAACAAATTTCAGAAGCTTCACCGAATTTTCTGATGGAGTATAAGGGATATGTTCATATAGAAATGGCCAAGAATTATTATCGAGAGCTACAAATAGAAAGTGGCCCACTGTATCTCCTGTTTCATGAAGAAAAAGAAGTTTTTCGAACAGATTCTGAAAAGGCATTATTGCAATATATTAAAGACCACACGTATGTTAGTAGAGAGACGATAGTAGGGATCGTAACGAAAGTGGATCGGGAATTAGGGTTTATTTATGTGGATGACTACCCTTTTTCACTTAATGATACATTTATCCGAGTAGGGCAAAACATTCAACTAGAGGTGGGGAATGTGAGCAAGGAACTTCCTTATCAGCAAGTCGTGGAAAAGTTCGAAGTGCTTGAAGAGCCCGATAAAGTTCTTCTGAATAAAGACTGGTTATCCAAAAAGGAGGGCAAATTATCGCTTTTGGTCATAGGAGATGAAGCGTTCAGCACCCCCTTTAAAAACCCACAAAAAGATGATTTCGCTTTAATTGACCAGATCACCATGAAGCGGTCACTTTCTTCCATTGAAGACCCATCAATTTTTGTATTTAATACGGAAGAGTTGGTATATCAGACAGATGACTGCAACAGTCTTTTAAAATATTTATTTGAAACAGAACAGTTGAAGCCTTTAAAGGAGGATCTCGACTAATATCAACTGCAAGCTGGAGACCATAAAGGGTCCTCAGTTTTTTTGTTGAAAACATTTCCATATTTTATATAGATTCAAGGTAAAATATGGTGTAATATTTAAGTGTACTTAATAATTAATGTAAATAAACTATTTATTCTTCTTAAGAAAGGAGAACTTCCATGGACCTAAAGCAAATTCTCATTGAAGCCAATCGTTTTTCTGAAGAGATCAAATTTGTTTTTATCAACGAATACAAAAAACTACTAGACGAAAATGAGTTATCTCAGAAGCAATCTCTCGTTCTAAGCATAATAGAGAAAAAACAACAATTGACGATGAATGAAGTAGCAGAAATCATCAATGGAACCCCAAGTGCAGCCAGCCAGTTCATTCAAAAGTTGGAGAAAAAGCAGTACGTGAAACGAGAGGTGAACAAGGAAAATCGCAGAGAGGTGTTCGTGTTACTTGATGCAAAGGGAGAGGCCTTTTTTAACGAGATGACTGCGATTGATGAAAGGGTGTTAGAAAAATACTTTCTGCAGCTTCCAGAAGAGGATATTATCAAGTATCATGAAATTTTGAAAAAGCTTCACCAAATCGTAGTGAGCGGAGGGGAAGGGTAATGGAGACAGCTGTCGTGAATCAGTCATTCACATATCATAAGAAGTCCGGGTACACGGGGTTTATCATTGCAATGATTTGTGTATGTATGGTGGAAACGGTGGGTGTATCCTATCTACTCTACAAATGGAGCCCAGTTCTTCACTGGATTCATCTATGTTTATCGGTATCGACTATTCTTTTCCTCATCCTTGATTTACGCGCTGTCACTAAGAATCCAATCCTCATTCAACATGACGAACTCATCATAAAAGTAGGTCTTCGCCCAGCTGTTCAAATTCGACTTTCAAATATCTTAGAAATCAAGAATGGGAAAATGAACTTTGAGAATGACCGAAAAAAGAAAGAGGTGCTCGACCTCTCGTTATTAGGCTTTGACGAACCCACTTTTGAAATCGTTTTAGCAGAGCCTATCCATGACAAAAACAAGAGCATTCAACGTATCTTTTTTACCGTCGATGATGAACGTTCCTTTTACGAACTTGTGAATCAAGGGAGGGGAAATCATTGAGTATTTTCTATTGGATGCTCCTTCTATTTCTCGTGACGTACGAACCCGTCTATGGTTATTTTGATTATCAGAATTTTAAACGAAGAGTCGCACAATATCCATTGGAGAGAATGAAGTATTATAAGAAGGTTATGCTCGGACTATGGATTCCAACCGTTCTGATCCTAACAGTAACGGCATTTGGTCCTTTGAACTTCCTAGACATCGGCTTTAAAGGTATCACCATTAATACCTCAACTTTAGGACCTTGGGTCACGTATGGTTCTTTCGGATTAGCGGGGATTTATCTGGTTAGTCTCATATATTATTTAGTAGGTTCAAAGGTTAGTATTAAAATGAGAGCCGACATTGCCGAGCTAAAGAAAAGAGAGCATGAGAAAATCGCGTTCAAAGACATTTTGCCACATTCGAAAGAAGACAAACGTGTATGGACGTATGTGTCTTGGACAGCGGGAATTACGGAAGAAATCATTTACCGAGGCTTTCTAATTTTTGCCCTTTTTCAGCTATTTCCGGGTCTTTCCATTTGGCCCGTGTTGATCTTTTCCTCCTTGATATTTGGTTTGGCACACACATACCAAGGAATTTTGAATGTCATTAAAACTTCAGTGATTGGTTTGTTTTTCGCCATTTTATATATCGGATTAGACTCGATTGTCCCCCTCATATTTTTGCACTTCTTAATCGATTATGTTGGAAAGATCAGGGATGATGGGGAATGAAATCGATTTGTTTTATTCCTATTAAGTACTTTAAGGATAATTATGGTAAAATTTAATGGTGAGATTGCAAAATTTTCTGGAGGGATTATCTCATGGAGAAAATTTTAGTGAAAACGGGGATATATTCATTTATAGGTTCTTTCTTTTTATTAATTATTTTTATGAAAAGGGAACAAAACACGATAGATGTGGACGGGATGACTACATTTACGGTGACGCCTTATCCAGAGTTTTTCTTTACTATTTTAAGATATTCGGTGATTTCTTCAGTCATTGCAGTCGTGCTTGTATGTGGTTATATACTGATAAATAAGAATAGTTCGGAATAAACTTAACAGATTTATTTTTGGTTAATGATGGGTCGTAGTTTCTTAAGCACCCGAGTGGAGAAATAGGCGGAGAAATTCCGACTAATTAATAATTATTATTAAAAAACAATAAAATAGACGGAGAGATTCCGCCTATTGGCTCAAAAAAATTGAAAAGAAGTGATTTTTCATTGCGTAACCGGAAAAACTCCTCTTATTTACCCCATAACAAGCTCCATTCTGCATTTAACGGAAAAATATCCGCTTAGTTTTACTTAACTAATTACTCGATTAAGGACAAAACATCTTATAACTTTTATATTTTTCAATAAAGATGCCCAAATAACTGTCATTTCGGGATATTTGTACCCCAAAACTGAACACTTTATTTAAGCCCTAGTGGCTTTTTTTATGAAAGAAACCACCATAAAAAGCATATATTAAGGACAGGCCATAACTAGTTCGGAGATGAATCCACATGGTGTATTTCCTTAAGAAAACCGCAATTGTCTTACTCGGTAGTATGTTATTGTCTTTTGGTATCAATTTTTTTTTAGTTCCTTTTGAAGTACTTGATGGTGGAATCATTGGGATTGGTTTAATAATAAAGTATTTAACAGGGATACAAGCAGGTTTAGTGATTATATGTTTGAGTGTCCCGATTTTTGTGCTAGCTTGGTTATATAACAAAAATTATTTTTATAATAGTTTGCATGGGATGCTCATTTCTTCCTTTGTCATTGATTTACTGGCCTCTTCTCAACTTTTACCATCTGATATGATTCTTCACCCGATAGTAAGTTCGATATTGGGAGGAATTTTTATTGGAGTGGGTATTGGGATCATGCTTAGGTATGAAACAAGTACAGGAGGAACAGACCTCATCGCGCAATTTTTATCAAAATTATTTAACATCAATGTTGGAATGATCATATTTGTCATCGATACGGTTGTGATTTCCATAGGAGGATGGCTCATTTCAAAAGATACCTTTCTCTTGTCGATTTTGACGGTGATCTTTGTAGGCTTTTTCACTAGCTTTTGTACATGGAACTACAAAACAGAAAATGGTTAGAAGTCATCGTTAGTTGGGTGTAATTGAACTTATATGAAAATTGGCATTCCTTTAAAATAGGGATGCCTTTTTACTATTAAAAAAGCTTTGATTTTTACTCGAACAGGGAGTTAAAAAACGTTATAAAGAATAGATATTTGTAAAAAGTGTGAAATAAATGAGGCTGTGAATCGACTAATTGATAAGAATAAAAAATCGGAGGGATTAGGGAGTTGACCAGCTAATGATTAGCAACAAAATTTCCGAATGGTATTATTTGTACAACAAAGATATCTACCATTTTTTGGTTTATTACATTGGGTCGAGTGATGTTGAGGATCTGGTGCAGGAAGTTTTTATCCGAGCCATTAAAGGCTATGATACGTTTCAGCAAAAATCGAGTCCTAAAACCTGGCTTTTTTCGATTGCACGCCATGTGGGGATGGATGAAATGAGAAAAAGGAAGCGTGTAAGAATGATGCAAAAGCTGTTGTTCTGGGAAGAGCAAACGGAAAAGGAAACACCGGAAATCATTCTTCAAGAAAATGAAAATAACCAGTTACTTTACCAGGCGATCCAATCATTAAAAGCAAATTATCGAGATGTTATCATCCTAAGGGGAATTAAAGAACTTTCTGTATCTGAAACAGCATCCATATTACATTGGAATGAAAATAAGGTTCGAATAACCTATCATCGTGCACTAAAGACTCTACAAAAAGCAAAGGAGGATTTTCTATATGAAAGATAACGAGATATTTCATGACTTAGAGAGAAACATCCGATCCTTACCAGAACCGGATTATGATAAAACATTTACTAAAGATACCCAAAATCGCATTCATGAAAATCTATTACAATTTGCAAGTTCATATGAAAAAAAGAAAAAGAGAGTGACCATCATGAAAAGGATTTCATTAGGTTTAGTTAGTGTTGCGGCGCTCGTGGTATTCGCCATTCTTACCATTCCAATAAATGAGGATCGTCCATCTAGTTCTGATCCAAATGAACAAACACCAACAGATGAAACGATAGTGGACCATGAAAAAGAGGTTATTGATCAGAATAAAGACACAGAAATTCTTTATGAAAATACAGAATATGGTTTTACTTTTAACCTTCCAAAAAGTTGGGGTGAATACCAGATTGTATCGGATTCGTGGGAAGGTACTTCAGAACAAAATAATACTATGGAACATGGTCCAATTATTTCCATTAGGCATCCTCAATGGTCAGAGGAAAAGCCAAGACAAGATATTCCGATCCTGATTTTTACTCTTACTCAATGGTCCTCGCTTGAAAAAGGGGAATTTCATATAGGTGCTGCTCCTGTTGGTCCAACTTTATTAGGGCAAAATAATGAGTATGTTTTTGCACTTCCAGCAAGGTATAACTTTGCCTTTTTAGAGGGGTACGAAGAAGTAGAAACGATTTTAGCCAATCAGCCACTTCAACCGAATGAAGAGAGATAAAGAACAAGTAATTGAGGAACAATAAGTGGAAAAGGTATATAAAGGCGAGGGAATTGATGAAAAAGTGTGCCATGGTGTTCCTATGTTTTCTTATTGTAATGCTTCCAACACAAGTTTTCGCTCAGCGGAAAGTACCTATCTTAATTTATCATTCGATCGATGAATTTAAGGGAGTGGGTTCTAAAGAGTTATATGTAACACCTGAAAATTTCGAGAAACAAATGATTTATTTACGAGATCATGGTTTTACTTTATTAACGTTTGAACAATGGGAAGACCGAAATAAAGTAAAAAAACCGATCTTCATTACGTTTGATGACGGATACAAAAACAATCTGAATGCATTTGACATTTTTCGAAAAATAAAAACTGAAAGGTTCCAACCGAAAGGTACGGTGTTTGTTCTTTCTGACTTTATCGGCCGTTCCAACCGATTATCGCCATCGGATCTAAAAATGATGGTTGATTCGGGTATGATCTCGATCCAGTCTCATACCGCTACACATCCTGATCTGACGAAAATAAATAATTTTGAAATTGAACTAAAAGAGTCCAAAGAAAAAATTCAACAGATAACGGGCAAACCTGTGATTGCTCTTGCGTATCCATATGGCAATACGGATAAAAAGGTGGTAGAAGAAACGAAGAAATACTATAAATTTGGACTAACGACAACTCCTGAACTATTTTCTGAAAAAGGCATGAAAGATGAACTTTACTTTTTACCAAGAGTGTATATTACGTATTCCACAACTCTTGAGGAATTTGCAAAGATTGTTGAGGGAGAACGAAAGTAATAATATGGGGGATAAAAAAATACCCTGTCTTCGCTACATAACCAATGTTAGCGAGGACAGGGTTAAATAAATGGCGTCATTTTTATCTAAATGTTCTACTATTTAAGTGTAGAATTAATCATCATCTTCCTTATCGTCATCCTTGCGTAATGGGGAAGGAAATCTAGCAGCTTCGAAACGTGAACCGTCTTCTCCTGTGTCAATTGTTCCCGCAATGTTGCTTTGAGCAAACACTTCGACCACATCATTTTCTCTCAAATTTAAGATGGTAGATACTTGTACACTGTTTACAAATGGAGTTCCTCCACCAAAAAAATCATTGTCAATGGCTACCGCAGGATTACCATTTACACGAATTTCAATTCTTGCACGATAATCCAAATTAGGGTTAGCTGGTGCGAATCCAACTGAGGCTAAAATTAAATATACGCCATCATTTTCTGGAATAAATGTTGAACTATTTGGGTTATATTCACCAGCTAAATCAAATTGCTGTGTTGGAAATATAACTTTTATTGGACTATTTGCTGGGACTGGTTGAGGAGTTGTAACATTAACGGCTCTAAATGCAGATGCTCTTACTAAATTTTTGTTTTTACCGTTTTTACCCATAAGATCATTCCTTTCTATTATTTTGGGTTCATAGTAGAAACTACGAACCTTCAATCAACAGCATATGTTTCAAATAATAAAAAGGTAGGGCAACTAGTAACCGTCAATCGTACATTTTTAATATAATCTGTTACCATTTTTAAATGCGTAGGTAAGAAATGGAGATTAGCTTAATAGACTTATAGTATTCATCCTATAATCTGTTCAGATATTTATAGTTTTTATTCCTAGGTGACTCTCAACTTTTTGTTCCCCAATTAAAGATTATATGATTAAATGAGGACAGAAAAGGGAGAGGATGGATCCAATGGCAGAATTTACGAATGTAACAATCTCTACGAAAGCAAATATTTACTTTGAGGGAAGGGTAACAAGTAGAACCGTTGTTTTTCAAGATGGAACCCGAAAAACGTTAGGCATCATGCTTCCAGGGGAATATGAATTTTCAACTTCTCAAAAAGAAGAGATGGATATTCAAGCGGGAGTCCTTGAATATAAATTACAGGGGCAAGATTGGAAGACGATCGAAAATAACGGCGTGTTTTATGTACCAGCAAACGAAAGCTTTTTATTAAAAGTGCATTCGGTGGTAGATTATTGTTGTTCTTATCTTTCTGAAGAGTAAATGGTTAGATTCATCACAAACATTCAAGACCGGCACACTGTCCAACTGTGTCCGGTCTTTTTTGGTAAAATTTTCTTGACGCGATGTAAAGTTTATTATACATTATGTATAACAAGTTTAACATGATGTAAAAGTAAATTGACAAGGGGGTTAATTATGACGTATCAAGAAAAGAAAAGTATCGTGTCCATAATCAGTGCTGTTCTCATTTTTGGGTTTTATTGTTTGTATATGTACCCTCAATATCCCGAAGGAGCGCTAGAGTCTCCCGAAGCCTTTCGTTTTTGGGGTAGTTTCGTCCTCATCTTGACGGTCGTTTCCATCGTCGCACACATCGTAATCAGCATCATCTTTAACATCATCTATAGAATGACAACCAGAGAAAAGGAACCAAAATTTGCGGATGAATTGGATAAATTAATCGACTTGAAAGCGTTCCGAAACTCGTTTTTTGTGTTTATCATCGGCTTTCTTCTTGCCATGGGATCACTGATCATCTACCAGCCGTTACATGTGATGTTCATGATTCTGATCATTTCGGGCTTCGTTTCTGATGTGACCGGATCCGCTACGAGACTTTATCACTATCGGAGAGGAGTCTAAAATGGGTAAAAATCTTGTCGGCAATCACATTCGAAAATTACGATTCAATCATGATGAAATGACCCAGCAGCAATTAGCTGACAAGGTGGGTGTAACCAGACAAACGATCGTGGCTCTCGAAAAGGGAAACTACTCCCCATCTCTTGAACTCGCTTTTCGTATTGCTCACGCCTTTCACTTACCGTTGGAGGAAGTATTCTTTTATGGAGATGACCCAACGCAGTAAGAATTTTTGATGATTGTTTTTGTTTTAACGTTTGTCAATTTATGAACAGAAGGGGATAAATAAATGATGATAAACAAAAGAGAAGCCAAACTAGTGGGAGTACTGTTTATTCTTGCAGCCGTTTCGGCGGTAGCGGGTGTGTTATTATACGATCCGATCCTTAATGGTTCGGAATACTTGAGTAATGGTTCCAAACACGCGAACCAAGTCATATGGGGAGCATTAATGGAATTAATTCTTGTCGTTTCAGCGGTTGGTACAGCAACGACGATGTTTCCGATTTTAAGAAGATATAACGAAACCATCGCTTTATGGCATGTTTGTTTTCGGTTTCTTGAAGCGATTGTCATTACGGTTGGTGTGATCAGCGTGCTGTCCCTTTTGACCTTAAGCCGAGAATTTGTTGCAGCTGGAGCTCCGGAGGCAGCAGCTTTTCAAACGTCAGGTAGCGTATTAAAAGCCATCCATGAATGGACATTTATGCTAGGGCCCAATTTCATGCTCGGTATCAATACGATGATGTACAGTTATATATTTTATAAATCCAGGCTCGTCCCCAAGTTTATACCGATCATAGGCATGACAGGAGCGATACTTGTTTTTATTGCAGCCTTGTTCGAAATGTTCGGGGTATTCCCTCAGATATCGGTTTGGGGCGTTTTATTGGCGGTACCGGTGGCCGTTAACGAAATGACCCTTGCGGTATGGCTTATCGTTAAAGGGTTTAATCCAGCTGCACTGGCTTC
>Ga0182742_1004357_pt1 | contig 12889 bp, 13 predicted proteins | sample eDN5th37CBELigMG_FD_128880 | JGI IMG/M metagenome (GOLD analysis project Ga0182742, IMG submission 128880) | Enriched Miracle-Growth compost microbial communities from Emeryville, California, USA - eDNA 5th pass 37_C BE-Lig MG (version 2)... ... | reverse complement strand
GCAATGGGCTCAGGCAGTTCGCCCGCCAGCATGGCGTCGGCCCAGGCCTGTTGCTGCTCTGCCTGGCGTTGCTTCTTCTCGACCGCGGCCAGGGCAGCCTGCAGGATGTCGGGCGGCGCCGGTCGGTAGCGGCCGCGGCCGCGGCGATGAAAGTACACGGGTGCCGAATGCAGGTGCAGGAGCAGCGCGCATTCCTCGACCGGACTTGGCGCATGCCCATAGTATTCCTGGGCCAGCTCGGCAACCTCGAACTCCTGCTGCGGCGCGCATTCCCAGAGGAAACCGGTATCCAGTTCGGCAGCTGCGGCTTCGGCCTGCTGCAGGAGCGAGGCCGGATCCGGGCTGGCGAATCGCATGACGACGTTCGACTTCTTGATCTTGCTGCGCTTGCCGCTGGCCGCCTCTACCTGCAGGCTGGCGTCGGCCTCGCTAAAAATGGTGGCAGCCTTGAAGCCGCCATCGTCTTCGTACAGAACGTGCATGGAGAAAACTCGGTTTGTCGAGCGCGAGGATAGGCCTGCGCACCCGGGAGATGTTCAGAGGCCAGCAGGCGGTGTGCCAGCGGCGGATGGGTCGATGCCGGCAAAGCGCAGAACCTCGGGCATCCATTGTGCAAAATCGGAGATGCTGTGATCGCTGCCCTGGATGATCCGTTGCTTCGCGCCGGGGTAATGGTCGCGCATTTCACGCCAGTCCAGGACCTCGTCCCCCGTGGCGGCTACCAGGAAATAACGTTCCGGAAGGGAAATGGCGGACACCTTGATGTCGGCAAGTTCGTCCACGTATTCGGGCAGGAAGACGAAGGGCTCTTTCCCGTGGTAGGTGTTGTGCCCGCCGACCTGCGTGGCAAGGTCGCGATCTGCATGCACGGCAGGATTCAGCAGGACCGCCCGGCAACCCAGCTGTTCGGCCAGCCAGGTCGCATAGTAGCCGCCAAGGGAGGAGCCGATGATGGTGAGCTGTTCGGCGCTGTGCGGGCTCGCGAGCTGCAGGCACAGGTCGATCGCCTCGGCCGGGCTGGCCGGCAGTTGAGGGCAGATCCACTGGTCGGACAATCCGCGGCCGGCCAGGTAGTCCGCGATCATGGAGGCCTTCATCGAGGCCGGCGCAGAGCGAAAACCGTGCAGGTAGAGAATCATGGCAGGGATCCTTGTTCGCTGGACGAGCCTTGCAGGGCGGCAAAGATGCGGTCATGGACACCGGCAAAGCCGCCGTTGCTCATGACCAGGATGTGGTCGCCGGAGCGGGCCGCGCCGGCCACGGCATCGACCAGGCGGCCGATGTCGGAGAACGCCGCGGCGCGTTCGCCCAGCGGCGCAAGGGCCTGGGCAGGATCCCAGCCCAGTGCATTGGGACCGGATGTCGCGCCGTAGCAGAAGACCTGGTCGGCTGCCTGCAGCGCCTCGGGCAGCCTGGCTGTCATGGTGCCGAGCTTCATCGTGTTCGAGCGCGGCTCGAGCACGGCCAGGATGCGCTGCCGGCCAACCTGTTCGCGCAATCCCTGCACCGTCGTGGCAATGGCGGTGGGATGGTGCGCGAAATCGTCGTACACCGACACGCCGCCAACCCTGCCGCGAAGCTCCATGCGCCGACGCACGCCGATGAAGCCGCTGAGTGCCTCGACTGCCAGAGCCGGCGCCACGCCGACGTGTTCGGCAGCCGCAATGGCCGCCAGGGCGTTGGAGCGGTTGTGCGCGCCGGTATGCCGCCATGCGACGGTGCCCAGCGCCTCGCCCCCGCGCCGTACCACGAAGCTGCCGTCGGCCGCCGGAGCGTCGGTGGTCCATTCGCTGTCGGGGCCGAAGCGGACGACCTCGGACCAACTGCCGCGAGCCAGGACCCTATCGAGGGACTCCGTACGGGTGGGCGCGACGACACGGCCCTGGCCCGGAACCGTGCGAACCAGGTGGTGGAACTGCGTTTCGATGGCGGCCAGGTCGGGGAAGATGTCGGCGTGGTCGTATTCGAGGTTATTCAGGATGGCGGTGCGCGGGCGGTAGTGCACGAACTTCGAACGTTTGTCGAAGAAGGCCGTGTCGTACTCGTCCGCCTCGATGACGAACAGGCCCCTGCCGTCGCGGGGCGCGGGATTCAGGCGTGCGGAAACGCCGAAATCGAGCGGCACGCCACCGATCAGGAAGGATGGCTCGAGGCCCGCATGCTGCAGTATCGTCGCCAGCATGGCCGTGGTCGTGGTCTTGCCGTGGGTGCCCGCCACGGCAAGCACATGCCTGCCCGCCAGGACGTGTTCGCCCAGCCACTGCGGGCCGGAGACATAGGGCAGGCCTTCGTCCAGGATGGCCTCCATCAGCGGGTTGCCGCGCGAGACCACATTGCCCACTACGTACAGGTCGGCGTTCAGCGCAAGCTGTCCGGGATCGAAGCCCTCGCAAAGCGTGATGCCCTGCTCCTGCAACTGGGTGCTCATGGGTGGGTACACGCCCGCGTCGCAGCCGGTCACGCGGTGTCCGGCTGCCCGGGCGATCAATGCCAGCCCCCCCATGAAGGTGCCGCAGATGCCAAGTATGTGTAGATGCATGGCTGCATTGTAGAACGAGGCCGGTCTGCGCTGGTGCGGTACCCATGGCACAATGCTCTTATGGTTGCTCCAAATTTACGAGACGAAATCGCCCATGCGGCCGCGCGGATGATCGCAGAGGACGGCCTGGACTACAGCACCGCCAAGCGCAAGGCCGTGCGGCAGTTGCTCGGGCAGTCGTCGCTGCCCCGTGGCGACCTGATGCCCGACAACATCATGGTCGAAGAAGCCGTGCGCGAGTACCAGGCGTTGTTCATGTCGGATACGCAGCCTGCACGCCTGCAGCACCTGCGGGAACTGGCGTTGGAGCTCATGGCATGGCTCGAGCCCTTCCAGCCCTACCTCACCGGGGCCGTCTGGAACGGGACCGCTGGCGAGCACAGCGAAATCGTGTTGCAGTGCTTTGCCGACTCGGCCAAGGACCTGGCGATCTTCCTGTTGAACGCAGATATCCAGTACGAGGTCGACGAGCGTCCCGATTTCCGCGGCCGGGGCACGGTCGAAGCCTTCTATTTCATGTGGCGCCGGGAGGCCGTGGTGCTGGCGATCTACGACCAGAAGGCCTTGCGCGGCGCCTTGCGATCGACAGCCGGCGGGCGCCCCGAACGAGGGGATGCCGGCGCTGTCAGGCGGCTGCTGGCCAGCGATGGCGGCGCGCCACCTTCCCAGACCGGACAGCCATGAAGCGTCGCGTGCTGCTGGCCGCCGCGCTTGCCGGGGCGGTCGGGCTGCTCCCGGGGTGCAAGCGCGAAGAGTCTCCTGCCGCCGCTTCGCCAGTCGATCTCTTCTCGCGAAGCTATCCTGACACCAATGGTGTTCTGCAGCCGCTGGCACAGTGGGAGGGCAGGCCGCTGGTGGTGAATTTCTGGGCCACCTGGTGCGCGCCCTGCGTAAAGGAAATGCCTGACCTCGACCGGCTCAGCAAGGAGTTCCCGCATATCCACTTCCTGGGCATCGGCATAGATTCCTCCGATAACATCGCGCAATTCCTGCAGAAGGTTCCGGTTGCCTATCCCTTGCTGGAAGCCCGAGCCGACGGCCTGGACCTGATGCGCGACCTCGGCAATGCGTCGGGCGGGCTTCCGTTTACCGTCATAATGTCGTCCGACGGGAAGATCATGCGTTCGATTTCCGGACAAATCGACCCCAGTGAACTCGCCGGATATCTGCGTTCCGTCCCCCGTGCATAGTCGCCTCCGCGTTGCCTGTCTGGCTTGGTAACAGTGCCGGTGGTGGACAAAACAGGCAGTTTGGCGCGAAAATCGCCGCCTTTGGACGATGTTTTCCGCTACATGCCCCGAAAAATTCTCGTGCTGCACGGCCCCAACCTGAATCTGCTTGGCACGCGAGAGCCACAGATCTACGGTTCGCTTACGCTGGACGATATCAATGCACGCCTGCAGGCGCTGGCCACTGCGCACAAGGCGGAGCTCAGTGCCTTCCAGAGCAATCATGAGGGGGCCCTGGTAGACCGTATCCAGGCTGCCCGCCAGGATGGAACGGACTTCATCGTTTTGAATCCTGCTGCCTACACGCATACAAGTGTGGCGATCCGCGATGCCCTTGCAGCGGTGGCCCTGCCGTTTATTGAAGTACATTTGTCGAATGTGCACAGGCGGGAAGCGTTTCGTCATCACTCCTATTTTTCCGATCTTGCGGTTGGGGTTGTCGCCGGACTCGGAGCCGCTGGCTACGAAGCAGCGCTGCGATATGCGCTCGACTACGTCGCAACCTGATGCCGGTCGAAGGCGGCCGGCTCGAGCCAACGGAAATCAACAAGCGAACTGAACGCGCCCCCGGCGACGCTCAGCAACATACAAAAATCGGGAAGGAAACAACCCATGGATCTTAGAAAGCTCAAAACCCTCATAGACCTGGTAGCTGAGTCCGGCATTGCCGAACTCGAAATTACCGAAGGCGAGGGCAAGGTACGTATCGTCAAGAACGTGCCCGCACAGAACGGCATGCAGGGTCTGCCGGCAGGCTGGCAGGTGCAGCCGCAGTTCACGGCCCAGGCTCCGGCCGCTCCGGCTGCCGCACCTGCCGCTCCGGCTGCAGAAGCGGCACCGGCAGCCGTATCGGGCCATGTCGTGAAGGCCCCCATGGTCGGTACGTTCTACCGCGCACCCAACCCGGGCGCAGCGCCCTTCGTGGATGTCGGCCAGTCGGTCAAGGAAGGCGACACGCTCTGCATTATCGAAGCGATGAAGCTGCTGAACGAGATCGAAGCCGATCAGTCCGGTACCATCAAGGAAATCCTGGTCGAGAACGGCCAGCCGGTCGAATATGGCCAGCCGCTGTTCGTGATTGGCTGAACCGCCCATGTTTGAAAAAGTCCTGATTGCCAATCGTGGCGAAATCGCCATGCGTATCCAGCGGGCTTGCCGCGAGCTGGGTATCAAGACAGTAGCGGTCCACTCCGAGGCAGACCGCGATGCCAAGTATGTGCGCCTGGCGGACGAGTCTGTGTGTATCGGGCCCGCGCCGGCCCGCGACAGCTACCTGAACATGCCTGCCATCATCTCGGCGGCCGAAGTCACGGACGCCGAGGCGATTCACCCGGGCTACGGCTTTCTGTCCGAGAACGCCGATTTTGCCGAGCGCGTGGAGCGCAGCGGCTTCGTGTTCATCGGACCTCGTCCCGAGACGATCCGGATGATGGGTGACAAGGTCAGCGCCAAGCAGGCCATGATCGCCGCGGGCATCCCGGTCGTTCCGGGCTCCGAGGGAGCGCTGCCGGCAGACCCGCAACAGATCCTCGAGACCGCCCGCAAGGTCGGCTATCCCGTCATCATCAAGGCGGCTGGCGGCGGCGGGGGGCGCGGCATGCGCGTGGTGCATACCGAGGCCGCGCTCATCAACGCGGTCAACATGACCAAGGCCGAGGCAGGCGCCGCCTTCAACAACCCCGAGGTCTATCTCGAGAAGTATCTCGAGAACCCGCGCCATATCGAGATCCAGGTGCTGGCCGATGGCGGACGCAATGCCGTCTGGCTCGGCGAACGCGACTGCTCGATGCAGCGGCGCCACCAGAAGGTCATCGAAGAGGCGCCGGCGCCGCATATTCCCCGCCGGCTCATCGAGCGCATCGGCGAGCGTTGTGCCGACGCCTGCCGCAAGATCGGCTATCGCGGCGCGGGCACCTTCGAGTTCCTGTACGAGAACGGCGAGTTCTATTTCATCGAGATGAACACGCGCATCCAGGTGGAGCATCCGGTCACCGAGATGATCACCGGCATCGACCTCGTGCAGCAGCAGATCCGGGTGGCCGCCGGCGAAAAGTTCTCCCTGCGCCAGCGCGACATCGAGTTCCGGGGGCATGCCGTCGAATGCCGCATCAATGCCGAGGATCCCTTCCGTTTCACGCCAAGCCCGGGCCGCATTCACAACTGGCATGTGCCGGGCGGACTGGGGATCCGCGTGGATTCGCACGTCTACAACGGATACTTCGTGCCGCCCAACTATGACTCGATGATCGCCAAGATCATCAGCTATGGCGACACGCGCGAACAGGCCATCGCCCGAATGCGGGTGGCCTTGTCCGAAATGGTGGTCGAAGGCATCATCACGAACGTGGCGTTGCATAGGGAGCTGATGCAGGACGCCCGCTTCGTCGAAGGCGGGACCAGCATCCACTATCTCGAAGAAAAGCTGGCGCAACGGCCCGAATAACTCTTTTTGCAGGATATAGCCCCATGCGCGAGCTGGTGTTCGATTGCCTACATGAGCAGGCGGAACCTTGGTCCGATGCGCTGCTCGAAGCGGGGGCGTTGTCGGTGTCCGTAGTGGACGCCGACGATGGCACCGCCGCCGAGCAGCCTTTGTACGGTGAACCAGGCCTCGAGCCCGATACCCAGGCCTGGTTGCGGAACCGGGTCGTGGCGCTGCTTCCCGAGGGTGCCGATGCGCAGGAGCTCGTCGCGGGTGCCTGCGCAGTGCTGGGGCTGGCCGAGCCCCCGCCCTGGACGATTCGCGAGGTGCCCGATGAAGACTGGGTGCGCCTGACCCAGTCCCAGTTCGATCCGATCCAGGTGTCTGACCGCATCTGGATCGTGCCCAGCTGGCACGACCTGCCTCCCGATGCGGGAGCAGACAGCGTCTGCATCAGGCTGGACCCGGGCCTTGCATTCGGTACGGGCAGTCACCCCACCACCCATCTGTGTCTCGCCTGGCTGGCCGAACACATGCGCAAGGATGCAACCGTGCTCGACTATGGTTGCGGCTCGGGGATCCTAGCCATTGCCGCGCGCAAGCTCGGCGCAGGCGCCACGCTTGGCGTCGATATCGATCTGCAGGCAGTACAGTCCACTGCCGACAATGCACTGGCCAATGATGTAGAGGTCACGGCGTTGCTGCCGGATGAGCTGCCGGCTGGCACGTTCGACTTCGTGGTCGCGAATATCCTTTCCAATCCGCTCAAGGTGCTGGCTCCCATGCTGTGCCAGCGTGTAGCCCCAGGCGGCCGGCTCGTGTTGTCCGGCGTGCTCGAGCGTCAGGCACAGGAAGTCGCGCAGGCGTATGCCCCCTGGATGGAAATGACGGTATGGCAGGCCCGCGACGGCTGGGTGTGCCTGCACGGCCAGCGGAGCTGACACGTGACCACGCTGGTCACCCGCTGTCCGCAGTGCAGGGCCGCGTTCAGGGTGGTGGCCGAGCAGTTGCACCTGCGAAACGGCAAGGTGCGCTGCGGCGTGTGCAAGGCCGTATTCGATGCGCGCGCCCATCAGGAGCAGGTGCTCGAGCCGGCCGCGCACGAGCCGGCAGCACCCATGCCCATCGTGTCCCGCACGGCGGCGTTCACGCCGGCAGCTTCCGAATTGGCGGCCCCTGATCCGGGACGGCCGCCGGCACCGCCGCGGCCTGTCGTCCAGCCTGCCCCGCCCCGGGTCGCCCCGGGGGAAGTGCCCTCGCGATTGCCGGTGAGTCCGCGTGCGGCGCCACCCGACGACTTGCCGGCTGCGCATGTCGAGCCCTGGCTGTCCGAGGACGCCGTTGCCCCTCCCGTGCCGGCACAGGCAGGTCGCTTTCGCGAGCCTGTCATGGGGGAGACCCCTCGGCCGAGCGCAGTGGCAACCGACAAGCGCGAGCCTGTGCTCAAGGCCGGAGCCACGCCGCCACCCATGCCGCCGACTCCGGCAGGGCTGCCCGAGAGGCGTGATCCCAGGCTGCATGAGCCTGTCGATCAGCAGCACAAGGATGAAGGCTTCGATCACGATGTCGACTTTGGCGAGGGAAGCGGTTTCGACCAAGCCAGCCATGAGCCGCAAGCCCATCATGTCCCGGAGCGTGAGCAGGATCACGTGCCTATTGCGGCCCGACCGATTGCGGCCCAAACCGGCGCGGCCCGACCTGAAATGACGCGGCCTTCGGCCCCGCCGCTGGTCGCGGACCGTGCTTCGTCGACCCCGCCTTTCGTGGCACGGCCCGCGGTGGTGCGTCACGACGGCGTACAGGCGCATCGCGAGCCGGTCATGGCATCGACGCATGACCATGTCCGGGAATCCGTGCACGACACGGAAGATTTCGTCGCCCATGGGCCCAGAAGCGGATATGCCGTCGATCTCCGTGGTACCCGCGGCCGAGGCCTGGCGCAGGTCTTCTGGAGCGTCTGTTGCGTGCTTGCCGGCCTCGCGCTGGTGCTGCAGGCGCTGTGGTGGTGGCGCACGCCGATCGCCACGTACGTGCCTGCCATGCGGCCCGTGTACGAAGCCATCTGCACCGGTATGGATTGCCGTGTCGGGTACGTGCGTGTGCCGGGCCTGCTTTCGATCGAATCATCCTCCATCCAGCCCCAGGCCTTGTCCCAGCCGTCGGACAAGGCGCAGCACATGACCTTGTCGGCCGTGCTGCGCAATCGTGCCAGCCATGCACAGCCATGGCCCGCCATCGAACTCACGCTGACGGACTTTGCAAATGTCGTGGTGGCGCGACGCATGTTGCTGCCTGCCGAGTATCTCGGCAACAGCGCGCCCGGCCCCTTCGCAGGCAATACCGAGCGTGAGATAGCGGTTTCTCTCTCGGTTCGCGGCGCACCCGTCAGCGGATATCGCCTGGCACTCTTCTTCCCGTGAGATGCCCCGGCCCGTCCGGGTGCCGCTCCGTGGTTTTGGCTTCAACCTTTTTTCGCTCTGCGCAGCGAGACGGATTCAGTAAATGACTTCTCCCGTGATCATTTGTGGCTCCATGGCTTTCGATACCATCATGGTGTTCGAAGGACATTTCAAGGACCACATCCTCCCCGATCAGGTACATGCCCTGAGCGTGTCGTTCCTGGTGCCCGGCATGCGCAAGGAGTTCGGCGGCTGCGCCGGCAACATCGCCTACAACCTGCGGCTGCTTGGCGGCAACCCCGTGCCTGTGGCAACAGTCGGCGAGGATGCCACGGACTATCTGGCCCGCCTGCGTTCACAGGGCATCGAGACACGCTGGGTGCGCGTGGCCCCTGGCACGTTCACGGCGCAATGCTTCATCACGAATGACCTTTCCGACAACCAGATCACGGCCTTCCACCCTGGCGCCATGGCCATGTCGGCGGAAAACGATCTGACGGAGGCCCCGGGCGTCTGGGGCATCGTGGCGCCAGATGCCAAGGATGGCATGTTCGCACATGCCCAGCGCCTGCATGAACGCGGTGTGCCCTTCATCTTCGACCTTGGCCAGGCCATGCCGCTGTTCGAGGCCGAAGACCTGGAGCGCATGCTGGAACTGGCCCAGGTCCTGACCGTCAACGACTACGAGGCGAAGGTGGTGGAGCAACGCACCGGCCGCTCCATGGCCGATATCGCACGCACCAAGCAGGCGGTCATCGTGACGCGTGGCGGCGAGGGTTCCACGCTGCTGACCGATGGGACCGAAACCCATATCGCACCCGTGAAGGCCCAGGTCGTGGACCCGACCGGATGCGGCGACGCCTATCGTGCCGGCCTGTTGTACGGCGTCACCCAGGGTTGGAGCTGGGAAGACAGCTGCAAGCTGGCAAGCCTGATGGGGGCGATCAAGGTGGCGCACCGCGGACCGCAGAATCATGCGCCCGGCCGCGAGGAGATTTCGGCACAGCTGCAGTCCGCATACGGACTGAGCCTGGCTGCCTGAGGGGGGACAGGTGCCGGGCAGCTCCCGGCACCTGGTGTGTCAGCAGGCGCCAGCCTACAGGCCGAAGATGCTGAAGCTTGCCCTGGCCACCATCATGAGGCCGATCTGGGCCGCGATCAGCACCACTATCGGTGACAGATCGAAGCCGCCAGGAGCGGGAAGCACACGGCGTATCGGCCCCAGCAGGGGCTGAGTCAGCGTCTGCAGCAGGCCCATCAGCGGCGCGTGGGGATTGACCCATGACATGATCACCATGAGCAGGGTTACCCACACCATCAGATTGAGCGCCCACTTCACGACCATCAACAAGGCAATCAGCACGCTGGCGGGAAGCGCCGATGCCAGGTTGAATCCGGCCAGCAACACCAGCAGCCAGACATAGACCAGCGCGACCAGCCATGCGCCGACGACGCTTGCCCAATCGATGCCGCCAAGGCCTGGAACGATGCGCCGCAAGGGCAGGACCAGCCAGTTCGTGGCCTGGCCGATTCCGCCTACGAAAGGATGACTCGGGTGAACGCGCGCCAACTGCATCCATGCGCGCAGCAACAGCGCAGCACCGAGCAGCGTAAAGCCTATATCGAGAAGAAAGCGGAGGATGTCGCCAAACATGCGGGTCGCAGACTCAGGGAGTGTATCGGGCAGTCATTGTCTCATGACTGCACGGGCCGACATGGACGATATCCTCAAGGCCTTTTGCTGAAGGCGCGCTCGGAAACTGCCATCCCTGTCCGATGACAGACAGGGATGGCAGGCGATCAGGCGATCAGGGACGGCTGCCGGTAGGGAACGGCCAGGCGGCGATCGGGTTCACGGCGGTCTTGGCGGGCGTAGCCGACGTTTTCTTTGCACCAGCCTTCTTGGCGGCGGCCTTGGTGGCGGCCTTGGTGGCGGCGGTCGGGGTCTTTGCTTCGGCGGACACTTTCTTGGCGGCAGCTTTCTTGGCTGCTGTGGTGGTGGTTTCGGGAGCTGTCTTCACGGCAGCCTTTTTTGCAGGAGTTTTGGTAGCGGCTGCGGACTTGCCTGCTGCGGCCTTCTTGGCGACAGTGGTCGTCTTGGCAGCCGTCTTGGATGCTGCAGACTTGCTGGCAGCCTTCTTGGCTGGGGCAGCGGTCTTGACCGCGGCAGCCTTCTTTGCCACTGCGGCTTTCTTGGCAGGTGCCGCAGTCTTTGCAGACGCAGCCTTCTTCGCGGACGCGGCGCTCTTCGCGGGTGCGGCGGTCTTTGCAGCTGCCTTCTTGGCAGGAGCGGCGGTCTTTGCCGCGGTGGCCTTCTTGGCCGGGGTGGCAGACTTGGCTGCGGCCTTCTTGGCCGGTGCAGCAGACTTGCCTGCCGCAGCCTTCTTGGCCGGCGCTTCGGTCTTGCCAGCTGCGGCCTTCTTGGCCGGAGCCTTCGTGGCGGCAACCTTCTTGGCCGGCGCCGCCTTTTGGGCGGCTACTTTTGTTGCCGGCGTCTTTTCCGCTGCGACTTTTTTTGCTACAGCTTTTTTCGCTGCGGCTTTCTTGGCTGTTGCCATGGTTCACTCCTAAAAGTTCAGGGCCTGGAACACGAGCCCCGCAGGCATCTGCCGACAGGGCTATTCATGAGCGAAAACTGGTTGCTGTGACAGCATTGGGGACAGCTTCCGACATTTACGCGAATGAATGCGACTCAGCCATTTGACATGATCCGCACACGGGTGTGAACCATATCAGATGGCTTTGCGCTCAGTGCGACTATTGCCGCACTGAGCGCGTTTTTACTACGTTTTTTGCGTTCGAACCCGAAAAAAGGAGCAGAGCAATGTTCAGTCCCAGCTCAATGCGCCGCCAGTCTGGTATTCGATGACGCGGGTTTCAAAGAAATTGCGTTCCTTTTTTATGTCGATCATTTCCGCCATCCACGGGAAAGGGTTTTCTTCCTGCGCGAACAGCGGCTCGATACCGATCTGCTGGCAGCGTCGATTGGCGATGAAGCGCAGATAGGACTTGAACATCGGTGCGTTCAGACCCAGTACGCCGCGCGGCATGGTGTCTTCCGCATAGGCGTACTCGAGGTCGACGGCCGTACGGAACAGGGATCTGATCTCTTCGCGAAACTCGGGCGTCCAGAGATGCGGGTTCTCGAGCTTGATGGTGTTGATCAGGTCGATGCCGAAGTTGCAGTGCATGGATTCGTCCCGCAGGATGTACATGTACTGTTCGGCTGCGCCGGTCATCTTGTTCTGCCGGCCGAGCGCCAGGATCTGCGTGAAGCCGACATAGAAGAACAGGCCTTCCATCAGGCATGCGAACACGATCAGCGACTTCAGCAGCGTCTGGTCGGCCTCGGGCGTGCCGGTACGGAACTGCGGATCGGCGATGGCGTCGATGAACGGGATCAGGAACTGGTCCTTGGCCCGGATGGAAGGAATTTCGTTGTACGCGTTGAAGATCTCGGACTCGTCCAGGTCCAGGCTTTCCACGATGTACTGGTAGGCGTGGGTGTGGATCGCCTCCTCGAATGCCTGGCGCAGCAGGAACTGCCGGCATTCGGGAGCGGTGATGTGCCGGTAGGTGCCGAGCACGATGTTGTTGGCGGCAAGCGAGTCGGCGGTCACGAAGAAGCCCAGGTTGCGCTTGACGATGCGTCGCTCGTCTTCGGTCAGCCCGTTCGGATTCTTCCAGAGCGCGATGTCGCGCGACATGTTGATCTCCTGCGGCATCCAGTGGTTGGCGCAGGTGGCCAGGTACTTTTCCCAGGCCCACTTGTACTTGAAGGGTACGAGCTGATTGACGTCGGTCTTGCCGTTGATGATGCGCTTGTCGGCGGCATCCACGCGAGACATTGATGCCAACATTTCGCCGGATGCTGCATCGCCGCCAGGAGTGTCGCCCGGCAGGGGGGCACCGGGTCGCGAGGCCGCGGCTTGTGACGACGGCAGGCCGGCGGCGGATGGAGTGTCTTCCCAATCGAGCATGATGTGTCCTCGTGATGTTATTGGCAGGCTTCGCACTCGTCGAATCCGGGATCGCCCGGACGCATCGTGCAGGCCGCACCGAGGACTTCCGGCTCGGGCAGGGAAACCGGACGGCTGTCCGGCGTGGGGGAGCTGGCACTGCTCGTCATGGCACCCGACATGGGCACGGCATTGAGCTCGCCGCCCTGGCCGGTGGACTTCTCCGCCGCCGTGGCGCCCAGCGTGCGCAGGTAGTAGGTGGTTTTCAGGCCGCGTTGCCATGCGAGTCTATAGGTCTCGTCGAGCTTTCTGCCCGAGGCGCCGGCCATGTAGATATTGAG
>Ga0182742_1004356_pt1 | contig 12891 bp, 13 predicted proteins | sample eDN5th37CBELigMG_FD_128880 | JGI IMG/M metagenome (GOLD analysis project Ga0182742, IMG submission 128880) | Enriched Miracle-Growth compost microbial communities from Emeryville, California, USA - eDNA 5th pass 37_C BE-Lig MG (version 2)... ... | reverse complement strand
GCCACCATCTCTTCGACCCCCCTGATCCACGGCGCATGGCTGAAGCCTGGATGCCACGTCGACTGCGTCGGCGCCTTCCGCCCCGACATGCGGGAGACGGACGACGAGGTCGTGCGCCGGGCGCGTCTCTGGGTCGACACGATGGCGGGAGGTTTAAGTGAGGCGGGCGACGTAGTCGCGCCGCTGCAATCCGGCGTCATTCGCGAGAGCGACATAGAAGGCGATCTTTTCGGACTGGCTCGCGGCACGGCTCCGCGCCGGGGGGCGGCAGACGAGATTACCATGTTCAAGTCGGTCGGGGCGTCGATCGAGGACTTGGCCGCGGCAATAGCTGTCTACGAAAGCCAATAAGCTGTTTGCCATTGGCTCATTCACCCCGTAAGCGCGCTAACCCTGTAGGCAACGCGCCGTTGCGTGCGGCCTGAGTTGCGTTTCGCTTCCACTGGGTGCACATAGCAGGTGCCCGTTAGAGGGCAGGTTAGGTGTTGCCGGCAAAACGCCCAGGCAGGCAAGGGAAGATGGCGGTTGAAGTCAAAATATGCGGGCTGATGAGCGAGGCAGCGTTGGGGGCCGCGCTCGAGGGCGGCGCCGACTACGTCGGCTTCGTCTTCTATCCGCCAAGTCCGCGGAGCCTCTCGCCTGCGGAGGCTGGACGGTTAGCCCAACTTGCTCGCGGTCGGGCGCAGGTCGTCGCCCTTTTCGTCGACCCTGACGACGCCCTTCTCGATGGGGTCATGCGCGAGGTCGACCCAGATCTGATCCAGCTCCACGGCAAGGAGCTTCCCGAGCGCGTGGCTGCGATCAAGGCGGAGTACGGGCGGCCGGTAATGAAGGCGATCAGCGTCGAGACCCAAGCCGACGCCGATCGCGCTTTCGACTACCAGGGTGCGGCCGACCTTTTTCTCTTCGATGCAAAGCCGCCGCGGGGAATGACCGGTGCGCTTCCCGGCGGCAACGGGATTTCTTTCGACTGGCGCTCCTTGGAGGGCGTCAGGGGGCGCGTCCGGTTCATGCTCTCAGGTGGCCTCAACCCCGGAAACGTCGCCGAAGCGATCCGGCTGGTCTCGCCGGACGCTGTTGACGTGTCGTCCGGCGTCGAGGTGCGGCCGGGTGAGAAGGATCCGGCTTTGATCCGTGAGTTTCTGAGGGCCGCGAAGGGCGCCATCGGGACGGTTGAGACCTCTGCAGACATGGAGATGAGGAGCGTATGAGCATGGTCAGCGACGGCAGGGCGGCTCCCGTCTCCGGACCCAACAGCTATCGCATGGGGCCGGACGAGCACGGTTTCTTCGGCATGTTTGGCGGACGGTTCGTCGCCGAGACGCTGATGCCGCTGATCCTCGAGCTCGAGCAGGCCTATGCCGAGGCGAAGAGCGATCCTGAGTTCCAGGCCGAGCTGAAGAACCTCAACACGCATTACACCGGCCGTCCATCTCCGCTCTATCACGCGGAGCGCCTCACGGAGCACTTCCGCGAGGTGGCAGCCTCCAAGGGGCAGAAGGGCGGGGCCAAAATCTATTTCAAGCGGGACGAGCTCAATCACACCGGCAGTCACAAGATCAACAACTGCCTCGGCCAGATCCTGCTGGCGCGGCGGATGGGCAAGACGCGCATCATCGCCGAGACCGGTGCCGGCCAGCACGGCGTCGCTGTGGCGACGGTCTGCGCCCGCTACGGGCTGCCGTGTGAGATCTTCATGGGCGCGACGGACGTCGAGCGCCAGAAGCCAAACGTGTTCCGCATGAAGCTGCTGGGCGCGAAGGTCAACGCCGTGACCTCGGGAGCGGGAACGCTCAAGGACGCCATGAACGAGGCGTTGCGTGACTGGGTCACCAACGTCCACAACACCTATTACATAATCGGTACGGCGGCCGGTCCGCACCCCTATCCTGCCATGGTCCGCGACTTCCAGTCGGTGATCGGGCAGGAGGTTCGCGAGCAGATGATGGAAGCCGAGGGCCGTCTGCCAGATACGCTCGTGGCCTGCATCGGCGGCGGGTCGAACGCCATCGGCCTGTTCCATCCGTTCCTCGACGACAAGGAGGTCAAGATCTACGGCGTCGAAGCAGGGGGGCACGGGCTCGACGTGCCGAATGGTCACAGCGCATCGATCAACGGCGGCAAGCCCGGCGTGCTGCACGGCAACCGCACGTATCTGCTGCAGACTGATGATGGCCAGATCCTGGAGGGCCACTCCATTTCGGCAGGCCTTGATTATCCGGGGGTCGGGCCGGAGCACTCCTGGCTCAAGGACACCGGCCGGGTCAACTATGTCTCAGTCACCGACAAGGAGGCCCTGGAAGCCTTCCAGCTCTGCACGAGACTTGAGGGCATCATCCCGGCGCTCGAGCCCTCCCATGCGCTCGCCCATGTCTGGAAGCTCGCCCCGACGTTGCCGCAAAGTGATCTTCTGGTCATGAACATGTGTGGGCGCGGGGACAAGGACATCTTCACGGTGGCCGAGCATCTCGGGATGAAGATGTGATCTGACGGGGCGGGATACTTCGGAATGTCTAACAAAACACGCATCGATAACCGCTTCGCCGCGCTCAAAGAAGAGGGCCGGGGTGCCCTGGTGACGTTCATCACCGCGGGCGACCCCGACTATGACACGTGTGCCAAGTTGTTGGCTGGCCTGCCAGCGGCGGGAGCCGATGTCATCGAGCTCGGAATGCCTTTCTCTGACCCGATGGCGGATGGTCCCGCCATTCAGGCGTCTTCACAGCGGGCTCTCAAGGCCGGTCAAACTCTGCGCAAGACGCTGGCGCTGGTCGCCGACTTCCGCAAGCAGGATCAGACCACGCCCATCGTGCTCATGGGCTACTACAACCCGATCTACGTCTATCCAACACTATCCTTTCTTGACGATGCGAAGGCAGCGGGGGTCGACGGTCTCATCATCGTCGACGTTCCCCCGGAGGCGGATGACGAGCTTTGCCTGCCGGCCATGGAGCGGGGCCTCAACTTCATTCGGTTGGCGACGCCAACCACTGATTCCAAGCGGTTACCTGCCGTGCTCGCCAATTCGAGCGGCTTCGTCTATTATGTGTCCATCACCGGCATTACGGGGACGGCTGCACCCGACGTCGGAGCTGTTCACGGCCATGTCGAGAGAATTCGGCAGGCGACCACGCTTCCCGTTGTCGTCGGGTTCGGCGTAAAGACGCCGGAGCAGGCCAGGGCTATAGCTGCTGGCGCTGATGGTGTGGTTGTTGGCTCAGCTCTGGTTCGTGCCATAGAAAGCACGCTGGGACCCGGCGGGGAGGCGACCAGCCGAACCGTGCCCGAGGTGCTGGAGCTGGTGAAAACCCTGGCCGGCGGATTGCGAACGAGTCCGGCGCGGTTGAACATGGCGGGCTGAGCTTCGCGGCTCGCTTTTAGAGGGCGGAGACGACATCGCTGGGGTTTGCAACTTGGTATTCGGGGTGTGAGGAGCACTCGAGAGTGAACTGGATCAACAACGTTGTGCGTCCAAAGATCCGCAGCTTCCTGACGACGAAGCGCGAGGTCCCGGACAATCTCTGGGTGAAGTGCCCGGAGAGTGGCCAGATGGTCTTCTACAAGGACCTGGAGGCCAACCAGTTCGTCGTGCCCGGCTCGAACTACCATTTCCGGATGGCCGCCGACGTTCGCCTCAAGCACCTGTTCGACGGCGGCGAGTACGTCAAGTGCCCGCTTCCGAGCGTCCCGCTCGATCCGCTGAAGTTCCGAGATGGCCGGCGGTATACCGACCGCCTGAAGGACGCCAGGACGGAGACTCATCTCGAGGATGCTGTTCTGGTGGGGGAGGGCACGCTCGACGGCCGGGAGGTCGTGGCAGCTGCGCAGGACTTCCGGTTCATGGGCGGCTCGCTCGGAATGGCTGCTGGTGAAGCGGTCATCGCCGGCATGCTGCGCGCTGTCGAGAAGAAGACGCCGTTCATCCTTTTCGCTGCCTCGGGTGGCGCCCGAATGCAGGAGGGTATCCTCTCGCTCATGCAGATGCCTCGCACGACCATCGCGGTGCAGCGGCTGCGTGAGGCGCGTTTGCCCTATATCGTCGTCCTTACGGACCCAACCACGGGCGGCGTGACGGCATCCTACGCCATGCTCGGTGATATCCACATCGCCGAACCCGGTGCTCTCATCTGCTTCGCGGGCCCGCGCGTAATTCAGCAGACCATCCGCGAGCAGCTGCCCGAAGGCTTCCAGCGTGCGGAGTACCTGCTCGCTCACGGCATGATCGACATGGTCGTGCACCGGCATCAGATGCGCGAGACCCTGTCGAGGCTCTGCCGGCTGCTCATGGCCAACAAGTCGCTCGCGAGAACAAAGCCGAAAGGCGTCAATGGCCATGCCTACATGAACGGCTCGCCTGTCGATGGCCACATCATCGATCCGAGGCTGAAGGCGAGTACCGAAGAGGTGATCGAGGCCGAGCCGGTTGCCGACGAGGAGCGTTTCGATCCAACCAAGCGCGAGCAGGGCAAGCGAGAGGGTGAACCCGATCCGGCGCGGCCGCATTCCGAAGACGGCGCGCGCAGCCCCTGATCGCCGACTGCTGCCCTGACAGAAAGGTTGACGCCCGCTGGATTGCAGTAGCGGGCGGTGGAGCCCTTATGCCCACAAGTGACGATATCCTTGCCGAGATGAAGCGGCTGCATCCGCAGCTGATCGACCTGTCGCTCGGGCGTATCGAGCGGCTTCTGGATAAGCTCGGCAACCCGCACGAGAAGCTGCCGCCCGTCATTCATGTTGCTGGGACCAACGGTAAAGGGTCGACGACAGCTCTTCTGAAGTCGATGCTCGAAGCCGCGGGGCAGCGGGTTCATGTCTACACCTCGCCGCATCTCGTCCGCTTTCATGAACGGATCTGTCTGCCGGGGCCCGATGGCAAATCCTGGCCCATCACCGAGTCCGATCTCGTGAGCCTGCTCACGCGGGTATCGGAGGTCAACGCGGGCGAGGCAATCACCTTTTTCGAGATCACCACGGCTGCGGCGTTCCTGGCGTTCTCCGAGGTGCCTGCCGATGCTGTCATTCTCGAGGTGGGCCTCGGTGGCAGGCTCGACGCAACGAATGTCGTCGCTCGTCCAGCCCTGACCATCATCACATCGATTGCGATGGATCATGCCGATAAGCTCGGCTCCACGCTGACGGAGATCGCTCGCGAGAAAGCGGGCATTCTGAAGCCCGGCGTTCCAGCCGTGATCTCGCAACAGGAGGATGAGGCGCTGGAGGTCCTACGCGATCGAGCTGCCGAGGTCGGCGCGCCAGTGTTCGCTTGGGGACACCACTTCGACGCCTACGAGCAGCGAGGCCGGCTGGTATTCCAGCAGGAGAACGTTCTACTCGATCTCCCGAAACCAAGTCTGATCGGCCGACATCAGATCATCAACGCCGGCACTGCAGTCGCTGCTGCGCTGCTCCTGCGGAAGTTTAAACTGACGGAGGGGGCGATCGGGTGTGGCCTGGTGGAAGCTCAGTGGCCCGCACGCATGCAGCGGTTGAGGAACGGACCACTGTCGGATCTCATGGGACCAGGTTCGGAGCTTTGGCTGGATGGCGGCCACAATCCTGCTTGCGGCAGTGCAATTGCTCAAACGCTCGCTGACCTGGAGGAACGCTCGTCGAGTCCTCTACATCTCATTGTGGGGATGATGGGGCAGAAGGATGCTGCCGGCTTCCTTCGGCCGTTCCGAGGACTGGTGAAGAGCATTGTTACCGTACCCATTCCTGGTGCTCACGAGGCGCCTTACCCGCCGGAGTCCCTCGCGCAGATCGCGCGCGAGATGGGATTCCAGGCTACTGCTGTCGCTGACGTCGACGCTGCCATACGGCAGATCGAAGCCGACGGATCTGCACCAAAACGCATTTTGATCTGCGGTTCTCTCTATTTGGCCGGGCACGTGCTTGCCCTCCAGCAGAATGCTGCTCAGCAGTCGAACTACTGAAGTAGGCATCTTATCAGCCAACTTATCCCCGCTTTTGCAGCGTATGATAAAATGGATTGCCGCGGGGTTTTGGGGGATTGAAAAAAAACCAAATCCCCGAACGGCAATTGAATTTGCTATTGACAGCGTCACGCTGTTCTGGCATATGTAAGGTATAACGCGACAGTTGCGAGAGGCGCTCCGGCCACTGTAACTGCCGCGTTTTTTCATTTCCGCATTCGATTCTCCGGGAAACATGAGCGACTGGAAGGCTTCGGATCGGCAGAAGCCCGACTGGGTAGCTATTCGCCAGCTATACGAGGGGACCAGGACGCCACTTAGCGAAATCGCAGCTTCGCATAAGGTGAGCTTGTCGGCTATTAAGAGGCGGCGACTTGCTGAGGGTTGGCAAAAACGTTCCCCGAAGAAAAGCTCGGAAACGCCAAAGCCTGCGAAGCGATCCGAAAATACCGAGCGCAGCCATCTGATTTCCCGCCTCTTGAGGATCATTGATCGAAATCTCGAGCTCTTGGAAATGCGTATTCAAACGGAAGATCCAGGATCTGCGGCCGACAGAGAGCGCGAAACGCGCGCAATCGGAATGCTGACCCGCACTATCGAGAAATTGACGGAGCTGCAATCTCAATCCGATGATACCAAGACCAGCTCAGCCAAAGTCAGCTCCGGAAGCCATTCCGACGAAGACGAAGCGGTCCGCCTCCGCCTCGAAATTGCGGAGCGTATTCTGCGACTGCGGGAAAGGAATATCTCGTGAGGAATTAGTTTCCGCGCTTTCCGGCCTTTCTATCGACGATCTGCGCCTCCTCGCATGGGATTGGGAAGTTTGGGCGCGAGATGATCAACTGGCTCCAGAGTGCGATTTGCAAGGTCGTCCTTGGAGGACCTGGCTTATTCTTGGCGGTCGCGGATCCGGCAAAACGCGAGCGGGTGCCGAATGGGTGAGGGCAGAAGCCGAACGTTTGGCGCAAAGCAGCAGTTCGAACAGCGGCCGGATCGCACTTGTCGGCGAAACGCTCGACCAGGTACGCAGCGTCATGGTGGAAGGGGTATCCGGACTGCTCGCCGTGCACCCACCCCACTTGAGACCAAAATTCGAACTTTCAAAACGGCAAATCATCTGGCCAAGCGGTGTCGTGGCTCAACTTTTTTCGGCCGAGGATCCGGAGAGTCTGCGCGGCCCGCAATTCGCAGCAGCATGGCTCGATGAAATCGCAAAGTGGCGATATGCGGAGCAAGCGTGGGACATGCTGCAGTTCGGGCTTCGGCTTGGAGCCATGCCGCGTCAGGTGGTGACGACTACGCCCCGGCCAGTACCGATCCTCAGACGCATCATGAACGATGATAGTACTGTAACAACTCGTGTCCGCACGAGCGACAATGCGGCGAATCTCGCGCCGGCATTCCTGGCGGAAATGCAACGGAGATACGGCGGAACCCTCCTTGGTCGGCAGGAGCTCGATGGGGAGCTCATCGAAAATATGTCTGGTGCCCTATGGCGCCGTGAATGGATCGAGCAGCACCGCATCGAAAAGGCGCCCACGATGCAGCGCATCGTCGTCGCCGTCGACCCGCCGGTTACGGCAACCCAGGATTCGGACGCTTGTGGCATCTGCGTTGCAGGAATGGGCGAAGATGGGCGCGCTTACGTACTATCCGATCGAACGCTGCAGGGACGTGAGCCGCAGATCTGGGCAAAAGCCGTCGTCGCGGCATATCGGGATTTCGCGGCTGATCGCATCGTTGCGGAGGTCAATCAGGGCGGCGATTTGGTGCAATCCATTATACGCCAAATCGACCCCGCCGTGCCGATAAGGATGGTCCGCGCGACGCGCGGGAAATGGCTCCGTGCCGAACCAGTCGCAGCCCTTTATGCCGAAGGCCGGGTCGTTCACGTCGGTCAGCATTCGCAACTTGAAGCGCAGATGCTGACATTCGGAGTTGACGGCTCTTCCTCGAGCAAGAGTCCCGATCGGCTCGATGCACTTGTCTGGGCACTGACCGACTTGGTCCTCGACGCACCCCCGAGGCCGGTTGTGCGGATGCTCTGACGAGCACGCGACAACAACACATCAGGTGGAACATGACAGCAATTGAACGACGGCCCTCGCGGCTGGCGAAAATGGCGCGCGCCTTGGGACTGCGCCGCCCGGGTGCTCGTGAACAGAAAGCAGGGCCCCCATTGCCGTTGATTGCGATGGAAAGCCCTGGTAGGCCGGCCTGGATGCCTCGGGATTTCGTGGCCTTCGCCCGCGAGGGCATGATGCAGAACCCGATCGTCTACCGGGCCGTAAGGATGATTTCGGAATCCGCGGCCTCCATTCCCCTGCTCCTTTATGAAGGGGAGGAAGAGGTCGAAAGCCACCCGCTTCTCGATTTGTTGCGCCGGCCCGGTGGCGGGCGCACCACCGCGGACCTTCTCGAAGCCTGGTACGGCTACCTGCTCGTCGCCGGGAACGCCTATGTAGAGGCAGTCGCGACGGGAAATCGCATCGTGGAGCTGCACGTTCTGCGGCCGGATCGCATGCGGGTTATTCCGGGTCAGGACGGTTGGCCTGAAGCTTTCGAATACAGTGTCGGTGACCGGCGCGTGCTCGTTGGCGGAGAAATTCTTCCAGGTGTCAACCGCATACTGCATGTCAAATTCTTCCATCCGATAAACGATCACTACGGACTGTCGCCCATTGAAGCGGCGGCAACGGCCATCGATCTTCACAATTCAGCAAGCCGGTGGAACAAGGCGTTGCTCGACAATTCAGCGCGGCCCTCGGGTGCGCTGGTTTACGCGTCGAATGCTCACTTGACGGATGAACAATTCAAACGGCTCAAAACCGAGCTCGAGTCGAGCTTCCAAGGTGCTCGCAACGCTGGTCGGCCGCTGTTGCTTGAAGGCGGCCTCGATTGGAAGACGATGAGTCTGACTCCGCGCGATATGGATTTCATGGAGGCACGTTACGCTGCGGCTCGAGAGATCGCTCTCGCGCTCGGCGTTCCCCCAATGCTGCTCGGCATTCCTGGTGACAATACATACGCCAATTTCCAAGAGGCTAATCGGACGTTTTGGCGGCAAACGGTTCTGCCCCTGGTGAACCGCACCGCCAAGTCGATCGCTGCTTGGCTCGGGCCAGTATGGAATGATCGTATCGAGCTAAGGCCTGATCTCGATGCAATAGAGGCATTGAGCTCCGAAAGAGAGGCGCTCTGGGTGCGCGTTGAACGCGCTTCGTTCCTGACGCTGAACGAAAAACGGGCGGCAGTCGGGTATGGGCCGCTGCCAGGTGGTGACGAAATAGCATCCGCTTGATTTGTTCCTTTTTCTCGCGAAAACAACCAGACTGGGACGAGTGTATGCACGCATTGCTGACTCGGCCGCAGCATGCGGTCCGAGAGGTCAAGCTTACATCGCACGGCCTCATGGATGTGTCTCTCGACGGAGTTTTCGAGGGATACGCAAGCCTGTTTCATCGGGAGGACCTGGGGCGCGACATCGTTATGCCCGGCGCGTTCAGCGATAGCCTCGCCGCGAAGGGGGCGGCTGGAATACGAATGCTGTTTCAGCACGACCCCAATCAACCCATCGGCACATGGGTGAAGATCTACGAGGACGCGCGCGGGTTGTTCGTGCGTGGCAAGCTTGCGATCGAAGTGGCCAAAGCGCGCGAGGTCCTTTCTTTAATGCGCGCCGGCGCCATTGACGGATTGTCCATCGGTTTCCGAACGGTCAAAGGCGTGCGCGATCGCCGGTCGGGCGTGAGGCGCTTGGAAAAAATAGACCTTTGGGAAATTTCGATCGTCACTTTTCCGATGCTGCCGGAGGCTCGCATTTCCAATGTGAAATCGCATCCATTCGGCGGCCGTACACCCACCGAGAGAGAATTCGAGCGCTGGCTCACGCAGGACGCTGGGTTCACGCGCTCCGAGGCGCGCGCTGTGCTGCGCGACGGCCTCAAAGGCCTCAGGCTCCTGCGGGATGCGGGGCGGGCCTCGTCGTGGGAGCAGCGGTTGCTCGGGCAGTTGGCCGAGGCAACGCGGCTCCTCAGTCAACCACTGTTCATGAAGGGATCCAAGCTACCATGCTAAATGATAAGGGGCTTGAGGTGAAATCAACGTCGCACGCTGACCTCAGCATCGCGTTCGAAGAGTTTATGCGCGCATTCGAGGCATTCAAAGAAACCAACGATCGGCGCCTATCCGAAATCGAGCGCTGCATGAGTGCCGATGTGGTTACGGTCGACAAACTTGCGCGCATTGATCGGGCTCTAGACGAGCAGAAGCGTGTTGTCGATGAGCTCGTCAGCAAGTCGGGTCGGCCCCAGCTGAGCTCAGCCATTCGCCTTTCGGGAGGTCTCGATCATAAATCAGCGTTCGAAAGCTATATGAGGCGTGGCGAAAGCCATATGCTTCGCCCCTTTGAGGGGAAGGGGTTGTCGGTCGGGTCCGATACGGACGGCGGATATGTTGTGCCGGAGGAGACCGAGCGCTCCATAAATCGGGCAGTGCGGGACATCTCGCCGATCCGCGCCATCGCGGGAGTGAGGCAGGTATCCGGGTCGGTCTTCAAGAAGCCGTTTGCCATTTCCGGCCCTGAAACAGGTTGGGTCGGCGAAACAGATCCGAGGCCGGAAACGGGGGCGCCCAAGCTTGCCGAGCTCGCATTTCCGACTATGGAACTCTACGCCATGCCGGCAGCAACGCAATCGCTTCTCGACGATGCTGCCGTTGATATTGATCAATGGATTGCAGAGGAAGTGCGGGTGACATTTGCTGCCCAGGAGGGTGCGGCTTTTGTCACTGGCGACGGCATCAATAAGCCGAAAGGCTTCCTGAGCTATCCGACCAAGGACAACGGGTCCTGGAGCTGGGGGAATATCGGGACCTTGTCGACGGGGGTTTCGGGCACGTTCCCGAGCACAGATCCGGCCGACAAGCTGATTGACCTGGTCTATTCCGTAAAAGGCGAATATCGGGCCAATGGCCATTTCGTCATGAATCGCGCGACGCAATCCGTCGTGCGTAAGATGAAGGATGCGGACGGGACATATCTCTGGCAGCCATCCGCAAAGCCTGGCGAGGCGGCGAGCTTGATGGGCTTTCCCGTGGCCGAATCGGAGGACATGCCCGACATCGCCCCTGATACTGCTGCCATCGCATTCGGCGATTTTCGGCGCGGCTATCTGATCGTCGATCGCGTCGGCATCCGTGTACTGCGTGACCCTTACAGCGCGAAGCCGTACGTGTTGTTCTACACGACGAAGCGCGTCGGCGGCGGCGTGCAGGATTTCGAGGCGATCAAGCTTCTCAAATTCAGTGCGTAAACTCTACGCGGTTGACTACGAGGGCGGCTGCTGCCGCCCTCGTATTCAACGCTGGCACTAGTCAATGGCTGGTGGGAGGAAATTGCACGATTCAAGTCGGCAATTTCCCCCAATTCTTTACGCTTACCCCTTCGCAATTCGGAATAGTCATGGGCCTCGTTTTAATTGCAGCGCCCACCGTTGAGCCTGTCACGGTGGACGAGGCAAAAGCTCACCTGCGCATCGACCATCCCGACGAGGATGCGTTCCTTGCCAGTCTCATCGCGACATCGCGACTGCACATCGAAGGTGCCCTTGATATTGCTCTGATCACGCAAAGTTGGTCGTGGCAGCTGACCGCTTGGCCTCAATCCGGCATCGTGGAGATGCCCCTTTGGCCTGTGCGATCGGTGGAGGCCGTGCGGATTGGAGCTGAAGCGGGAGAGGTGCTGACGTTGCCGCCAAATTATTACGCCCTGGACGGCACGAGCAAACCGGCTCGACTTTGCCGGATTCAAGGAGCATGGCCGGAGCCTGCACGCAACCCCGCACCGGGTATCGAAATCGAATTCAAAGCAGGTTTCGGGGACAATGCGGGTGATGTGCCCATGCCAATAAGACAAGCGCTGCTCCTGCTCGTTGCGCACTGGTACGAGAATCGCGAGCCTGTCGTGATCGGAGGAACTGTTGCACGAATTCCGGAAACTGTGTCGGCTTTGTTGATGCCTTACCGGAGGGTGCGGTTGTGAGGCGGCCGCGGCTTGGCGCGCTGCGTTATCGGGCGCGGCTCGAGGCGCCCGTCTGCGGCGGTGAGGAAGGCTGTACTGCCGGTATTACGTGGGAGCCAGTGGCAACCCTGTGGGCCGAAATCAGATCTCTTTCGGGTCAGGAGGTGGTTCGCGCCGATGGCATTTTCGCACTTGGAACTTACGAAGTTCGCATTCGCTTCCGGAACAATATCACGCCGCACATGCGCTTCGTCATCGGCGGCCGCGTCTTCGATATCCGGGCCGTCCGAGACATGGACGGGAGGCGTCGTTTTCTCACCTGCCTTTGCGAGGAGCAATACGCGTGAAGGTATCCATTCGCATCCAAGGACTTGGCCGAAAACTGGGAAACTCAGCCGCAAGGTTTGCTGATTGGGTTCGGCTCCAAGCAACGCGGCGTGTGATTCAGGCGCATGTCGAAGATCGAAATGAGGGGCAGAATGGGTTCAGCCAGTCGGGCACTTCAAGCAGCAATCCAGGACGTTCTCAGTCGAGATGAAGGCCTTCGCGCAGCGCTCGGTGGGGTGCGTATCTACGACTACGTGCCCCGAAAGGTCGATTTCCCCTACCTGACGTTCGGCGAAATTTCGGTGCGCAACTGGAGCACAGGAACGGATCTGGGGGAAGAACACAGCATCACATTCCATATTTGGTCGCGCGCAGCAGGTAGAGGGGAAGTTCATGACATTGCGAGCGCAGTTCGAGCGGCCCTGCACGACCGCCAACTCATCATCCCCGGACATCGGCTGATCAATCTTCAGCACGAATACTCGGAATCAGGGCGCGAGAACGATGGTGAGCATTTCAAAGGACTGGTCCGCTTCCGGGCCGTGACCGAGCCTTTAGGCTGACATACCTAGGGAGAGCTTCACGAATGGCAGCGCAGAAGGGCAAGGACCT
>Ga0182742_1004355_pt1 | contig 12892 bp, 11 predicted proteins | sample eDN5th37CBELigMG_FD_128880 | JGI IMG/M metagenome (GOLD analysis project Ga0182742, IMG submission 128880) | Enriched Miracle-Growth compost microbial communities from Emeryville, California, USA - eDNA 5th pass 37_C BE-Lig MG (version 2)... ... | reverse complement strand
CCCTGCTGCACGACATCGCCAAGGGGCGCGGCGGCGACCATTCCGTGCTCGGCGCCGAACTGGCGGAGCGGCTCTGCCCCCGGCTCGGCCTGGATGGACGGGAGACAGAGCTGGTCAGCTGGCTGGTGCGTTATCACCTGCTGATGAGCGCGACCGCCTTCAAGCGCGACCTGGCGGACCCCAAGACGATCCAGGATTTCGTCGCCGTGGTGCAGAACCTGGAGCGGCTGCGGCAGCTGACGGTGCTGACCATCGTGGACATCCGCGCCGTCGGACCCGGCATCTGGAACAGCTGGAAGCGGCAGCTGATCAGCGAGCTATACGAGCTGGCGGAAGAGCGGATGCTGGGCCAGAGCCGTCACAGCACCGAGCATCGCGTGGCTGCCCGAAAGGAGCGGGTTGCAGAGCTTCTGGGCGACCAGGCCAGCGTGATCGATCAGCTGGATGACAGGTTCGACGATGTCTACTGGCTCTCCGAGCCCGAGGACATCATCGCGCTCAACCTGCCGCAATATGCGGATGCGCGGCGCATCGAAAACAAGCTGTCGATCCACGCGCGGTACTACCCGGCACGCGGCGCGACCCTGGTGACGGTGATCGCGGACGACCACCCGGGCCTGTTCTACCGCATCGCGGGGGCCATTCACCTGGCGGGCGGCAACATCATTGACGCGCGCATCCACACCACGCGGATGGGCAAGGCGGTGGACAACTTCCTGGTGCAAGACCCGCTCGGCCAGCCGTTCCGCGACGATTACCAGATCGAACGGCTGGAAACCTCCATCCGCGATTGCCTGCTCAACAAGATCGAGCTGTTGCCGCAGCTTGCCCGCCGCCCGCTCGCCCGCCCCCGCGCAGACAGCTTCGATGTGCGGCCGGAGGTGTTCTACGACCATCAGGCCTCGAACCGCTTCACGGTGATCGAGGTCACCGCGCGCGACCGGCCCGCCCTGCTCAACCGGCTGGCGCGGGTGCTGTTCGAGGAGCGGCTGATGGTCAATTCCGCGCACATAACCCATTATGGGGAGCGGGCGGTGGACACCTTCTACGTCACCGACCTGCTCGGCGGGAAGGTGACCAGCGCAGAACGGCTGTCGCGGCTGGAGAAGGCGCTGCTCGATGCGGCGGGAGAAGAGCCGGCAGCAAGAGCCGCCTGAACCCCGCGGCAGCGCGCTTCGCCGCTAGAGCTTGTCGCTGATCGCTTTGCCGGCCTTCCACCCGAGCACCAGGAAGATCACGGTCCCGATCAGCGCGATGACGAAGATGATCAGCGCAATGTTTGCCAGCGTGCCGGCGATTCCGCCAAAGCCGAGAATCGCCGCGATCAGCGCGACGATTGCCAGAGTAATTGCCCAGCCATACATGTCACCATCTCCAGAAAAAGGATGCCGTCCTGAAGAACCAATGAGGGGCGCCGGCGGACGTTCCGTGCGCACGACCGCAAGGAGGCACGACCCGGCCGGCCTCGTATGGCTGAGGCAGCTAAAGCGCGTCCTTCTCGAGCTCTGTCAGCAGGACGCTGGCCTGCCGCGCCTCGGCACAGAATGCACCATTGGCGCGGCAAGCCTGTTCCAGCGCCTCGACATTGCGCCGCTGCTGCTCAAGGAAATACCGGTCCTTGTAGATCGAGGGGGAGTAGACCTCACGGAACGGGCCACCGCTCCTCGATGCCGAGCCCCGTTCCCGCTCTCCGCCGCTGCTGCCGAGAAGAAGCCCGGCTGGAAAGGCAATCGCCGCGCCGAGGATGAGAGCACAGCCGAGCGCGATCGCCTGTCGGTGCGGCAAGGTCCCTCTCCCCCGCCGCCCGGCCGCTACCCGTCCCGCGCGCCGAACAGCGCGGTGCCCACCCGCACATGCGTGGCGCCGAGCATGATCGCGGTTTCGAAATCGCCGCTCATCCCCATGGAGCGCCCCTCAAGCCCGTGGTCGCGCGCCAGCTTGTCGAGCAGGGCGAAAAAGGGCGCAGGCTCCATGCCGAGCGGCGGGACGCACATCAGCCCGGCGAGCGGGATGTCGGCCGTGCGGGCCTGATCCAGCAGGGTGGGCAGATCCGCAATCGCGCAGCCACCCTTCTGCTCCTCCGCGCCGACATTGACCTGGACGAAGCAGGGGATGCGCTTACCCTCCTTGTCCATCGCCTTCGCCAGCGCTGACACGAGGCTCAGCCGGTCGAGCGAATGGATCGCATCGAACAGGGCCACCGCCTCTTCCGCCTTGTTCGACTGGAGTTGGCCCACGAGGTGGAGCTGGACGTGCGGATGCCGCTCGCGCAGCTCAGGCCACTTCGCCTGCGCCTCTTGCACGCGGTTTTCGCCGAAGGTGCGCTGGCCCGCCTCGATCAGCGGAACGATCGCATCGGCTGGCTGGGTCTTGCTGACGGCGACCAGTGTCACCTCGTCACGATCGCGCCCGGCGATGCGGCAGGTGTGGGCGATGCGATCTTCGACGCGCGCGAGCAGGGCGGCTGCACTCTCCATGCGCGGGGCCTATAGCGAGCAGATGCGCGCTGACCACCCTTTGCCCGCCCATCGGCCACTACCCTCCCTTTGGCTGGTGTCGGACGAACGCAATGACGCGCAGCTGGAGCGGGCGCTGCGGCGGCTCCCGCGCGGCTCCGGCTTCATCTATCGGCATTACCACCTTCCGCCAGAGGAGCGCATCGCCCGCTACCGGGAGCTGCGGCGGATCGCCAAGGCGCGCAGGCACGTGGTGATTCTCGCCGACAGCGCTCTGACAGCCATGGAATGGCGGGCGGACGGCTACTACGGAGCACCGCGTAGCCTTGCCCCAAGGCGGGCCGGCCTGCTGGCCCTGGCGACCGTGCACAACCTGCGCGAAATCGCGCTCGCCAACCGCATGGGCGCCGATGCGGCGCTGCTCTCTCCGGTCCTCCCGACCCGCTCTCACCCAGGCGCAAAGGTGCTCGGCCCGCTGCGTTTCCGGCTAATGGCCGGCCACTTGGCGATGCCGGTGATCGCGTTGGGCGGGATGAATGCGCGGGCGGCGGGGCGGCTCGGCTGGCCGCGCTGGGCGGCGATCGACGGGCTTTCGACAGGCCGCGCCGGGCCGCGTTCCTTGACGCAGAGTCCGCCATCCGCGATGATGCGGACGAAAGGGGAACGATGATGGCTTCACGGGCGATGACCCGGCAGAATCCGGCCGACTGGCGCGCCGCCTTCCGCCGCTCGCTCGCCCGAGCGGGGCAGCTGGCGGGCGCGACGCTGCTGTTCGCCGTCATGCTGTTCCTGGCGCTGGCGCTCGTCTCCTATCATCAGACGGACCCGTCCTTCTCCACCGCCGCCGCCGATGGGCGGGCCGCCAACTGGATGGGCGTGCCCGGCGCCTATGCCGCCGATGCCGTGCTGGTCGCGTTCGGCGTGGTCTCCGCCCTGCTGCTCCCGCTGCTCTACGCCTTCGCGCGCAAGCTGTGGCGCGATGCGGAGCAGGAGGAGACGCCGCATGGCCGCCGCTGGTGGCGCACCGTGGCGCTTCTGCTGCTGGCGATGGTGCTGCTCTCCACGGTGCTGGCGCTCGGGTTCGAGAATGTCAGTGGCCTCCCCGCTTCGATCGGCGGGCTGGCGGGCCTGCTCGGCGCCTCGGGCGTACAGGCGCTGGCGGCGCTGCTGCCGGAGCAGGCGCAGGGCTGGAGCGTGCTGGGCGCAGCGATTCTGTGCTTCGTTGGCGGGGTGCTTCTGGCGGGCAAGGTGTTCGCCGTGGATTGGGCGCTTCTGCTGACGCTGCCGAACGCGCTGCGCCGCGCACCTGCGGATGACGCGGCGGAAGAGGACAACGACTTCGATCTGCCGCGGCCGGAGAAGCGGGAGAAGAAGCTCACTCGCCGGGCCCCGATGACGGTGGATGCGGGCGAAGAGGACCAGCCCCGCAAGGCGCCAGAGATCAGCGATCCGCGCCAGCCTCCCCGACCGGCCACGCCGATCAAGGCCACGCAGAAGGACCTGTTCGACAGCCTGGAGCTTCCGAGCCTTAACCTGCTGGAAGACGCCCCGGCGGACCGTGGACCCAAGCTCGACAAGGCAGCGCTGGAGAGCAACGCCCGGCTGCTCGAAAGCGTTCTCGAGGACTTCAACGTCAAGGGCGAAATCACCGCCGTGCGAACCGGCCCGGTGGTCACGATGTACGAGCTGGAGCCTGCCCCCGGCACCAAGGCGGCGCGCGTCATCGGCCTGGCGGAGGACATCGCCCGCAACATGAGCGCGATCAGCGCGCGCGTCTCCTCTATCCCCGGCCGTACGGTGATGGGCATCGAGCTCCCGAACGCGGACCGGCAGGTGATCGCGTTCAAGGAACTGGCCGCCAGCGCCGCCTTCGCGGAAGCCAAGGGCAACCTGCCGATGATCCTGGGCAAGGACATTGCGGGCGAGCCGGTGGTGGCGGACCTTGCCGCCATGCCCCACCTGCTGGTCGCGGGCACCACCGGCTCCGGCAAGTCGGTGGGGCTCAATACGATCCTGCTGTCGCTGCTCTACCGCTTCACGCCGGCCGAGATGCGGCTGATCCTGATCGACCCCAAGGTGCTGGAGCTGAAGGTCTATGACGACATTCCGCACCTGCTCTCGCCGGTGGTGGTGGAGCCGGCAAAGTCCGTACGCGCCCTCAAATGGGCGGTGGAGGAGATGGAACGCCGCTATCGGATGATGTCGAGCGTCTCTGTCCGCAACATCAACGGCTTCAACGAGAAGGTCCGGGCGGCCGCCGCCAGGGGCAAGCCGCTGGGCCGTAGGGTGCAGACCGGCTTTGATCCCGAAACGGGCGAGGAATTGTACGAGGAAGAGCAGCTCGATTACGAGGCCCTGCCGATGATCGTGCTGATCGTGGACGAGCTGGCCGACCTGATGGTGACGGTCGGCAAGGAGATCGAGGTGCTGATCCAGCGCCTCTCCCAGAAGAGCCGCGCGGCGGGCATCCACCTCATCATGGCGACCCAGCGCCCCTCGGTCGACGTCATCACCGGCGTCATCAAGGCCAACCTGCCGACGCGCATCAGCTTCAACGTCACCAGCCGCATCGACAGCCGCACCATCCTGGGCGAGCAGGGGGCGGAGCAGCTGCTGGGCAAGGGCGACATGCTCTTCAAGCCGAGCAGCGGCGCGCTGAAGCGCGTGCACGGCCCCTTCGTCTCTGACGAGGAGGTGGAGCGCGTCGCGGAGCATTGGCGCCAGCAGGGCCAGCCCGCCTATGTCGATTCGGTCACGGAAGAGCCGGAGGACGGCGGCTTTTCGTTCGAGGACGATCTCACCGCCTCCGACAACCCGGAAGAGCGCAAGTATCGCCAGGCCTGCCAGATCGTGTTCGAGGGACAGAAGGCCAGTGGGTCCTGGCTCCAGCGCCAGATGGGCGTCGGCTACAACACCGCGGCGAAGTGGATCGAGCGGATGGAGGAGGATGGGCTCGTCGGCCCTGCCAACCATGTCGGCCGGCGAGAGATTTACCGCGACCGGGATGGGAATCCGCTCTGATGAAGCGGGGCCGCGACAGCAGCTTCGCCGCGCGGCTCGGGTCTGCATTTCCTAAGCTGGCGGCGCGCTGGGCCGCCGCTCTCGCAACGGCCTTCCTCCTGTTCGCCAACCCGGCAGCCGCGCAGGAGGCGGATCGCGGAGAGGACCGCGCGCAGATCCATGCGCTGCTCGTCGCTTATGGCGAGACGATCGACGCGCGGGACTTTGACGGCTTCGCCGCGCTGTTCGCGGAAGGTGGCACCTATGCCGGCGGGGCGGGTGGAGCCGGTGTCTCTGGCGAAGAAGCTGCCCGCCTGTTGGAGCGCACCTTCGCCGAAAACGCGCTCCGCCTGAGCGAACCGAACTACCACCTGTTCTTCAACGAAGTGGTCCGCTTCACTGGAGCGGACAGCGCTGTGGCCACCTCGAAATCGCTGTTCATGGTTCCGGGTGAGGGCGGCGCGCCCGAGGCGGCGATGATGGCGGCCTATGAAGACGAGCTCGTGCGGGAAGGCGGCGCGTGGAAGTTCGCGCGGCGGGTGGTGCACTCGCTGATGCCCGCGCCGGCCCGGTAGGCTCTTTTCTCGGCTTGCCGGCGCTGCCATGATCCTGCTGCACGCGACCTTGCCGACGCAATCGGGCGAGGCGCTCTTGGGAGGCTCTCTGCAGATGCGTCTGATCAACAAATTCCGGCTGATCCCGGTTCTCGCTGCGCCCCTGCTGGCCCTCGCCGCCGCGCCCGCACAGGCGGAGTGGGTGGCCAGCTGGAGCGCCTCGCCTCACGCGCCGCTCGGCACGGAAGGGCCCTTCGCCGCCGCTTCCTACGAGAACGTCACGCTGAGCCAGATCCTGCGCGTCAGCGAGGGCGGCGAACAGGTGCGGGTGCGCTTCACCAATCGTTATGGTTCTGGCCCATTGACCATCGGCGCCGCGCGGATCGTGCAGATCGATGATGCCGGCGCAGAAGTTGCAGGCACCAGCCGCACGCTCACCTTCGGCGGAGAGGCGAGCGCCTTCATTCCTCGGGGAGCGCCCTTCGTCAGCGACGCGGTGGAACTGTCGCTACCGGACCTCTCGCGCATCAAGGTGGAGTTCTACCTGCCGGAAGCAACGGGCCCCTGCACCTGCCATCTGACGGGGCTGGATGAGCTGGCTGTCTCCGCCCCCGGCAATCATGTGGGGCAGGCGTGGGAGCCGGTCTCCACCGCGCAGCATCGCGCCTTCCTGCATGTGGTGGAAGTCGATTCGCCCGATGCGCTGGGCACGATCGTCACGCTGGGCGACTCCATCACTGATGGTGTCGGCTCCACCCCCGGCGCCAATCGCCGCTGGCCGGACATTCTCGCCAACCGGCTGCAGGAGGCGGGGCAGGAATGGGCCGTCGCCAATGCGGGGATCAGCGGCAATCGCGTGCTGAGCCCCGGCATGGGCGAGGCGGCGCTGGCCCGCTTCGACGAGGATGTGCTGAGCCTGCCTGGCGTGCGCTACCTCATCATCTTCGAGGGCGTGAACGATATCGGCCAGCGCTATGGCGTCCGCTCGGGCGGGCCGCAGCTGCCGGGCCTCGACCAGCCGCAGATCACGCCGGAGCAGATGATCGCCGGCTTTGAGCAGCTGGTGCAGCGCGCCCACGCCAGAGGCATCAAGGTGCTCGCCTCCCCCATCGGCCCCTACAAGGGCGCCTCCTACTGGTCTGAGGAAGGAGAGGCGGCCCGGCAACAGGTCAACGAATGGATCGTGACCGGCGGAGCGTTCGACGGCGTCGTCCGGTTCGACACCGCCTTTGCCGACCCGGCCGACCCGCAGACCATGCGGGACGGCTATCACATGGGTGACTTTCTGCATGGCAGCGACGCGGGGCTGAAGGCGGTAGGAGAGTCCATCGACCTTTCGCTGTTCGCGAAAGGGGACTGAGGCCGGGAGCACGATTGCGCCTGCCTGGTTTCATCCGATACGGCATCGCCCAAAGGAGAACCGCATGCGCATCGGCTGCCCCCGCGAGATCAAGAACCGCGAATATCGCGTCGGGCTGACGCCGGAGAGCGCGAAGGAGCTGGCCGCTCACGGTCACGAGGTGTGGATCGAGAGCGGCGCGGGCCTCGGCATCGGGGCGGACGATGCGCAATATCGCGCGGCGGGGGCGCGGATCGTGGAGGGGCCGGAAACCATCTTCGCCGAATGCGAGATGGTGGTGAAGGTGAAGGAGCCGCAGGCGGAGGAGCGCGCCCAGCTGCGCCAGGGCCAGCTGCTCTACACCTATCTCCACCTCGCGCCGGACCCGGAGCAGACGGCGGACCTCGTGAGGTCCGGCGCCACCTGCATCGCCTATGAGACGGTGACCGGCCCCGGCGGCACACTGCCGCTTTTGAAGCCGATGAGCCAGGTGGCGGGGCGGATGAGCATCCAGGCCGGGGCGACCGCGCTACAGAAGGAGCATGGCGGGCGCGGCGTGCTGCTCGGGGGGGTGCCGGGGGTGATGCCGGGAAAGGTGATCATCATCGGCGGCGGTGTGGTCGGCTTCAACGCCGCGCAAATGGCTGCGGGGGCGGGCGCGGATGTCACGATCCTCGACCGCAACCCCGAAGTGCTGGAGCGCGTCGGCACCCATTTCGAGAGCCGGGCCAAGACGCGCTTTTCCAATCAGGCCAACCTGGAGGAATCCGTGCGCGAGGCGGACCTTGTGATCGGCGCCGTGCTGATCCCCGGCGCGGCAGCGCCGAAGCTGGTGACGCGCGCAATGCTGAAGGGCATGAAGCCGGGCGCCGTGCTGGTGGACGTGGCGATCGACCAGGGCGGCTGCTTCGAGACGAGCCATGCGACCACGCATGACGATCCGACCTACATCGTCGATGGCGTGGTGCATTATTGCGTGGCGAACATGCCCGGAGCGGTGGCGCGCACGAGCACCTATGCGCTCAACAACGTGACCCTGCCCCACGCGTTGCGCATCGCCAATCTGGGGTGGCGCGAAGCGATGCGAACCGATCCGCATCTCGCAGAAGGGCTCAACGTGCACGCTGGCCGCGTGACCTATCCGGCGGTGGCCAAAGAGCTCGGCTATGACCTGCTGCCGGTGGAGGAAGCGCTGGCCTGAGGCTGCAACTGCGGGGAGCGCCCTTCGACAGGCTCAGGGCGAGCGGGTGTAGCCCTTCAGATTCGCCCAACAGCGCTCATCCTGAGCCTGTCGAAGGATCAGGCTTAGCGCCTGATCACTCCCTCAGGAACGGCTCCGCCACCTCCGGCGGGACGCGGGCAATACGCCCGGTGGTGCGGTCGATCATCGCCCAGGTGGTTTTCGCCCGCACCAGCTCCTTGCCCTCGACGCTGCGGAAGGTGACGTAGCGGTCGAACCGCGCGCCTGATGGCGGTTCCCGGATCTCGGTCAGCGCCTCCACTGCCTCACCCTCGCCGACATTGCCGCGATAGTCGATCTCGTGCCGGGTCACGACCCAGACGAAAGCCTCGACATGCTCCGGCCGCGCGTCGGCCATCCAGTGCGCGGTGGCGAGCTCCTCCATCCAGCCCACCCAGACGGTGTTGTTGACGTGACCGTTCTCGTCGATGTCCTCCGCCTGGGCAGTGAAGCGCATGGTGAAGCGGTGGCTCATAGGCAGTCACCCATCGCGCAGGCGGTCAGTAGCCCCAGCAGGGGCAAAAGCGGTGCCAGGAACACCAGCAGGAGTAGCAAGGACCGAGGCCGGTGGCTGCGCCATGCGGCGAAGATCGTGAGCCCCGCGCCAAGTGTGGGCAGCCACCAGAGATGATAAAACGTGAATGCTCGGTCGGGGGAACTGAGTGTCGCGGTCGCGACCGCCAGCGCGGCCAGCAAGGCCGCGATTGTCGGCCAGCTGACCTCGCGTAGCCTCATCCCTCCACGCCCAACTGCCAGAGGATGAAGGCGAACTCCTCCGCCGTCTCCCTCAGGCTTTCGAAGCGGCCGGACTTGCCCCCGTGGCCTGCCCCCATGTTGGTCTTGAGCAGCAGCTCGTTATCGTCCGTCTTCAGCTCCCGCAGGCGGGCGACCCACTTGGCGGGCTCCCAATAGGTGACGCGCGGGTCATTGAGGCCCGCGGTGACCAGCATCGGCGGGTAATCCTGGGCGCGCACATTGTCGTAGGGGGAGTAGGAGCGGATCAGCTCGAACGCCTCCCGGTCCTCGATCGGGTTGCCCCATTCGGGCCATTCGCCGGGCGTCAAAGGCAGCGTCTCATCCAGCATGGTCGCCAGCACATCCACGAAGGGCACATGCGCCACGACCGCGCCCCAGAGATGCGGGTCGGAATTGATGACGGCGCCCATCAGCTCGCCACCGGCCGATCCGCCGGAAATGCTGATGCGGCCCGCTTCCGTCAGCCCGCGCTCGACCAGACCCTTCGCCACGTCCACGAAATCGTTGAACGTGTTGGTGCGGCTGGCGAGCTTGCCGGCCTTGTACCAGGCGCGGCCGAGATCATCGCCCCCACGAATGTGGGCGATGGCATAGGCGAAGCCGCGATCCACGAGGCTCAGGCGCGTGGTCGAGAAGCCGGGCGGGATGGCAATGCCATAAGCGCCGTAGCCGTAAAGGTGCAACGGCCCGGGGGCCCTACGATCCTTGCGGTACATCACGCTGACGGGGATGGCTGTGCCGTCCCGCGCGGTGATCTCCAGCCGCTCCGTCGTGTAGAGGTCGCGGTCGTAGCCGGAGGGGATCTCCTGCACCTTCAGCAGTTCCAGCCGCCGGTCAGCGACATGATAGTCGTAGGTGCTGGCCGGGCTGATCATGCTCTCATAGGAGACGCGCAGCGCCGACATCGCCCATTCCGGGTTGTTGCCGAGCCCGGCGGTGTAGCTCTCTTCCGGAAAGGTGATCGGCTCGATGCGCGCAGGATCGTCGTAATAGCGCACCTCGATCCGATCGAGGCCGCCGAGCCGTCCCTCGATGACGTAGAAGTCGCGGAACAGGTCGAAGCCGGTAAGGTAGAACGCGTCCGATCCCTCGATCAGCGTGGTCCACTCGCCAGGTGAGGCAAGCGGCGCGGTGGCGAGGCGGAAGTTCTCGTGCGTGTCGTTGGCGTGGATGTAGAGCACGTCGTCACGCTCATCGACGTCATACTCCACGCCCTTCTCACGCGGGCGGACGAGGATCTGTTCCGCCAGCGGATCGTCGGCGGGGATGAGGCGGACCTCGCTCGTCTCGTGGTCGCCGGTGCCGATGATCACCCACTTCTCGTTGGCGGAAAGTCCGGCGGAAACGCGGAAGCCTTCGTCGTCCTCGTGGTAGAGCTCGACATCCTGGTCGAGCGGCTGGCCCAGCCAGTGGAGTCGCGCGTTGTCCGTCCGCCATTGCTCGTTGGCGAGGGAGTAGATCAGGCCCTTGTCGCCCGCGACCCAGATCAGGCCGGACAGGGTGCCGGGGATCTCATCCGGCAGGTGCTCGCCAGTCGTCAGGTCCTTGATGCGGACGGTGAAGCGTTCGGAGCCGTTATCGTCCACCGAATAGGCGAGCAGCCGCCCGTCCATGCTGGTGGAGATGGCACCGAGGCGGAAATATTCGTGTCCCTCCGCCAGCGCGGTTTCGTCGAGGAGCAGCTGGTCGGCGCTGCCGTCCTCCGGTGAGCCGACCGGGCGACGCCACCACTTCTTGTACTCCGCGCCTTCCTCGAACTCGATCCAGTAGAGGTAGTCGCCGTCCTTCTGGGGGACGGACTTGTCCGCTTCCTTGATGCGGGCGCGCATCTCCTTGAACAGCGACTCAATGCGGTCCTGATGCGGCGCCATCCGCGCTTCGAACCAGGCATTTTCCGCCTGAAGGTGCGCGAGGATCTGCTCATCCCCCACCTCAGGATAGTTAACGTCGCGCAGCCAGGCGTAGTCGTCGGCCAGCTCGAAACCGTGATGGGTGACGGTGAAGGGGCGCTTCTCTGCCGAAGGGGGAGTGGCGGCCGCTTTCGTGCGGGTGGTGGTATCGTCCATCCCGGGCATCTATGTTGGCCTCATACAGCAAGCAAGGACCGCAACATGCTGATGCAGACTCACGAAGCTCGCCTGGACGCCTTGCGCCGCGAGCTTGCCGCGCAGAATCTGGATGGTTTCGTTATCCCGATCGCCGATGAACATATGAGCGAATATGTCGGCGCTTATGCTCAAAGGCTCGCCTGGCTGACGGGCTTCGGCGGCTCGGCCGGAACGGCGGTGGTGCTGAAGGAGAAGGCGGCGATCTTCGTCGATGGCCGCTACACGATCCAGGTGCGGGAGCAGGTGGACGGGCGATTGTTCGAGTATCGATCCGTGCCGCAGGACAGCATCGCGGAGTGGCTCGTTGCAAGCGCACCGCAAGGGGCCCGCATCGGGTTTGATCCGTGGTTGCATACGGGCCGCTGGGCCGATGTAACGCGGCGCATTCTGGCAAATTCCGGCATCGAATTGGTGCCGGTGGCGAGCAATCCGGTCGATGCGGTGTGGCAGGACAGGCCCGCAGCGTCGGCCATGCCCGCGTTCGTTCAAGACGAAACGGTTGCGGGGCGCACCAGTTCTGAGAAGCGGGCGGAATTGGCGGAATGGCTGCGTGGGCGGAAGCTGGATGCGGCGGTGATCTCGGCGCTCGATTCCGTTGCCTGGCTGCTCAACATCCGCGGCCGCGATGTGGAGCGCACGCCGGTGGCGCTGGCCTATGTCATCGCCCATGCCGATGGCACGGCGGAGCTGTTCATCGCGCCCGAGAAGGTGACGGCGGAGCTGACGCGCCACCTGGGTAATGCGGTGACGATCCGCCCGCGTGGCGAGTTCGAGCAGGCACTGGGTGAGCTCGGCGGAAAGCGGGTGGCGGTGGATCCCGGCTTTGGCGTGGCAGCGATCGGGCAGGCGCTGAAGGCTGCGGGTGCTACGGTGGTGGAGGAGCGTGACCCGACGATCCTCGCCAAGGCGGTGAAGAACGCGGCGGAGCAGGAGGGGCATCGCACCGCTCAGGCTCGCGACGGGGCAGCGGTGGCGCGGTTCCTGCACTGGCTCTCGCTGGCAGCGCCGAAGGGGGGTGAGACGGAACTTTCCGCCGCCGCCAAGCTGCAGGCCTTTCGGGAGGAAAGCGGCGTGCTGGAGGACCTCTCCTTCGACACGATTTCCGCCGCAGGGCCGCATGCCGCCATCCCGCATTACCGCGTGGATGAGGACAGCAACCTGCCGATTGCGCCGGGCAGCATCTACCTGGTGGATTCCGGCGGGCAGTATCGTGACGGTACCACCGACATCACGCGCACCGTCTGGATCGGCAGCGAGGATGGCAGCGCCAAGCCCTCCGCGGAGCAGAAGGACCGCTTCACCCGCGTGCTGAAGGGGCACATCGCGCTCGCGACGCAGACCTTCCCGCAAGGCACCAGCGGCGGACAGCTCGATGCGCTGGCCCGGCAGTTCCTGTGGGCGGACGGGGTCGATTACGCGCACGGCACCGGCCACGGCGT
>Ga0182742_1004354_pt1 | contig 12892 bp, 6 predicted proteins | sample eDN5th37CBELigMG_FD_128880 | JGI IMG/M metagenome (GOLD analysis project Ga0182742, IMG submission 128880) | Enriched Miracle-Growth compost microbial communities from Emeryville, California, USA - eDNA 5th pass 37_C BE-Lig MG (version 2)... ... | reverse complement strand
GAATGGCATGCGCAAGGCGGCCAAGACATTACGAAAGAAGTAAACGAATGGTATCAGAGCGTGACACAGCAATAATTTCATAGAAGAAGGGATTCCTCGGCATAATTCGAGGAATCCCTGATTATTTAATAGATAAGAAGGACTTGTCCGAGCAGGGAAGGGGATGAACCCCGTCATGACCCGAAAACTAAACAGCTTCGCGAAGGTAGTCATCTTGATCTTCGCTCTACTGCTGCTCATGATGATCTTCTTTTCTATTTATAATCGAAATACCGTGCAGGTCATAAAGTCTGAGATTGAAACGGCGAATGTCAACAATCTCTTGTTCCTGAAAAACCAGATTGAAGAGAAAATCAATCAAATTTCTATAAGCGCAATTACGATGGCGAATGATCCTTCCATTCAGGAATTGCAGTACGCTAAGCAGTCAGGGAATCAGTACGATTTCTTGAAGCAGAGGCGACTGATCTTGGAGCATATTTCCTTACAGTCCGGCATTACCGGATGGTTGACGGAAATTACAGTGTATTCGCGGCTCACCGGAGATGTGATTTCCACATCCAGCAATCCGTTCGGCTTCGTAGAGGAAGTGCTGAGCGGCGCAATTCCGAAAGGTTGGATTTATGAAGGTGAGCCGGATAACGCTAGGTTGACATGGTATGCCGTAACCCCAATGAACGCTTATGAGCGGCCTGAGACCGCAAAAACAATCGTGAGAACATCCTTTCATATTGCACTCTTACAAAACATGCTGGATCAGTATAAGCGGAACGGACAAGGCGACCCGCTGCTCTATCATGAGAAGCACGGCATCATCGCCAACCGTACCATCGATCCATCGCTGGCGGGAGAAATGCGGACCTATTTGGAAAGTAACTCTCTAAGCCAGCAGCCCGTCAATCTTTCCGTAAGGCTGTCGGATCAACAATATATGGTGAGCTATGCTGCGATTGGCGGCACGGGTTGGTTTATTGTGGATACGATTCCGATGGAAAACATTCTTTCTCCCGTCACAAAGGCGAGAAATACGTTCTATATGTTTAGTCTTGTGCTGTTAGGCTTCGGCGTTCTTGCCTCCTACATTCTATATCAACAGCTTCAAGTGCCGATCCGGGAGTTGATTCGACAGATGCAGGGAATTAAGAGAGGCAATTATTCCTCCAGGATCCTTATGGATGGTACCGGAGAATTTGATTTTCTTTACAAGCGCTTTAACGAAATGGCGGAAGAAATCCAACTGTTGTTGGAGAAAGTGTACGAAGAGAAAATCCGTTCGAGGGAAGCATTGCTGAAACAGCTGCAGTCGCAAATCAACCCGCATTTTCTATACAACTGTTTGTTCTTTATTAAAAATATGGCGCGGCTAGGCGACGAGGAAGCGGTCGTCGCGATGACGCTGAACCTTGGCGAATACTTTCGTTATACGACGCGATTGGGCAAGCAGACCGCAAGGCTGCAAGAGGAATTAGACGTTCTTGTCAATTACCTTGAAATTCAGAATCTCCGGACGAACCGGATCCATTATCGGATGGATGTACCCGCGTCGTTACACGACAAGGAAATTCCCCGGCTCATTCTGCAGCCTGTTGTGGAGAATGCGGTCATTCACGGCATTGAGCCGAAGGAAGGCCAAGGCCATATCATTATCCGAGGATTGGAAGAAGAACACGGCTTCCGCATCGTCATCGAAGATGACGGTACAGGGATGGACCTTGCGAAAATACAAGATCTTCAATCCCGCGTGGAACGAGGCGAGAATACCGACAACGCATCGTACGGACTTTGGAATGTGCACCAGCGTATGAAGCTTATGTTTGGCGATGCCTCAGGTCTTACCATCAGGAGAGGTGTGGATGGGGGCACCGTAGTGGTCATGAGGTTTTGCGCGAAGGGGGAGCCAGATGTTTCGGATCTTAATCGTTGATGACGAACCGTCCGTCGTAGACGCTATCTCCCAAACGCTTCCATGGTCTGATCTTGATATCGAGGAAGTGTTCACCGCTTATTCCGCCAAGGAAGCGCTTCGGCATATGGAGCAGCATTATATTGACATCGTATTGACGGATATTCGGATGCCGGGAATGGATGGGATTGAACTGATGCGGGCCATCCGAGCTTACGCCCGGCATGTGAAATTTATTCTCTTGACCGGGTACGCTGAATTTGAATATGCGCAGCAAGCGCTGCAGATGCAAGCGGAGGATTATTTGCTGAAGCCGGTCCGGGACGAAGCATTGATCCTGACGATCCGCAGAATCACTCAAACCATGCGAGAAGAGTGGACGGAACGGGCATCCCGAGAGAAGACGATGCAGTATATGCGCAAACACTTGTCGACACTGCGTTCGGATTTGTTAAGGAATGTATTGGACGGGAGCCTGCCCGCCAAAGAAGTGATTACCAGAAATGGGTTGCTGGAACTCCCCTTCCTGGAGGGGGACAGGGTTCACATTGCGGTCATTCGGCTCGAACGGTACTGGACGAAGCGCACCGATCGCGCCTTGTTGGAATACGCGGTGATGAATATTGCGGAGGAAGTGCTCGGCGCCGAATACACGCTGTGGCATTGCATGGACGTGCACCACTTTCTCGTAATGGTACTAAAGGAAAAGCACGCCCCGGCGGACGGGGACGCAGATGCGATTTCCAGATTTATAGGGCAATGGCAGCATCTTGTTACAAATTATTTAAAGCTTGGCATCTCCGTAGTTTACGAAACCTGCCATACCTTCCCGTATGATCTTCCGGAACGATATCAAGCGGCTGTTCAGACACTGCGGAGGATCATCGGTGACGACAACGGCCTGTTGGCGTCGGCGAAGCTGCCAAAGCCTCCGGCTGTCGTGCAGATTGCTTCCATCCTGCAGGCGCCGCCGTCCCTGTCTCAATTGTTTGCCGCCGGGCTGTGGGAGGACGCAGAGGAGAAGCTGCAGCGCATCTTCACGGAAGTCGATGAACATGCCAACGGGACCATCCACGCCGATTTTCTTGCAGAAATTTATCATACCGTGCTCTCTTCCTGCTATCATTACGCGCATATGAATGGCCAAACGGTTGCGCAGCTCTTGAAATGCGAGGATGAACCGCATTTTTACCAAGCTCAAGAATGTACTCAGTCCATTGCTTATTTGCGGCAATGGGTGTTTGAAGTGTGCCGCCGGTTGTCGCAATCCAACCGGGACGATATCCGCGATGAGCGGGAGCTGCTCATTATGCAGATTCAGGAGTATATTCATGTTCATCTTGCGGAGGATGTATCCCTCCAGCGATTAGCGGAGCATGTAAATTTACACCCGGTATATTTATCAAAGGTTTATAAGCTGGTTACAGGCGAAGGCTTGAAGGATTACTTGGCCAAGGTGCGAATGGAGCGGGCGCTGCATCTGTTAAAAAATAACGAGCTAAAGGTTTACGAGATTGCGAATCAAATCGGTTACCTCAATACGGCATATTTCATTAAGGTGTTCAAAAAAACATACGGTGTCACACCGCAGGAGTACCGCGACAAGCAAATCGCAAGAATGGGGGAGACGGAACTTGTCTACGATCACGGTTCGAATCCATGAGGACGCAATGGGACCGTTCAAGCGCTTGCATGGAGTGAACAACGGTCCGGTTACGTATGGTTCCTTAGTCGATGTTTCCGATTATTACAAAGCAATGAACGTTCCGCTTGTACGGCTGCATGATCCGAATTGGCCGCATCCGCGGGAGGTTGATATTCATATCGTGTTCCCGGATTTTGAGAAGGATCCGTCGGATCCGGCCAGCTACAACTTTTCGCAGACGGATGATTATATGCGGACGGTCGCCGCTACCGGGGCAAAAATGGTGTACCGGCTGGGAGAAAGCATTGAACATACGGAGCGAAAGTATTTCGTCCACCCGCCGCGCGATTACGAGAAGTGGGCGCAAATCTGCATCGGCGTTATTAAGCACTATAACCAAGGATGGGCGGACGGATTCTATTATGGAATTGAGTATTGGGAGATTTGGAACGAGCCGGACTATAGTATCCGGATGTGGTCGGGAACCCATGAGCAATATTACAAGCTCTATGAGGTCGCTTCGACCGCCATTAAGCGGTTCGACCCGTCTCTGAAGGTAGGCGGCCCCGCGGCGGCAGGACCGACGAGAGACTTCGTGCCGGAGTTTTTGGAGTATGTCCAATCGCGAAGCTTACCGCTTGATTTCTTCTCCTGGCATACGTACACCGCGGATCCGCAGAAGGTTGTCCAGCATGCACTGCATGTGCGGGGGCTGTTAGATCAGTACGGGTTTACAGAGACGGAGAGCCATCTGAACGAATGGAATTATTTTCTCGGAGATTTCCGTACGATCTGGAACAAAGGCAACGAGTACTTACGCAAGGATGTGTTTGACCGGCAAAAAGGGCCGGAAGGCGCATCCTTCGCCGCCCATGTGCTGATGCTGCTTCAAGATTTGCCGGTGGATCGGGCGAATTACTACGACGGGCAGCCGACAGCGCTCTTCTGCGGATTATTCGATTATCACGGTGTTCCCCAAAAGACTTATTATGCGTTCCAAGCGTATGCGAATGTAATAGGCCATCAAACAAGGCTTGCTTGCGATCTTGAACTGGTTCCTGACGGCGTAAGCTGTATCGCGGGAACCGACGGAGACGGGCGGGCTTCACTGCTCATCAGTCATTTCCATTCCGAAGAGACCAAGCTGACTGTCCGTTTCGAGGGTGTGGCCGACCAAGTTCGCCGGTACCAGGTTCTTGCAGTGGATGAAGACCGCAATCTCGAACCGTTCGCTGAAGGCGAGCTCGGGGAGGCGAACGGAATCGAGCTCATCGTGCCGAAATATTCTGTCCTCTGTGTGAGTGTGATGTAAATGGAGCGCAAACGTGTGGTGGTCGGCGCTGTCATTCAAGAGAGCAATACGTTCAGTCCCGCCGTCAGCGGAATGGACGATTTTCGAAAGCATCGGTTGCTGTTCGGGGAGAACATCTTGCAAGATACGACGGAAAGCGAGTTGAACGGTTTTATCGCTGCGGCGAAACGATCGGGAATTGAGGTGCTGCCAACCGTCTCCGCCAACGCGGTTTCCTCAGGCGTGTTCCGGCGGGAAGCGCTGGAGGAATTGAAGGAGCTGCTGCTCCGTTCGCTTCGTGTCCACTCTGAGTACGACGGAGTGTATTTCGCCCTGCACGGCGCAATGGTGGCGGAGGGGTGCGATGATGTGGAGGGGGAGCTGATCGATTGCATCCGCAGCGTCATCGGAGATGTCCCCTTCGTTATCTCCCTTGATCTGCACGCGAATGTGACGAAACGGATGGCCGCCGGCGTCGATGGGATTGTCGGCTTCCGCACGTATCCGCATACTGATTTCGCTGCGACGGGAGATCGGGCCGCTTGCTTGTTGTTTCGAATGTTGGAGACAGGGATAAAGCCACGGGTGTTCTTACGGAAAATTCCGATGATCGTTCCAGCGGAGAACAGCCAGAGCGCGCACGGTCCTTTCGCTGAGCTCTGGGCGGAGGCGGAACATGGCGAGCAGCGCGGAGATTCCTTGATGACTTCATTCTTCCCTGTGCAGCCATGGCTGGATATTGACGAGATGGGTTGTGCCGTTGTGACAGTGGGAGAGGATGCGGTTCGGGCGGAACGGGAGGCGGAACGGCTGGCGGATTTGTTCTGGAACAAGCGGCGGGAGTTTGATGTCCGGCTGTATTCCGTTTCTGAAGTATTAGCAATTCTGAAAGAACAACAGGACAGGTCTGGGCCGTTCGTCATCTCTGATTCCTCAGACAGCCCCGGGGCGGGCTCAACGGGCGACAGCAACGTTGTGTTGGAGGAATTATTAAAGCATGGAGCGGATCAGCGGTACGAATGCCTGCTTACCGTTGTAGACGCTCCGGCGGTGAAACGGAGTATCGAAGCGGGGGTAGGGCAAGCCGTATCGCTGGATGTGGGCTATACGTTATGTCCGGACGGTGCACCTCTTCGTGTGGAAGGGAGTGTCCGTTACATCGGAGACGGAAAGTTTACGCTGCAAGGGGGATACGCCAAAGGCACGGTTGCGAATATGGGCCGGTGTGTGGTGATCGGGATCGGCAAGCTGTCACTCTTGATTACGGAAAGACCCACGTTCTCAGGGGACCCGAGTATGTATCGAAGCGTTGGCTTAGAACCGGCGTCGGCTGACCTCGTGCTCGTCAAATCCGCCAACCAGTTCCGCGCGGATTATGAATCCATCGCAGACCGTATTTTCATTTTAGATACGCCGGGACGCAGTCCGGCAAATATCAAGAAGCTTCATTACTACAAATTACAGAGACCTTGCTATCCGTTCGACGACGATTTCGATTGGAGGAAGGGGAATGGAACGCCGTTCACAACAGGTTCGTAAGATCAGCTTCGAGGGTGACGCCCTCCGCATGTCCATGGATTGGACGGTGGAGGACCTAGGACGAACGCAAGTGCTTGTGGAAAGCGCTCACGGTGACAGCCACCCCAGCTCCTATCATCTGCGTGAGCTGGTGGATCAGATCGAGAAGGGTGTCTTTCAAGGCGGAGGGAAACCGGCCGTCTTTACGACTACCGACATATGCGATGGAATCGCCCAAGCGCATCAAGGGATGCACTATTCCCTTCCCTCCCGGGATATGATCGCGTCGATGGTGGAAATTCACGCGTTGAGTACACCTTTCGACGCGATGGTGCTCTCCTCCGCGGGAGATAAGGCGGTGCCCGCGCATCTGATGGCGATCGCTAGGCTTAATATTCCGGCCATTCATGTTCCCGGCGGCGCGATGGGGGCGGGCCCTTGCATGCGGTCCAATGAGGAGCTGTGGCATATGAGCGTCGAGGTGGAGCGGCGGAAGATGACGAAAGAGGAGTTCCTCGCTTTCCAACGTGCGTGCTGCCCCACCTGCGGAGCCTGCCAATATATGGGCACCGCTTCGACGATGCAGGTGCTCTCCGAAGCGCTTGGCTTGGCACTGCCATGGTCTGCGCTCATTCCGGCGACGAATGCGGAAATACGCAGAGCCGCGAGGGCGGCGGGTGAGCAGGTGTTGCGTTTGTTTGATGCCGGCATCCGCCCGGAGCATATTCTCACGCGGGAAGCGTTCGAGAACGCCATCACGATTCATTCGGCGGTCGGAGGCTCACTCAACGCAGTCATGCATCTTATCGCGATCGCGAAGGAGATCGGCATCATCTTGTCTCCTGAACGGTTTGATGAAATTCATCGGAGCGTCCCCGTACTCGTCGATACAAAAACCGCCGGCCATTACCCGACAGAATTGTTCTGGTACGCGGGCGGCGTTCCGATGGTGATGGAGGAGCTTCGGGAGCTGCTTCATCTTGATGTCATGACGGTCACGGGCAGATCATTGCGGGAAAATTTAGACGCACTTCGCGGGAGTGAAATGCGGAATTTTGCGGAGATGTTTCTTGCCAATTACAAATTAAACCGAAGACATATCATTTACCCGCTGGCCAAACCGCTGAAGAAGGAAGGGGCGCTTGCCGTTTTGTATGGTAATTTAGCGCCGGAAGGGGCAACGATCAAGAAGTTTGCCGTCGCGGACGATATGCAGGTTCATACCGGTCCCGCCAGAGTGTACGACAGTGAGCGCGAAGCGGTGGACGCTTACGTGAATCGGGTGATTCAGCCCGGCGACGTCGTCGTCATTCGGTATCAAGGGCCGAAAGCGGTGGGCATGCCCGAGATGTTCTTCATCTCGGAGCTCATAGCATCAGATCCGGTACTGTCACACACCACTTCTCTTGTAACGGACGGAAGGTTTTCAGGTGCGACCCGCGGTCCTTGTGTCGGTTATCTCGGGCCGGAAGCGCTCGACGGCGGACCGATCGCCCTCGTCGAGAACGGGGATCTCATCCGCGTCGATATTCCCGGCCGCCGGATCGACGTGATCGGGTTCGACGGGGAAGAACGTACGCCTGACGAGGTGGAGCTTCAATACGAGCAGAGAAGATTGCGCTGGCAAGCGCCGGTATTCCAACATAAAGGCGTGCTGCGGTTATATACCCAATCCGCAAGTCCCGCGCTTCAAGGCGGTTCTTGCGCGCAAGGAGGGAATTAGAATGAGACTATCCGGCAAAGTGGCCATCATCACCGGTTCATCGCGGTCGATTGGCGCAGCCGTGGCTAAACGGTACGCGAAAGAAGGGGCGAAGGTTGTTGTAAACTATCGGACTCACCCCGAGCTCGCAGCGCAGGTGACGGAGGAAATTATCTCCGCAGGCGGGCAAGCGGTAGCCGTGCAAGCCGACGTATCGAATGAGGAAGATGTCCAGCGCCTTGTGAATACCGCTGTTGCAGCCTTCGGAGGCATCGATATATTGGTCAATAACGCGGCGATGGATCCGCGCAGAACATGGCATGACATCACTGCAGACGAATGGGACCGGATTATGGCGGTGAACGTGCGCTCCCAATTCTTATGCGCGAAAACTGTGTTCCCTTATATGAAGGCGCAAAACTATGGAAAGATCATCAATGTGTCGTCGGTTACCTTTTTCACAGGGCAGAAGCAGTTTCTCCATTACGTCACATCGAAAGGAGCGATTATCGGGTTTACCCGCGCCTTAGCGAGGGAGGTTGGGGAACACAACATTACGGTGAATTGTATCACGCCAGGCGCTGTACTGACGGAGACGGAGTACGAGAAGGTCAGCTTGGAGACGATTCAGGAAAGCGCGGTGTACTTGGCGAAAGCGCAATGCTTCTCCCGGCGTGAGGTCGCTTCCGACGTTGAAGGGGCGTTCGTGTTTCTCGCTTCGGCGGACAGCGATTTTATTACAGGACAGACGCTTAACGTGGACGGCGGTTGGATAATGCATTAATAGGAGGAGGAATCGCGGTGAGCAGATCTTCAAGAGTAAGGTTCGGGCTTGGCGGCGGCTTCATTTTCTTCGTATGCATGGCATTGTGGATCAGCGCTGTAACGGCATCGGCGTCTTCGCCGACTGTGGGGGTTTCCCGGGCGGATCCGGGATTTACATACGGGCCAGCGGCAAGGGATTGGGTAGAGTCAGCGGATTATTACTTTCTTGAAAATGAGCATGTGAAATTCACGGTCGGTACCGTGCGGATCAGTACCTTTAATACGACGGATTATGGTCCCGACGCTTCGGGCAACGACAGGTGGGGATCGCTGACAAAAGGAAGCATCATGGATGCGGCTCCGAAGCCAAGCATGCGGGATAATTTGGATTACACCGAATTTGTCCTTCGCGAGACGCCGCACCGCACGTGGTGGTATCCGCTGGAGAAGATCGAGCATGACACCATTGAAATCGTCGGCGACACGATTCAAGCGACGGGCGATTGGGATAAAGATGCAAGCATCAAATCACAAGTCGTGTATTCGATCGTTGAGAACACGCCGCTCATTCGAATGGACATCACGCTGACCAATGAAGGAACAGCGGATTTTAGCGGACATTTCGGATATTTCTTCGACTCGGACGAATCGAATGAGCAAGACAGCTACGTTCCCGGCTGGGGTTGGCGAACCGCGCAAGCGAATGAGTGGATTACGTCCGGCTGGAACGCCAATTATATCTTGAATGGTGTTAAGGATCAGTTCACCGGCCGGCCGGCGCATGCTGTCATCTGGCCGCAGGAGAATGTTCCGACAGCCCTTGTGCCGGAGGGGTACATCCAGGGTGTTTGGTTTGACGCTTCGATGGCGGCAGGAGAGAGCCGGAGCATCACGTTCTATCATCTTCCTCATATTGCCGGGCCGGCCGATGCGCCGTATGAACCTGCTCAGTTTTGGGCGAGGCTCATCTGGGATGGGATCGATGCGTCAGCGGCTTCAGGCATGGTCAGCGGGACGGTGAGCGACGATACGGGAGCGGCTTTGCCGAACGCGGAAGTCTCCTTGAAGAACGATGCGGGAGAGATCGTCATTCGGGCGGTAACCGACAGCTTCGGACGATATCAAATCTATACGTTAAAGGATCAGTCCTGCCAGCTGCTAGTCAATAAAGAAGGTTATACGACGGCAACGGAACAGGTCAGCTTTGATTCCGGGAATATGGCGGCTGTAGATGTAACCGTTTTCCCTAGAACCGTCGTCAATTTGGAGCTTCCTGACGATACCGATGCCTTGGCACAGCTTTCAACCGGAGATCCGGGCTTTACCTACTCCCCCGCTGGGAGGGACTGGAGGGATGGCGTTCCGTATTACAAGTTAGGAAATGGCGAAGTGACGATTACCGTCGGCGCCGACCATTTGGCCACAGGGCATCCTACCGATTATGCGGATGAATTATCCGGAAACAACCGGCCGGGAACGTTAACCCCCGGACATATCATGGACGCGGTGCCGGCTTCCACGATGCGGGATAATCTCGACTATACGGAGTTTGTGGTAAGCCGTGAAGCTGGCAGAACCTGGTGGTACCCGAATCAGCTCCTGGATATGCCGGTCATTGAGGCGAAGGATCATCAAATTACTGCACAAGGGGATTGGGAGGGTGACCGCAGCTTGAAAGCGCAGGTCACTTACTCGCTGGTGGAAAATTCCCCGTTAATTAAAATGAAGATCAAGCTGACGAATGAAGGAAATGCCAATTTCTCCGGACATCTTGCTTACATTATTGATCCGGAAGAGCAGCTCGAGCAGCAAAGCTACGTACCGGGCTGGGGATGGAGAGGCGGGCAGGTTAGCACGTACATTAGCAGCGGTTGGAATAAAAATTACATTTTCAACGGGATTCAAGACAAATTTACGGGCAGGACCGCTCACGCGATCATCTGGCCGCAGGACCAGCAGCCTTCAGCGCTTATTCCGGAAGGATATATCACCGGAGCATGGTTCGAGGTCGCGCTGGCTCCTGGAGCGAGCAAGGAATTGATCTTATATCATTTGCCGCATCAGCCATCTTCTGCTTATGAGCCTTACAGGACAGCAGAGCTGTGGGCTGAAGTGGTTGCAAGCGGTGCCTACCCCTCCAGCATCGGGAAGATTTCAGGTGTGGTCACGGATGGTGAAGGACAGCCTTCACCTGGAGTAAAGATCGATATTTTCACGGCTACCGGTGAGAAAATCGCTGCGGCAACGACCGACAGCCAAGGGAACTATATGGCTTACGCGCCGGTGGGAGAAGCATACCAGCTGAAGGCAACGAACGGAATTGATGAGTTGACCCGCAGCGTCACCCTGACGGATTCGGACACGGTACAGGTTGATTTCGAGATGAACGCGCCGAATGCCGAGGTGATCGCGGGAGTGACCCGTGGAGACCCGGGCTTCACCTATGAAGGAACCTCAAGGGACTGGTGGCCGGCATACGATTATTATTACTTGGAAAGCCCGGAAATCAAGTTTACCGTCGGAACGGTTCGTACGGCCGGAATGGATCCGGTGGATTGGAGCAATGATGCATCCGGCAACAGCAAATGGGGGACATTGACTCCCGGTCACATCATGGACGCGGTGCCGACGCTGACGATGCAAGAAAATCTGGACTATACGGAGTTTGTCTTAAGCGATGATCTCGGCGTCACGCCGGAGGACGAAGCGAACGGCAAGTATATGGAATGGTCTTGGTTCCATCCGTTAACGAAGCTCGAGATGCCTGACATCCAGCTGCAAGAGCAAGCGATCGTCGCGCAAGGGGATTGGGATTTCAATGCGGGCATGAAATCCTCCGTGAAGTATTCCATCGTGGAAGGGACGCCGCTGATCCGGATGGACATCACGCTGCGTAATGAGACCGGGGATGACTTCGACGGGAATTTCGGTTACATTATCGACCCGGATCAGCCGGGGGAGCAGCACAGCTATTTGCCCGGGATCAACTGGGTTTATAACCAAGAGAAGCACATCATTCGCAGCGGCTGGACGGAAAATTATTTGTTCAGCGGTATGAACAACAGCTTTACAGGGAAAACCGCCCACGCGATTCTATGGCCGGATGAGCAGCAGCCTAAGATGGTGATGCATGAAGGCATCTTTGTCGGCGCCTGGTTCGAGGCGAAGATCAGGAATGGGGAAAACCGCCAATTTACAATCTATCATCTGCCGCATATCCCGGGTCCCGCCGATAAGCCCTATGCTGTCGCAGAATTTTGGGCGAAGGTCATCCGGGAACAGATCGATCCAGCGAATACGGGCAGCGTGAGCGGCAAAGTTGTCGACGAATTGGGGAACCCGATAGCGAATACAAGAATCGCAGCGGTCAACACCGCGAACGGGGAGGCCATTGCGGAAGCGATGACGAACAGCGCCGGTGTATATCAAATGTTTGTGGAGCGCGGCGTTTACAACGTATCGGCGCTCCATGACGAATATGCCTCGGAGACCGTCAACATTGCGATTAAACCGGAGGAGCGGCGGGCGCAAGCGAATTTCGTGATGAAGCGGTATGCGGATGTCCGTTTGGATGCGCCAGAAGCGGTCGCCGCAGGAGCACCGTTCGCAATTGCCGTATCGGTGACAAATATTACGAACGAACCGATTCGGGATGTTACCGTTCAAGTGCAGCCGCCGTATATGGTCTATTTGTTGGACGAAAGTACAGTTCACATCCCTCTGCTGGAGCCGGGTGCGGAGCGCGAGATTCAAATCCGGGCACTTGCGCTTGAAGGCGGACGGTCGGAGCTTCGAGCGAATGTGACTGCGGACGCCTTCAACATCGTTGCCAGACGAGGCATCGACGTCACCGGCGCCGGGTATTTCGGAGGAGACACTCATTCGCACACCGTACACAGCGACGGAGTTCATTCGGTTGCGGACAACTCGGCGAATATGTATGACAAGCGGCTTTTATCCTGGATTTGGAGCACGGAGCATAATAAAGATTCGCAAATCGCCGATGCGGAACAAGTCACGGTGCAATACGGCGGGCGTTTCTTAAGCATATCGGGCACCGAGATTACG
>Ga0182742_1004351_pt1 | contig 12897 bp, 8 predicted proteins | sample eDN5th37CBELigMG_FD_128880 | JGI IMG/M metagenome (GOLD analysis project Ga0182742, IMG submission 128880) | Enriched Miracle-Growth compost microbial communities from Emeryville, California, USA - eDNA 5th pass 37_C BE-Lig MG (version 2)... ... | reverse complement strand
GCTCACGGTCTCGCTCCGCCTCGTCGACTCCCACCGGCGGGACACCGCCTCCAGCCGCCTCTTCACCACGGGCATCGCCCACGTGCTGGTGGCCGACCTCATGTGGGGCCTCGACGCCACCGAGGTGCTGCGGTTCCCCGTGTCGCTCCAGATGTTCGCCTACCTGATCGGCTTCGGCCTGGCGGGAGCGGCCGCGCTGCACCCCACGATGCGGGAGCTCGGCCAGCCGCTGTCGAGCGACGCCCGCCCCCTCGGGACCGGCCGGGCCGCGGGCATGGCCGCCGCGCTGGTGCTGCCCACGGCGGCGGCGCTCATCCACCATCCCCGCAGCCCGCTCGAGTGGGTGGTGGTGGGCCTGTCGGCAGTGGTCCTCGGCGCCCTCACGATGTCGCGGGCCCTGCAGGCGGTGCGGGAGAACGAGCGGTCGGAGGACCGCCTGCGCTACCAGGCCAGCCACGACCCGCTGACCGGCCTGCCCAACCGGTGGTCGCTCATGCAGCGCATGGGCGACGCGCTCGGCCGGGCGTCGGTGCACGACCACTACGTGGGCCTGCTCCACGCCGACCTCGACAAGTTCAGCGAGGTCAACGACACCTGGGGCCACGCCGTCGGCGACGAGCTCCTGATCGCCGTGGCCAACCGGCTCCGCGGCGCCCTGCCCGAGGACGTCGCCATCGCGACCATCGGCGGCGGCAGCTTCGCCCTGCTGGTGGAGACGGCCGACCGGGACCGCGTCGACCTGGCCGTCGCGCTCGTGGCCCGCTGCTTCGACCAGCCCTTCCCGCTCGAGGTCGGCGAGGTCTTCTGCCACTGCTCGATCGGCGTCACGGTGGCCGCCGGCCGCCGCAGCACGGCCACGCCCATCGACCTGCTGCGCGAGGCCGACACCGCCCTGCACCGGGCCAAGGCCCTCGGCGCCCACGCCACCGTCCTGTTCGAGCCGTCGATGTCCGCGTCCAGCGGGCGCCGCCTCGAGCTCGAGCGCGGCCTGCGCCGGGCGCTCGACAACGACGAGCTGGAGGTGCACTACCAGCCGGTCGTCAACCTGCGCGACGGCCGATGGGAGGGCGTCGAGGCGCTCGTGCGGTGGCGCCACCCGGAGAAGGGCCTGATCCCGCCGGGCGACTTCATCCCGCTCGCCGAGGAGAACGGGCTCATCGTCCCGCTCGGCGCCCGCGTGCTGGAGAAGGCCTGCCGGCAGCTGGCGGAGTGGCGCGCCACGCTGGACGTGGACTGGTCGGTCTCGGTGAACCTCTCCGTGCGCCAGCTGCGCGACCCGGAGATCGCCGCGCTGGTCCGCAGGGCGGTGAGCAACGCCCGGGTCCCCGCCGACAAGGTCTGGATCGAGCTGACCGAGAGCCTCACGCTCGACGAGGAGGCCGGCCAGATCCTCAGCCGGCTCCGCGACATCGGCGTGCGACTGGTGATGGACGACTTCGGGACGGGCTACTCGTCGCTCGGCTACCTCAAGCGCCTGCCCATCGACCGGGTGAAGATCGACCGCAGCTTCGTGGTCGGCCTGGGCGAGGACCCCGACAGCGCCGCCATCATCCGGGCCGTGCTCGGCATGACGAGCGCCCTGCGCCTTGCGTGCGTGGCCGAGGGCATCGAGACGGATCGCCAGCGCCGCCTGCTCATGGAGCTCGGCTGCCACTACGGGCAGGGCTACCTGTTCTCCCGGCCCATGGCGGCGCGCGAGCTGACGGCGTCGTACCTCCTCGGGCCGTCCGCCGCGGTGCCCGCCCTCGCCGTCCGGGCAGGCTGAGCAGGGCGCGTCGGCCCCGCGGTCAGCGGGCCAGGTCCTCCACCGTGACCTCGGCCGCTGCCCTGGCCAGCCGGTCGGGATCGCGGGTCCGGGCCCCGGTGGTGAGCGGCAGGGCCGCCTTCACGGCCCGGCGGGTCCACAGCAGGACGAGCGGGCCGTGGGCCGGCTCGACGTCGGGGTCCACCGGGCGGCCCGTGAGGAGCTGCACGGTCACCCTGCGGACCCGTTCGGGGTCGAGCTCCACGCCGGCCGTGCGGGCGCGGTGGGCGAGGTGCGAGGCGATCAGCGTCAGCTCCTCGGCCCCGCGGGCCGAGGAGGCGTAGATCGCCGGGCCGGCTGTGGCCACCAGCCAGGCCGGCGTCTTCCGGAGCAGCGCGCCCATGGGCCGGAACCGGCGGGCGACCCTCATGGCCATGGCCGCCGTGGCCCCCCGCGCGATGGCCTGGCTGGGGGAGCGGCTGGCCAGCTCCTTGGCCAGGGTGCGCCGGTTCCCCACGGGCCGGGGTGAGGCCAGGGCGCCCGCCACCACCCGCCGGGTGAGCACCCGGGCGGGCCACTCCACCGAGCCGGCGATCGCGGCGGGCGAGCTCTGACCGGCTCGCTGCAGCATGCCGAGCGCCGCCTGCACCACCGCCACGAGATCGCGGACGAGCCCGCCCTCGGAGCGGTCCGGCGTGCTGCCGGCCTCGAGGGGCAGGTCGTCGTCGGTCGGGGCGTCGGGTCGCTCCTGGAGTCTCACGGTCGCAGGTGTACCCCGCCGGTCCGGCGCCACATCCCGGCCCGTTCCCAGCCTCCTCTGAGGTGCGGGCGTCATCGTGGCCGCCGTCCGACCGAACCGGAGGAGGAACGCATGCGATCCAGGAAGCTGCTCGGTGCCGCGGCGATGAGCGCGGCGCTCGGAGGCGGGGCCATCGCCGGCGCCCTGCTGGGCGCCCCGGGGCTCACCGGCGCCCAGGAGGCACCCGACGAGAGCACCGACGAGGCTCCCACGACCACCGCCGACCCCGGCCAGGACGACGGGCGGGACGAGCGCGACGAGCGGGACGAGCGCGACGACGAGGTGCGCCGCGCCCCCGACCGCGGGCTGCTCCACCACCCGCCCCTCGGCCTGGTCGGGCCGGCCTTCGGCGTGGGCCTCGACACCCTCGAGACGGCCGCTGGCGTGCTCGGCATGAGCGAGGACGAGCTGCGCGACGCGCTGGAGGACGGGTCCTCCCTCGCGCAGCTGGCCGAGGAGCGCGGCGTGGACGTGCAGGCGCTGGTCGACGCGCTGGTGGCCGCGGCCACGTCCGAGCTCGACGAGCGCGTGGCCGAGCTGAAGGAGGACCTGCCCGAGCAGATCGCCGACCTGGTCGAGCGTGAGCTCGACGGACCCCGGGAGCACGTGTGGGAGGTGCGTGGCCCCGGGGGTGTGGACCTGCTCGACCTCGAGGCCGCGGCCGGCGCGCTCGGCATGAGCGAGGAGGAGCTGCGCGACGCGCTGGGCGACGGCGCCTCCCTGGAGGACGTGGCCGAGGAGCGCGGCGTCGACGTGCAGGTCGTGGTCGACGCGCTGGTGGCCGCGGCCACGGCCGAGATCGACGCGGAGGTGGCCGAGGGCGACCTCGACGCCGACGACGCGGCCGACCTGAAGGAGGACCTGCGGGACCTCGTGGAGCGGCTCGTCGAGGACGGGCCCGGGCGACCCGCGTTCGCCGGTCCGTGGTTCGGCGGCCACGGGCGGGGCGGCTGGCGCGGCTGAGCGTCGTCCCCGCCCACGGGCCCTCGGTGCGCCCCCGTCGCGCCGAGGGCCCGTGGCGCGGGTAGAACGGGGCGATGACCACCGCTCCGGTCTCCGCGGTGATCCTCGCGGCCGGTGAGGGCAGCCGCATGCGTTCGACCCGCCCGAAGCCCCTGCACATGCTGTGCGGCCGCCCGATGCTCCTCTACGTGCTCGACGCCCTGAGCGAGGTGCCGCTCGAGCGGGTGGTGGTGGTCGTCGGTCACGGCGCCGAGCGGGTCACCAAGAAGGTGCAGGAGCTGGCCGACCCCCGCATCGAGTTCGTCGAGCAGCGCGTCCAGCGGGGCACCGGCGACGCCCTCAGCGTCGCCCTCACGATCTTCCCGGACGCCGACCCCGACGACGGCGACGACCTGCTGGTGCTGCCCGGCGACACGCCGCTGCTGCAGCCGTCGACCATCAGCGCGCTGGTGGCGCTCCACCAGGACGCCGACGCCGCGGCCACCGTGCTGAGCGCCGAGCTCGCCGACCCCACCGGCTACGGCCGGGTGGTGCGCGGCCGCGAGGGCCGGGTGGCCCGCATCGTCGAGGAGCGCGACGCCTCGCCGGAGGAGGCCGCCATCACCGAGGTCAACACCTCGATCTACTGCTTCCGCCGCAGCCTCCTGGCGCCGGCGCTGCGGCGCCTCACGCCCGACAACGCCCAGGGCGAGTACTACCTGACCGACGTCATCGGCGTGCTGGCCGACGCCGGCTACCGGGTCGGGAGCATGGTGGCGCCCAACCCGGTGGAGACCAACGGCGTGAACGACCGCCGGCAGCTGGCCACGGCCGAGGCCGTGCTGCGGGCGCGGACCAACGCCCGCCTCCTGGCCGAGGGGGTCACCATGGTCGACCCCACGCGCACCTACGTCGACACCACGGTCACGATCGGCGCCGACGTCACGCTCTTCCCCGGCACGCTCCTCCAGGGCCGCACGGTGATCGGCGAGGGCGCGGAGATCGGCCCGGACGTCCACCTCGTCGACACGGTGGTGGGACCCGGCGCCAGGGTCCAGCACACCGTGGCCCGCGACGCGGAGGTCGGCGCCGACGCCTCGGTGGGGCCGTACGCCGTCCTCTCCCCCGGCGACGAGGTGCCGGACGGGGCGGTCACCGGGCCCTTCTACACTGCCCAGCGAGAGACCCACCGGGACTGAGGTCCGGGTGCAGGAGGGAGCGGCGCCATGGAACGGGTGACGACCAAGAGGCTGGTGCTGTACAGCGGCCGGGCGCACCCCGAGCTGGCGGCCGAGATCGCCGACTGCCTCGACCTCGAGCTGGGCGACCCGCAGCTCGTCGACTTCGCCAACGGCGAGATCCGCTGCCGGTTCGGCGACTCGGTGCGGGGCTGCGACGTGTTCGTGCTCCAGACCCACATCGGGGCCGATGGCCGTTCCCTGAACGACGCCATCATGGAGCAGCTGATCATGATCGACGCCGCCCGGCGGGCGTCGGCCAAGCGCATCACCGCGGTCTGCCCGCTCTACGGCTACGCCCGCCAGGACCGCAAGGCGGAGGGCCGCGAGCCGATCACCGCCCGCATGCTGGCCAACATGTTCCGGGCGGCCGGGGCCAAGCGGCTGGTGTCGGTCGACCTGCACTCCGGCCAGATCCAGGGCTTCTTCGACGGCCCGGTCGACCACCTCACGGCCATGCCGGTGCTCGTCGACTACCTGCGGCCCCACGCCGGCGACGACCTGGTCATCGTGGCCCCGGACGCCGGGCGGGTGAAGGTGGCCGAGCGCTTCAGCCAGCACCTCGACGCCGAGCTGGCCCTCGTCTACAAGAGCCGGCCCAAGGGCATGACCAACGTGGCCGTGGCCCGTGAGGTCATCGGCGACGTGCAGGGCAAGCGCTGCGTGCTGGTCGACGACATGATCGACACCGCCGGCACGATCATCGCCGCCGCCGAGATGCTGAAGTCCCGGGGCGCCGCCGAGGTGTGGGCGATGGCGACGCACGGCCTGCTGTCCGACCCCGCCGTCGACCGGCTGAAGAACTCCGAGCTGTCGCGGGTGGTGCTCACCAACACGGTGCCGCTGCCGCCCGAGAAGCAGCTCGACAAGATCGAGGTGCTGTCGGTGGCCCCGATCATCGCCCAGGCCCTCGACGCGGTGTTCGAGGACACCTCCGTCTCCGAGATCTTCGGCGGCGAGAACCAAGCCTGACACCCAGCTGGGTGAAGCGGCCATGGATGGCCGCCGGCCGGGGCCGCGAGATCGGTGAGGGGTCGCGCCTGCGGCACCCGAGCCGGAGCCAGGAGGGCGGAGGCGAAGCATGTCGCGGCTTGGGAGCCTGCGGGCTTCCCTCCTACACTTGACCGGCCCCACCCCGGCACCTTCGCGGAGCGCGCCCATGCCTGACACCACCCTCACCGCCGACACCGGCCGTCCCGCCGGCAGCAGTGCCGTCCGTCGGCTCCGCGCCGAGGGGAAGATCCCGGGTGTGCTCTACGGCCACGGCGGGCCGTCGGTGCCCCTGGCCGTCGACCGCCGGGCGCTGCGCCTGGCCCTGTCCGGGCCGGCGGGGGAGAACGCCCTGCTGGAGCTGCGGGTCGACGGTCGTCGCGAGCTGGCCCTGGTGAAGGACATCCAGCGCCACCCGGTGCGCCGCACCGTGCTGCACGTGGACTTCCTCCGCGTCGACGTCAACGAGCGGGTCACGGTCGAGGTGCCGATCGTGCTCGAGGGCACGGCCAAGGAGGTGCTGGTCAACGACGGTCTCGTCGACCCGGCCCTCAACACCCTCACGGTCGAGACCACGCCCGACGCCATCCCCGACACCATCTCCGTCGACGTCACCAACCTGGTGATCGGCGACGTGGTCCGGGTGCGCGACGTGGTGCTGCCCGACGGCGTCACCACCCCGCTCGACCCCGACACCCCCGTGGTCACGGCCGAGGGCACGCGCGCCACCATGGCCGCCGCCGAGGAGGCCGCCGCCGAGGTCGGCGCCGGTCCCGTGGCCGCCGCCGAGGGCGAGGCCGGGGGCGAAGGCGGGGGCGAGGAGCCCGCCGGCGAGGAGGGCTGAGCCTTCGGCCCGGTGCGCTGGCGCAGCGAGCGGCGCGGCACGCCGGCCGACTGGTTGGTCCTGGGTCTCGGCAACCCTGGCCCGGAGTACGCCCGCAGCCGCCACAACGTGGGCGCCGAGGCGGTGGAGGAGCTCGCCCGCCGCGCCGGCGCCACGCTGAAGCGCGGCCGCGAGCGGGCGCTGGTGGCCGAGGTCACGATGGCCGGCCAGCGGGTGGCGCTGGCCTTCCCGCAGACCTTCATGAACCTGTCCGGCGAAGCCGCGCAGCTGCTGGTGCGGCGCTTCGGCATCGAGGACCCTGCCCGGCTGGTGGTGGTGCACGACGAGCTCGACCTCCCGCCGGGGGTGGTGCGGGTCAAGGTGGGCGGCGGCCTGGCCGGCCACAACGGGCTGCGCTCCATCACGCAGCACCTGAAGACCGACGCCTTCGTGCGGGTGCGCATCGGCGTCGGCAAGCCGCCGTCGAAGGAGGCCGGCGCCGACCACGTCCTGCGCCGGGTGCCCAAGACCTTGCGGACCGAGCTCGACGTGGCCGTGCAGGAGGCCGCCGACGCGGTGGAGGCCATCGTGGCCGAAGGGGCCGACGCGGCCATGACCCGGTTCAACGCCAAGGCGCGGTGACGCCCCGCCGGCCGCCGGCGGGCCGCCGGGGACCCCTCGGTAGCCTCGTTCCGTGACCCTGCAGCTGCTCCCCCCGCTGCTGCGCGACGAACCGGCGCTCACCGCCGTGCTCGGGCGCACGAGCGCCGTGCTGGCCGTCCCGGAGGCCGCCCGGGCGTTGACCGTCGCGGGGCTGGCCACCGTGTCGCAGCGGCGGCCGCTGGTCGTCACCCTGCCCACCGGCACCGCAGCCGAGCGCCTGGCCGACGACCTCGAGCAGTTCCTCGGCGTCGAGCAGGTCGCCCGGTTCCCGGCCTGGGAGACCCTGCCCTTCGAGCGGGTCAGCCCGGCCGTGGAGACCATGGGGCGGCGCCTGGAGACCCTGTGGCGGCTCCGCCAGGAGGACCGCCCGGCGGTGGTCGTGGCGTCGGTGCGCGCCCTGGCGCAGCGGTTGGGGCCCAACGCCGAGGTGGTCGACCCGATCACCGTGCGGGCCGGCGACCAGGTCGACCCGCAGCAGCTGGCCGAGCAGCTGGTGGCCTTCGGCTACCGGCGCGAGTACCAGGTGGAGCACCGCGGCGAGTTCGCGGTGCGCGGCTCCATCGTCGACGTCTTCCCGTCGACCATGGACACGCCCGTGCGCGTCGACCTGTGGGGCGACGAGGTGGATCGCCTCACCGACTTCTCGGTGAGCGACCAGCGCTCCACCACCGAGCGGGCCGCCGTCGTGGTGTTCCCCGCGCGCGAGCTGCTGCCCGGCGACGAGGTGCGGGCCCGTGCCGCGACGCTGGTGGGTGAGCAGCCCTGGGGCCGTGAGCAGTGGGAGCGCCTCGCCGAGGGCGCCACCTTCGAGGGCATGGAGTCGTGGCTCCCGTGGCTCGTCGACGGGGAGCGGACCATCGTCGACGTGCTGCCCTCCGACGCGCTGGTGGTGCTGGTGGAGCCGCGCCGGTTGCGTGACCGCGCCTCGGACCTGCTGAGCGAGGAAGCCGACCTGGCCGCCACCCTGGCCAAGACGTGGGGCGCCGACGGCGAGACCTTCCCCCGCCTGCACGTGGAGCTCGACCGGTTGCTGGCCACCACCGCCGCACCGGTGTGGACCTTCGTGACGGTGCCCGACTCGCCCGACACCCCGGTGGTGCAGGCCAGCCCGTGGACGCCGGCCACCAGCGAGAGCGACGCCCTCGGTGTGCGCATGCAGAAGCTGCTGGCCGACGGCTACCGCGTCGTGGTGGCGGCCGACGGCGCCGGCTCGGCGGCCAACCTCGTGGCGCTGCTGCGCGACGCGGGCGTCGGCCTCGACGTCGACGAGACCGGCCAGGCCGACCTGCGCCGACCCGGGGGCCACGTGGTGGTGGCGCCGCTGCACCAGGGCGCGGTGTTCTCCGAGCTGAAGCTGGCGGTCATCGCCGAGGCCGACCTCACCGGCCGTCGCCGCGCCCACCGGCGGGCCCGGCCGCGGCGCCGCGACGCGGTGGGGGCGTTCGAAGACCTGCAACCCGGCGACCACGTCGTCCACTACCACCACGGCGTGGGCCGCTACGGCGGCATGGTCCGGCGCACCATCGGCGGGGTCGAGCGCGACTACCTGCTGCTCGAGTACAAGGGCGGCGACAAGCTCTACGTCCCCTCCGACCAGATCGACGCGGTCCGCCACTACACCGGCGGCGACAGCCCGCCGCTGCACCGCCTGGGCGGCACCGACTTCGCCAAGGCCAAGGCGCGGGTGCGCTCGGCGGTGCGCGAGGTCGCGCAGGAGCTGGTGGTGCTGTACCAGAAGCGGGTCACGTCGGAGGGCCACGCCTTCGCGCCCGACACGCCGTGGCAGCGCGAGCTGGAGGAGGCCTTCCCCTACGTCGAGACGCCCGACCAGCTGCGAGCCATCCAGGACGTGAAGGCCGACATGGAGAACCCGTCGCCGATGGACCGGCTCGTGTGCGGCGACGTCGGCTTCGGCAAGACGGAGGTGGCCATCCGCGCCGCCTTCAAGGCGGTGCAGGACGGCTACCAGGTGGCCGTGCTGGTGCCCACCACGCTGCTCGCGCAGCAGCACTTCCAGACCTTCTCCGACCGCTTCGCGCCCTACCCCGTGCGGGTGGAGGTGCTCAGCCGGTTCCTCACGCCGGGCCAGGCCAAGCGGGTGGTCGAGGGCGTCGCCCGTGGCGAGGTCGACGTGGTCATCGGCACCCACCGGCTGCTCTCCGAGGACGTGAGGTTCCCGCGCCTCGGGCTGATGGTGGTGGACGAGGAGCAGCGCTTCGGCGTGTCGCACAAGGAGGCCATCAAGAAGCTGAAGGCCGACGTCGACGTGCTCACCCTCACGGCCACGCCCATCCCGCGCACGCTGGAGATGAGCCTCACCGGCATCCGCGACCTCACGATCCTCAACACGCCGCCGGCCGACCGCCAGCCGATCCTCACCTACGTCGGCGAGTACGACGACCGGGCCGTGGCAGAGGCCATCCGGCGCGAGCTGCTGCGCGAGGGCCAGGTCTTCTTCGTGCACAACCGCGTGCAGGACATCGACAAGGTGGCCGCGCACCTGCAGGACCTGGTGCCCGAGGCCCGCATCGCGGTGGCGCACGGGCAGATGGACGAGGGCAGCCTGGAGCGGGTGGTGCTCGACTTCTGGGAAGGCGAGTACGACGTGCTCGTCTGCACCACGATCATCGAGTCGGGCATCGACATGCCCACGGTGAACACGCTCGTGGTCGACCGGGCCGACCTGCTCGGCCTCGGCCAGCTCCACCAGCTGCGCGGTCGCGTCGGCCGCGCCGGGCAGCGGGCCTACGCCTACCTGTTCCACCCGGCCGACCGGGCGCTGTCGGAGGAGGCCTACGAGCGGCTGAAGACGATCGGCGAGACCACCGAGCTGGGGTCGGGCTTCAAGATCGCCATGCGCGACCTCGAGATCCGCGGCGCGGGCAACCTCCTCGGCGAGAGCCAGAGCGGCCACATCGCCGCCGTCGGCTACGACCTCTACTGCCAGATGGTCACCGAGGCCGTGGCCGAGATGAAGGGCGAGGAGATCCGCCCGCCCGCCGAGGTGAAGCTCGACATCGACGTCGACGCCCACCTCCCCGGCGACTACGTGGCCAAGGAGGAGCTGCGCCTCGAGGCCTACCGGCGGCTCGCCTCGGTCACGCGCGAGGAGGAGGTCGACGACATCGCGGCCGAGTGGGAGGACCGCTACGGGCCCGTGCCCGCGCCCGCGGCCGCCCTGCTGCGCGTGGCCCGGCTGCGGGCCGAGTGCCACCGCCTCGGCATCCACGAGGTGGCCGTCACCCGCGGCGTGGGCCGCCTCCACCCGGTGGTGCTCAAGACGAGCCAGGCCATCCGGCTCAAGCGGCTGTCGCGCAACGCGGTCTACAAGGAGGACGTGCAGCAGCTGCAGGTGCCGATCCCGCGAGGCGCCGACCCGGCCGAGGCCCTCGTGACCTTCCTGCGCGAGCTGGTCCCGCCGGAGCCGGTCGAGGCCGCCGCGACCGCCGGGGCCGCACCCGTGGCCGGGCGCACCCCCGCCTAGGATCCACCGCCGATGCGCACCAAGGTCCTGCTCGCGGGGGTGGCGAGCGCCCTCCTCTTCGTCCTGCCGGCTTGCTCCACCGTGGAGCCCGACGCCGCCACCGTGAACGGCGACCGGATCGACCGCCGCGACTTCGAGGACCTGCTCGAGGTGTACCGGTCCAACGAGGCCTTCACGTCGGCCCAGCGGGTCAACGGCAACATCGTGGAGGGCGACGGCGCCCAGTCGGTCTCCGGGTCGTTCGCCCGGGGTGTGCTGTCGGAGATGATCTTCAACCTGCTGGTGAGCCAGGAGGCCGAGGCCCGCGACGTGGTGGTGAGCGACGCCGCCCGCACCGAAGCCGAGCTGCTGCTGCGGGGCAGCTACGGCGACCAGGCGTGGGAGGCCTTCCCCGAGGACTTCCGGGCCGACCGGGTGCAGGAGACCGCCGAGCTCATGGCCCTCGGCCTGACGTTGGCCGGCGAGGAGGACGTGAGCGCCGAGGAGCTGCAGGCCCGCTACGACCTCGATCCCGACGCCTTCGCCCTGCGCTGCATGAGCCACATCCTCCTGGGCTCCGAAGCCGACGCCGAGGCCGTCAAGGGCGAGCTCGACGCCGGCGCGAACTTCGGCGACACCGCCGTGGCCCGCTCCACCGATCCCAGCGCCGCGCAGAACCGCGGTGAGCTCGGCTGCTACGGCTCCGACGAGGCCCAGCTCGACCAGGACTTCCTGGCGGCCGCCTTCGACGCCGAGGTGGGCGAGGTCACCGAGCCGGTGGAGACCAGCTTCGGCTGGCACCTCATCCTCGTCACCGAGGAGCAGCCCCAGTCCTACGAGGAGGCCGCCGAGCGGGTGAAGCGCGGCGTGTTCAGCAGCCTCGGCGGGCCGCTCAGCGAGGTGCTCCAGCCCGCTCAGGGCGCGGCCGAGGTGAGCGTCGACCCGCGCTACGGCGTGTGGGACGAGCAGGGCTTCTTCGTGCGCGAGGGGCCCACCACCGGCGTCGCGGCCCCGTGACCTCGCCAGGCGGCCGGGTCGTGGTGGTCGGGCTGGGGCCCGGCGACCCCGGCCTCGTCACCGCCGCCACGCTGGCCGAGATCGCCCGCGTCCCGCATCGCTTCCTGCGCACCGCCCGCCACCCGTCGGCCGGTCTGGTGGAGGGTGCCGTCACCTTCGACGCCCGCTACGACGCTGCCGCCACCTTCGACGAGGTGTACGGCGGCATCGTCGACGCGCTGGTCGAGGCGGCCGAGGCCCACGGCGAGGTGCTCTACGCCGTGCCGGGCTCGCCGCTGGTGGCCGAGCGCACGGTGGAGATGCTGCGGGCCGATCCGCGCGTCGACGTGGTCGTGCACCCGGCGCTGTCGTTCGCCGAGCTGGCCTGGTCGGCGCTGGGGGTCGACCCGCTGGCGGCCGGGGTGCGGCTGGTCGACGGGCACCGCTTCGCGGTGGAGGCGGCCGGCTCGCGAGGCCCGCTGCTGGTGGCGCAGCTCGACAGCCGCGACGTGCTCTCCGACGTGAAGCTGGCCGTCGACCCTCCGCCCGACGAGCCCGTCGTCGTGCTGCAACGTCTGGGCCTGCCCGACCAGGTGGTCCGGCCGGTGGCCTGGGACGACCTCGACCGCGACGTGGAGCCCGACCACCTCACCGCGCTCTGGATCCCGCAGCTGGCCGCGCCGGTGGCCGCCGAGCTGGTCCGCTTCGACGAGCTGGTGCGCACGCTGCGCCGGTCGTGCCCGTGGGACCGGGAGCAGACCCACGCCAGCCTGACGCGCCACCTCCTGGAGGAGACCCACGAGGTGCTGGAGGCCATCGAGGAGCTCGACGTGGAGGCGGGGGAGGGCTACGAGGCGCTCGAGGAGGAGCTGGGCGACCTGCTCTTCCAGGTGGTCTTCCACGCCACCATCGCCGCCGAGGCCGGGCAGTTCACCCTGGCCGACGTGGCCCGCACCGTGCACGACAAGCTCGTCGTGCGTCACCCGCACGTCTTCGGCGAGGCCCTCTTCGACACCGCCGACGAGGTGATGGCCGGCTGGGAGCGCCGCAAGCTCGCCGAGAAGGGCCGCAGCAGCCTGATGGAGGGCATCCCCCGGTCGCTGCCGGCGCTGGCCTTCGCCCAGAAGGTGCAGAAGCGCGCCGCCGGCGTGGGCTTCGACTGGCACGACGCCGCAGGGGCCGTGCCCAAGCTGGCCGAGGAGCTCGCGGAGGTGGCCGAGGCGGTGCGCGCCGGGCGCG
>Ga0182742_1004350_pt1 | contig 12901 bp, 10 predicted proteins | sample eDN5th37CBELigMG_FD_128880 | JGI IMG/M metagenome (GOLD analysis project Ga0182742, IMG submission 128880) | Enriched Miracle-Growth compost microbial communities from Emeryville, California, USA - eDNA 5th pass 37_C BE-Lig MG (version 2)... ... | reverse complement strand
TAGGTTCAGGTCCTAGTGGGGTTAATCACCCCGTGGAGGTTCAAGTCCTCTCTTCGGCACCTTGCAGCGAAAGGACTTAGGGTTAATCACCCTAAGTCCTTTTCTTTTTCCCCATCGCCTTTTAGGGAAAATGCCGCCCTGGCATTGAGCTTGCGTTGCCCGGCCCCCGGAGACAACCGATGGCGTCCCTGGAGAAGCGGAACCAGACCTCCCGGATCGTCTTCATGTACGGCGGGAAGCGCCACGGCTTCTCGCTCGGCACGGGCGACCGCCGCGAAGCCGGAACCCTCGCCGGCGGCGTCGAGAAGACGCTGATGCGGATCGAGCAGAAGCTGCTCATGGTCCCAACCGGCGTGGACATCATGACTTTTGTCAGGAACGACGGCCGGCTCGAAGAGGCGGCCGAGCCGGCTCCGGAGGCGCTCACCTTCGCCCAGTTCCGCGACCGGTATCTCGCCGCGCATGAGGGCGGCGGGATGGAGAGCGACAGCCTCCGCACGGTCCGCATCCACCTGAAGCATCTCGCGACGACCCTGGGAGAGCGGTTCCCGATCCGGTCGCTCGCCGCGTCCGACCTGCAGGGCCACATCGCTCGCCGCGCGGCCGCGAAGGGGGCCGGGGGCGTCGCCTGAACCCGACCACCATCCGCAAGGAGCTGGCCAGCCTCCGGGCGGCGTGGAACTGGGGCGTGCAGTTGGGGCTGGTCTCCGGCCATTTCCCCAACCGGGGCCTGGTTTTCCCCAAGGCCGACGAGAAGCCGCCCTTCATGACCCGGCCGGAAATCGCGCGCCGCATCCAGGGCGGTGGACTCTCCGCCAAACAGCGGGCGGAGTTCTGGGACGCGGCGCAGCACCGCCCAGGACGACCTGTTCCGGGGCTTCGCGGCGATGGCCGAGGCGCTCGGCGTCGAGGCCGTCCTGCGCTGTTTCGGCAGCCGCGAGGCGCTCGCCGCGGACGTACTTGGGATTGTCGAATCGCACCGGAAGGAGGACCACACGCCGAGACCGATCTCGATCGTGATGGCCCTCGAAGACGACGAAGCCGTGGAGACCAGTGACGACATCGACCGCGCCAGGGAGCTGACCGAAGGCCGGCTCTACCTGACCCGCACGGAGTACGTCAACGCGCAGGTCCAGCAGGACGGCGAGTTGGTCGGCAAGCGCATCGCCCAATGAATGGTGCGAGCTGGCAGAGGCCGTGAAGAAGAGGTCCCGGCGGAACAAGGTCCTGCTGGTCGACGCGGAGCTGGGCGACCTTTCCTCGTTCCAGGCCCGCAAGCGGCGCTTCCGCCGCTCCATCGCGCGGGCCGGGGAGGGGCTCGAGCTATACCCCCGGCCCGTACGCATCACCAAGGACGAGTTTTACGGCTCCGGCGTGGCGGAGAAGGTGAGGGCCGAGACGGCGCGGATACTCGCGGAGGACAAAGGCCGCGAGATCGTGCCATGTACACGTGCTATTTCAGCCTGACCTGGGGCGCGATCCAGGCCGCCCGGCAATCCGGCCGGACGACCGAGGAGTTCGGCATCTACAGTGAGGATATCGTCCACGCACTCATTCGCGGGCTAAGCAACCCCAGCTCATTTAAGAAGGCCACCTGCGGAGTCGATTCCCACCACTACGGCCGCTACCTGCTGCGGGGCGCCGCCACGCGCGGCCAGGACGACCGAACAGAGCGGGCACCTGCACTGGAACCGTTCGTCCTGACGAAAGTGGATGTGCGAATCTCATCGATCCCTATCCCTTTCACCGGCCCTTGGGGCGGGCTCTTGGGCCGAGCCGCCTCGCAAAAGGTCAGTGATTCAGGCGATTCGGTATGACCTGCGGCGATTGCGGCAAGAGTAGGAGCTCGACAGCCGCAAACTTTCGTTCCACGAGAAGGACGGCCACGCGATCGACATCCGGCTCGAAGACGAGCGATATGCCTGGAAGCACTGGATGTGGCAATGCCCGCCGTTCGCCTACGGGCCGGACCTACTCAAAGCGCGGAGCCGCCGCGGCCGCGAGTAGCGGCGGAGCATCCCTGTCCGGAGCCGCCTCTTGCTAGAAATCGATCTTCGCCCTCAGGCCGAACAGGAACGCCGATCGCGAATCGAATAGGGCGGGCTCCACCGCCTGGATGTCGGCCGTCAGCGAGAAACAATTGGTGATCGAGGCGTTGTAGTACAGCTCGAAGCCCTGCTCATGGCCGCTCGGCGCGACCGGCCCGAGGGTCTGCCGGAGGACGCTGCTGGTCCCCAGGTAGTAATAGCCCGCGCCCCACGAGTCCGCGGACCGTCCGGGAAGTGGACTCTCGCCAGCGACACCGAGGTTCATGAACCAGCGGATCGGGTTGGTGTTCTTATTGGTGAGGCTGATGTTCCCGAAGATCCCCCAGCCCTTGGTCGGGTCCTCCTCGTCGACGACGAGGAACTGATCGAAGCCATACGTAACGACCCATGAGCCGGACCGTAGGGTTCCGAGCACCCCCGGCGGCCTGTTGAGGATGAGGAGATCCTCCTCCGACAGCGGGCTGAACCGGCCGCTCGCATAGGTCCCCTCCACCATTTGATGGCCGGGCAGGCCGAAGGGCGCCACGGGCAGGCGGAGCTGCGTGAAGAGGGACACGCCGTTGCTGAAGAGGTGCTTAAGCCCGGGGGTATCGGGCCGGCCGGTCGGGTCCACCACGAAGAAGGTCAGGACGGGGTCGAGGTCCCGCAGGTAGCTGAAGCCGGCGCCCGGCACCGAGTAGTTGAGTGTCTGGGCGTAGATCGGGCTCAGGACGAAGGCTTCATTCATGAAGCGATTGATGCCGTTGCCGCCCAGGAAGGGGTGGAGGTTGACGCCGTCGGCTTGGTTGAACTTGCCGAACGTGACGACGAAGTTCTCCCCCAGGAATTGCTCGACCAACATGTTGGTCAGGGCCGAGGCGCTGCCATGCGGCTTGGGGAACTCCAGGGCGAAGTTGGCCGGGATCATGGAGCCGACGTTCGCGTTGACACTCTGGCCGAACCGGCTCTCCCCGTGGAGGTTGACGAACAGGCCCTCCCAACCGATGAGCTTCTCGAACTCGATGGTCGCGAAGTAGTCGAACTTCAGCCCGTAGGGGAAGCCCTGGCGAAGGCCGCCGCCGGTCACTCCCTGGTAGAACTGCGAGAGGTTCGCGCGGAAATCGATCCCTTTGTCGAACAGGGTGTCGCGAGCGCCGAGCCAACTCCCCGTGACGCCATACGGCAAAGGCGCCGGCGGCGCGATCTCGGTCTCGTCGCTCGGCGCCATAGCCTTTCCGCCGGGCAGATCCGTGTAGGGCCAGGCGGTCGTTGCCGGTCTCGCACCGGCCTGGAGGCCCGCCCCAGGTAGTCCGGGGATGATGACCGGGCCGGGGCTCTGCGCCTCCGCGCGACCCGAAAATAGGACAAGGAGTACCACAACGCCGGGCACCAGATACACCCATCCGCGCGTGCGGAAGTCAAGCTCGATCATGAGATCCTCGTCGATTCCGATGGGCAGTTGATCCGGGGTTGTTCCTCCAACGAGGTCCATGACGCGGGCTGACTACGAATGAGAAACCCGGCCGATCTGCGGACGTCGTTTTGCGCGGTGGTATCGGGACTATCGGCAAGAACGACCCTGTGAACGAGCGGAGCCCCTGGGAATGGTGGATTTCTTTTTCGCATCGCTGATCGTCCAAACCCTGGATTTGTGCGCCACAGGTGTCTCGGCAGGTTTACCCGATTCCGAGGTTCAATCGCCAAGTCGACAGCCGGCCCGGTCTCGCGGCACATCTGTTTGCAAAAATTGGACTTGCGACGGCGGTGCGCTCGGCGACGGTTCAGGGAGCCGAATTCTTTTTGAGATTCTTCGACAGGTTCGGCAGCGAACTACGCATGGGTTGATGACGTCGAAGCGCGGAGCTTCCTTGCCGATCGCTCGGATTTCCCGGATCGTGACCGCGCGACTCTCGTTGCGACCGGGGAAGCGCTTCGGGCCGTAGGGCAAGCGACGCAATTCGGTATTAAACCAGAAGTACAGCTATGAGCATGGGATCGACCTGACTGGGTCGATCGCCTTGTGCGGCGTCGGAGACGCCCTCCGCCCGGCCGGCGTCACCACGGCGGCTTCGGATCGGCGGAGGGATTGAGGGGATCGCCGGTTGCCTCGTGTGGATGGAGAACGGACGCCATGGCTCTCATCGCTCGGCTCGGCTTTGCCTGGGCGACCGTCGCGCTCTTCCTCCTCTTCGGCGGCGCCTGGCTCGGCGATCCGATTTCGACCGTCACCGCCGCCGTCCTGTTTCTCTGGCTGTTCGCGACCATGCTCTGGACGGCCTTCGAGGCCATCAACGTCGCCGATACGCTCGCGGAGATCCTCGGCGAGCCTCTCGGCTCCCTCGTCCTGACTCTCACGATCATCTGCCTCGAGGGCGTGCTGGTCGGCATCGCCATGCTGACCAGCGACTCCGGGGCGACGATGGGACGCGACACGCTGTTCGGCGCCAACATGATCATGATCAACTTCGCCGGCGGCCTGGCCTTGTTCCTGGGCGGGTTGCGGCACCGCGAGCAGGCGTACAATTTCCAGGGCACCTCCGCGTTCCTCGCGGTGGTCATCACGCTGAGCGTGCTCGGGTTCGTCCTGCCGAATTACACGAAAGCGACCCCTCACGGGAGCGTGACGAGCATTCAGGCGGCCGGCATCATCGTCGTCACGCTGGCGATGTACTTCGCCCTCCTGCTGATCCAGATCGGTCGGCACAAGCACTTCTTCGAGGATTCCGACGGACTCGCCGAGGCCAAGGCCGGCAGCGGCAATCCGCCGGCGAAACCGGATAAGGGACAGATTGGGAAGCTCTCGGCCATCCTCGTCGTGAGCGTCGTCCCGATCCTTCTCATGGGGAAGTATCTGACCACGTTGCTCGACTACGGCAGTTCGAAGCTGGGGGCGCCTCCCGCGCTCGGCGGGGTGATCCTCGCCCTGATCGTCATCTCGCCGAAGATGATCTCGGCGGTGAAGGCGGGGATCGCGAATCAGCCGCAGCGTTCGGCCAACCTCGCCCTGGGGTCGTGCGCGCCGGCGATGGGGATCATCTTCCCGATCATCCTCGGCATCGGCCTCGTGACCGGGAAGCCCGTCATTATGGGCGTCGAACCGTCCGACGTGATCTTGCTCGCCCTCACTCTGGTGCTCTCCGCCCAAACCTTCTCGGGTGCGCATACGACGCTCCTCGAGGGGGCCGCCCACCTAGCGGTCTTCTTCATCTACGTCGTCCTGATGTTCAGCCCTTGAGTCCTTCAGGCCCTGCCCGACGGTGTGGGCCTCGCAGTCGAGTCGCGCGTCGCGACGATTTCACCACGCAAGGGGGGATGTTCATGTCGTTCTACAAGCAGCACGCCCCGAACCGCCGCAATCACGCTCGCGCCCTCCCGGACCTGAGCCAGTTCGATGGGATGAAGGACCAACTCGAGGAGGCCGCCATCCCGACGGCCTATGCGGAGAAGGAGCAGAAGCGGATCAAGGAGCTGGGCCTGGAGCCGGCCGACTCCATCGAGGACAAGACCGAGATCAGCTGCTTCCAGCGCGGCAGCATGCCGCACTGGTCCGGGATCAACACGTTCCTCCGGGCTCCTTACCTCGAGGATGTCAAGAAGGTGGGCGAATACGACGTCGCCTTCGTCGGCGCGCCGTTCGACATCGGCTGCACGTTCCGCTCGGGGACGCGGTTCGGGCCGCAGGGCATGAGGCGGATCTCGGCGCTGTACCAGAAGTACAGCTACGAGCACGGGGTCGACCTGACCGAGTCGATCAGCATGTGCGACGTCGGCGACATCTTCTGCCCCTCCAACATCACCAAGGCCCATGACCAGATCACCAAGGGCGTCGCGCACATCCTGGCGGCGGGGACGTTCCCGGTGATCATGGGCGGGGACCACTCGATCGGCTACCCCTGCGCCCGCGGCGTGGCCCAGTGCGTGGAGGGGAACGTGGGCATCATCCACATCGACCGACACGTGGACACGCAGGACAAGGACATGGACGAGATCATGCATACCTGTCCTTGGTTCCACGCCACGAACATCCCGAACTGCCCGCCGAAGAACTTGGTGCAGCTCGGGATCGGCGGCTGGCAGGTCCCCCGGGCCGGAGTGAAGGTGGGTCGCGAGCGCGGCACGACGATCCTGACCGTCAACGATATCGAGAAGATCGGGATCGATAAGACGCTTGAGATCGCGCTGGAGGTCGCGTGGAAGGGGGCCAGCGCCGTCTACCTGTCGTTCGACATCGACGCGGTCGACGCGGGGTTCGTGCCCGGGACGGGCTGGCCGGAGCCGGGCGGGCTGCTGCCGCGCGAGGCGCTGAAGCTCGTCGAGGGCATCGCGACGGAAGGGATCGTGGCCATGGAGCTCGTCGAGGTGTCACCGCCCTACGACATCTCGGACATCACGTCCCTGCTGGGCACGCGGCTCATCGTGGACACGATCGCCGTGATGGTCAAGAATAAGCGCATCGGCGGCCGTTTGAAAATCTGAATGGGTGGGCACATGACGGGACCGGTCTTCATCGTCGCGACGGAAGTGGGCCCAGGGGAGGCGGCCTGGGCGTCTCTGGAAGCCCTGGCCGCCGGCCTTCGGGAGTTCGCCGAGCGTGCCCTCGGGGTGGCTGCCGGGGTTGAGCTCGCCTGCCTGCCGTCCCGATCGACCGACGACCCGGGTGAGCATCATCTCGGCCGTGTGATCGACCGTCGAGTCGGCAACGGGGCCTCGCTCCTCTTCCTGATGCCCGCCGCCTTCGACCTGAATCTATGGCAGCGGACGACGCTGGGCGAGGAGGTGGGCGCCGCGCGCCGCCGGCATTCCGGGGTCATAATCCATCACGATACGGTCGACCCCACACACACCCTGCTCGTCGATTGTTTCGCCGGACTGGTCCTGCGGGCGCTGGACGAGCGAGGGCTCGCCCCGCGGAACGCCGGGCTGGTCCTCGTCGCCGACGGGCAGGGCGATCCGTCCACCCGCGCCGACTCCTACCGCCTGATGCGGCTGATTTGGGAGCAAGCCGGACTGGGCCGGGGCGAAGTCGGCTTCGTCCGCCACGCGCAACCGTTCCTCCCCAAGACCCTGGAGCGCTGTCTGGGCGACCCCCTCGGCTGGCTCCTGCTGCCGCAGTGCCAGTGGGACGGGCAGCTGTGCGACTTCGCCCGGGTGATGTCCGACGATCACCGGCGGTCCCACCCCGAGGCCGCGGGCTGGGGGCTCCTCGACCCGCCGCGGGACCACCCCGCGATCCGCGCCTGGCTCGAACAGCGGATGCTCCGGCTCTGGCGGGAGAAGCGGACCCGTCAGGCATCTCGAATCGCCTCCGCCAGGGACGAGGCCCCGCCGCCCCGAGCGGGGGTGTGGTCGGACGAGGACTGGGCGCCCGCTGTCGAAGCGACGATCCGGCCGCGGGCAGGATGCGTCGCGCGAGCCCGGGATTCCTCGGCGCTGGCCCAGATCCTGGGGCGGGTGCTCCCTCCGTCCGACCATTACTTGGTGAAAGTCACCTGGCACGGTTACGCGCCCGGGACCTACACGGGGCCGCTCGCGCTGGACCTCCTCCTCGGCGCGCTGCCCGGCCGGGCGGTTGTGCTGGAGGGACATACGAGCAGCCGGAACGTCGGCGGCGCGGACATCGACTGGGAGACCGACGCCGAGCGGCACCGCACCTGGATCCGTCAGCAGGAGGTCGAATTCCTGCGGCGGACCGGGTTGGCGGAAGTAATCGCCCGGCACGGGGCCCAGTACCTGAACGTGACCGAGGCGTGGTGGGACGGCGCCTGTGCGCCGGCCGAAGACGTGCGGGCCTCGCTCGGGGACGTCACGCTCGGGAATCCCGAACTGGCCGGCTTCGTACCCGGGGCCTTGCTGGAACTTCGCGGGAGCCCGCTGATCAGCCTCGCGCGCTTCAAGGGGCCGACCCGACTCGGACTCTCGAACCTCTTCGGCCTGATCCCGCACCCACTGCGGAGCGGGTGGCACGGGCCGGATATCACCCATTTCGCGTCGGTCTGCTGCGACGTGGCCCAGCTGTACGGCTGCTTCTTTCCCCTGTACGGTCTCGTGGAGGCCTTTGACTCGGCCGTCCGCTGGGATCGCAATGGGCTCTATCGTAGCCGTTGGGGAAACTACGACCTGGTCCTCACCGACGGGCTTTTCACCGTGAGCGAAGGGCTGGTCGGCGCCGACCTCCTGGCGAGCCGACTTCAAGGCCAGGACGTCTTGCGCAGCGGCTTCTACGACGTCGTCCGCGGACGACTCGGCTGGTCGGCGGCGGAGACGATCCTCCCGGCCGAGCTTCAATCGATCCTGGTCTGAGGACGTCCGGCTGTCGGTGAATCGACCCGCGGCTCACCGTTGATGGCGGCATGCGGGCTTTCGCCTCGGGGGACCATCGGAGCTATACGGAGGTCTTGTGGCGACTCCCGGCCCTTGAGTTCGGTCTCCTCGCGGCCAACGCTGCGGCCCGCGGTTCAAGTCGCTGATCGGGGGAGTGGCGGGGGCAGCCTGGCTCGCCATGCCTCGGCTTTCTCGGGATCTCCCCGGGCTTCGTAGAGCCGCGCCGTCCGCTCGCCGATCTCGGTCAAGCAAGCTCTCCTCGCCGCCGGGATCCGCGCCTGGCGGGCGATCAGGCCTTCGAAACCGGCGACGAGCCGCGGTTCGGCTTCCTCAGGTCTTCCCTGGCCGAGCAGGCTCTGTCCGAGCAGACTCTCGGCCTCGAATCGTGTCCAGTGATCCGTGCTCCGCTCGTCCAGGATGGTCAGGGCTTCGACGAGCAGGCGTTCGGCCTCGGGCCAGTTCCGCGACCCCATCAGGGCCCGGGCCAGCGCGGTGAGCGTGCGGGCGACGTCCGGCTGGTGGGGCTCCGGTTTCCCCCGGAGCGCGGCGAGAAGGTCTCGGAGCGTCCACTCGATCCCTGGGACGTCACCCCGCATTTGTAACGCTTCTGCCAGATCGACGCGCGTCGCGAGCGTGCCGGGATGGTCGGCCCCGAACTTGGCCGTCCGCCTCTCCAGATTGCGCTCCCACAGCCGGATCGCCGGCTCGACTCGGTGGGCGTCGTAATAGGCCCTGGCGAGACAATCCTGGGCGAGGAGGGTCTCGGCATGGTCCGGACCGAGCTTGTCCGAGAGGTCCGTGAGGTTCCCCTCCAGGAGCGCGATCGAACGATCCCACTGGCCGGAGCATCGATAGATGTCGGCGAGGATGCTCTTGGCGAGCAGGCTCCTGATGTTCGTCGGCCCCAGCTTCGCCTCCATTGTCGGCACGGCCTTCTCGAGGATCGGTAGCGCGAGGTCATACCGCCCGGCGTCGCGGTGGGCCGACGCGAGGCGGGTCTGCGTGCTGAGGGTCTCGGGATGGTCGGGGCCGAGCCTGGCCGATTGGATCATCACCGCGCGCTCGAAGAGCGGGACCGATCGGTCCACCCATCCGCTCGCCTGATGGCACATCGCCAGGAGGCTCAGCGTGATCTGGAGCCTCGGGTGTTCGATGCCGAGCTTCGGCGAGCCCATCTCCAGCGTCTGCTCCGCGATCGAGACGGCCCTCTGGTACTGGCCCAGATCCCGATGGACGTTAGCCAGGGTGTTCCGGGCCGTGATCGTGTCGGGATGGTCGGCGCCCAGACTTGAGGACAGGGAATGCACGGTCCGCTCGATCAGGGGCAGGGCACGATCGAGGCGGCCGGCGACGCGGTAGGAATTCGCCAGGTAGGACTGGCTGAGGAGTGTGTCGGAGTGCTCGGCCCCGAGAACTTTCCGCCGTGCCTGCACGGTCCGTTCCAGCAGCGCGATCGAACGGTCGAACGAGCTCGCTGCCTGGTAGAGCAATGCGAGATGGTTCTGGCTGGTGAGCGTATCGGGGTGCTCCGGTCCGAGCCTGGCCGATTGTTCCGGGACCGTGCGCTCGAGCATGGGTATCGCCCGATCGACCTGGCCCGCCGCCCAGTAGGCCAGGGTCAAGTCCGTGCGAGACTTCAGGGTGTCGGGGTGTCCGGGGCCGAGCTCGGCCGATCGGAGCTCAAGGACCCGCTCTCGGTGACGCACCGCGACCGCCGGCTCCCCGAGGTAGTAATACGTGTCGCCCAGGACGGTGCGCACCGCCGCCTCGACACCCGGCTGGCCGGGGAAGGCGGACGCGAGCTTCGGCTCCGCGGCGTCGAGCGCCCGGCGGATGGTCACGTCCTTGCCGAGCGCCCCGGCCATGCCCTCCGGGCGCGGGGCCGACAGAACGTGCTCCTTGAAGAAGTTGAGGACGCTGCGGGCCTCGGCCGCCGACCGCCTGGCCTTCTCGGCCTCGGCCCTCGTCCTGGCTTCCGCCCTGGTAACCCGGATCACCTCCAAGATGCTGAGCACGACCCCGGCCAGCAAGAAGAGGACGATCAAACCGACCGTCACCAGCGCCGTGCGATTCCTCCCCGCGAACCTGCGCAGCCGATAGACGGCCGAGGGAGGGCAGGCTTCGACGACCTCGCCGTCCAGGAGGCGTCGGAGGTCGCGACCCAGCGCGCTGGCCGTCTCATAGCGGCGCGTCCGGACCTTTTCGAGCGCCTTCATGACGATCCAGTCCAGCTCGCGGTTCTTGAGCTTCGTCAGCCGCGCGGGCTCGGTCTTGCGTCGGGCCGAGACCGCGGGGAGGGTCAGCTGCATCGTCTTCAGTCGGGCGCTGGGCCGGGGGGGCTCCTCCTCGCGGATGCGCCGCAGGATCTCCGAGTAGGCCGAACCGGTCATTTTCTGCCGATCCAGCGGGGTGCTCCCCGTCAGCAGTTCATACAGGAGCACGCCGAGCGAGTAGATGTCGCTCCGAGTATCGACGCCCAAGGCGTTCGGCTCGGCCTGCTCGGGGCTCATGTATTCGAACGTGCCGAGGACCAAACCGTGGTGGGTGAGCAGCGTCCGCTCGGTCAACCGTCGCTCGATCGCCTTGGCCACGCCGAAGTCGATGACCTTGGCGACGGGCCGGCCGTCGTACTGGGTGACCAGGACGTTCGAGGGCTTGATGTCGCGGTGGATGACCCCGTTCTGATGGGCGTGCTGGATCGCCTGGCAGAGCGGGATGAACAGCTCCAGGCGATCCGTGGTCGTGAGATCGCCCCGGTCGCAATACTCGGTGATCGGCTCCCCATGCACCAGCTCCATGACGAAGTAGGGCCGCCCGGTGCCGGTCGTCCCGGCGTCGAGGACGCGTGCGATGTTCGGGTGATCCATCAGGGCCAGGGCCTGGCGCTCGGCCTCGAAGCGGGCGACGACCGCCTCGGAATCCATGCCCGGCCTGATGATCTTCAGCGCGACCTGACGTCGGACCGGCGCCTCCTGCTCGGCCATGTAAACTACGCCCATGCCCCCCAGGCCGATCTTCCGGAGCAGCTTGTAGGGGCCGATCCGATCGCCCGGGCCTTCGGTCATCGGGGCCGGGCCGTTCGCCTGGTCGATCACGCCCGGCATGGGGTTGCCGGTCGGCGTGCCGAAGCCGTCGGGGTTGGGCGCGGACTTCCGTTCCTCTCCAACGCATCCGTCGGCCTCGAAGTCGACGACCCCGGTCCAGGCGGCGGGGTCGACGAAAGGCCGCTCGAGGAACCCGCCCGATTCATCGTTGGCCCGGAGCAGCGACTCGACGCGTCGACGCAGCTCCACATCGCCCGCGCATTCGCGATCAAGCAAGGCCGAGCGCCCGGCGCGGTCGACCTGATCGACCGCCGCGAGGAATACGTCCTGCACGCGTTCCGGATCGACCTGCATCGGATGCTCCGCTCTTCGTCGTCATCGTTCCATGCGTAGGCCGGGGCCGAACATGTCGAAGAGTCCCGGGAGTTTTCAGTCATTGAGGGCGTCGCGGAGCCAGGCCCGGGCGTACTTCCATTTCTTGCGGGCGAGATACACGGTGATGTCGAGGGTGGCCGCGATCTCCTCGTGTCCCAGGCCGGCGAACTGGCGGAGCTCGACCACTCGGGCGGCGATCGGGTCCTCATCGGCCAGCCGAATGAGCGCCTGGTCGAGAGCGATGAGATCGACGTCCGGTTCGGGGGCGGCAAGGTCTACGAGCTCGACTCGACGCAGCCCGCCACCCCGCTTCCGACTGGCCTTCCGCCTCGCCTCGTCGACCAGGATGCGCCGCATCGCCTCGGCCGCGGCGGCGAAGAAATGGCGGCGGCTGTCCCAGCGCTGGGCGTTCGCGACGTCCGCCAGCCGCATGTAGACCTCATGGACCAACGCCGTCGCCTGGAGCGTCTGGCCGGGCGACTCCCGTCTCAGCTTCTGGGCGGCCAGACGCCGGAGTTCGTCGTAGACGAGGGGCAGCAACTCTTCAGCCGAGGCGGATTCGCCCCGCTCGATGGATGCGAGAAGCCGCGTGACTTCGGTCATGAGTGAACCTCCCCGGGATCTGCAGGCTCCGTCCGCGACGTCACCTCCAACCAAGTCGTTCACGCCCCACAGGAGGCCTGGCCGAGATCACCCAAGCGCCGGCCCCAAGCCCGCCTGGGGTCGTCAAACCGCGGAGCCGAGAACCTCTGCAAAGCCCGCGCTTCATCAGCCGCCGGCCACGTTCCGTTCGTCGGCCGTGACACGCCCGGGCTGTGTGGGATCCAGGCCCCTGAGCCGATCGACTCGCATTACCCCTGGCGATCGACCGCGCATCCGCCGGGCCGCGCGGAACTCGGCCTGCTCCACAACGATTGGCGTCCAGAAGGGTTGTTACAATTTAGTGCGGCCGCAGATCGCGGACAATGGGCTGAAGGGACCGCCGGTCTTGATTCCGGAGAGGCTGTGGATCCCGACAACCTGTGGGCGCGTGGCCAGCTCGGCGCGGAGCGCCAACAGCGCCGAATGGTTCGAAGATATCACCCCGAATCCTCTGGGGCGTGAACATCAGGCATCTGCAACGCACTGATCAGT
>Ga0182742_1004349_pt1 | contig 12910 bp, 15 predicted proteins | sample eDN5th37CBELigMG_FD_128880 | JGI IMG/M metagenome (GOLD analysis project Ga0182742, IMG submission 128880) | Enriched Miracle-Growth compost microbial communities from Emeryville, California, USA - eDNA 5th pass 37_C BE-Lig MG (version 2)... ... | reverse complement strand
GACCCCACCCGGCGACAGATCTACCTCTTCGCCCGTGAGCACGAGCGGGGCGTCACCGCCGCCGAGGTGGCCGAGCGCTTCGAGCTGCACCCCAACGTGGCCCGGCACCACCTCGACAAGCTGGCCGGCGGCGGCCACCTCGAGGTGGCGGTCGACCGGGTGGAGGGCGGCGGCGCGGGGCGGCCGTCGAAGCGCTACCGCAGCGCGTCGGGCATCCCGCCGCTCGACCTGAAGGTCGGCGCCGACGACCTCATCCTCACGCTGCTCGGGCGGGCGCTGGCCTTGCTGCCACGCGACGAGGCCGAGGCGATGGCCGAGCAGGTGGGCGAGGAGTACGGGCGGGCCATGGCGGCGTCGATGTCGGGCGACGGCCACCGCTCCTTCCGGGCCGCCCTCCACGTGGTGGCCGACGCCCTCACCGCCCACGGCTTCGCGGCCCACACCGAGGGGCGCGGGTCGCAGCTGCGCATCGTCTCCACGCACTGCCCGTTCGGCGAGGCCGCGGTGGAGCACCCGGTGATCTGCGCCGTGGACCGCGGGATGGTGAAGGGGATGCTGGCCGCGCTCTACGCCGGCGAGGCCACCCCCGAGCACGAGGCCACGTTGCCGCAGGGCGACGCCTCCTGCGTCACCACCTTCTGAACCTTCTGAAGGCGGTCGGCACGGGGCGCGTCAGCGTCAGCTCGGCACGCGCACCACGACGACGGCCATGTCGTCGCGGGCCTGGCCGTCCTGGACCTCGAGCGCCGCGGTGATGATCGCGTCGGCGAGCTCCTGGGCTGAGCAGCCGCGGTAGGCCCGCACCGTGGCCGCCAGGCCGTCGAAGCCGAACAGCTCCCGGCCGCGGCGCGCTTCGGTCACCCCGTCGGTGACGAGCACGACCACGTCGCCCGGCGCCAGCGCCACGGTCGTGTCGGTGAGCCTGGCGCGCTCGATCATCCCGAGGATGGTCCCTGGCGTGCCGATGGTGTCGACGTGGCCGCCCGCGCTCATCCGCAGCGGGAGGTCGTGGCCGCCCACCGCCGCGGTGAGGCGCACGCCGGTGGACGTGCTCCGCACGCTGAGCAGGACCGCCGTGAGGAAGCGGTCGGGGTGGAAGCGCACCATGGCCTCGTGCACGCCCTGCAGCACGGCGCCCGGCGACGGCGTGCGCAGGGCCTCGGCCCGCACGGTGGCCCGCGCCAGAGAGGTGAGCACCGCCGCTCCCGCGCCCTTGCCGCAGACGTCGCCGAGCACCACGGCCGTGGTGCCGCGGCCGGTGTCGAACACGTCGTAGAAGTCGCCGCCCACCTCGCTGCCGTCGCCGGCGGGGCGGAACGCGCCGGCCACGTCGAGCCCGGGCACGTCGAGGACCGCCGGCGGCAGGAAGCTCTCCTGCAGCGTGCGGGCGAGGGTGAGGGCGCGCCGCTCGGACTCCTCGGCCTTGCGCCGTGCCTCCAGGAGCTCGCGCTCGTAGGCCCGCCGCTCCGTGGCGTCGAACAGCACCGCCCGGACCAGTGGAGGCGCACCCCCCTCGCCGGCGCGCACGACTGCGTTCACCAGCACCGGCAGCCGCGCCCCGTCGCGCCCCACGAGCTCCACCGCGATCTCGCGCACGTGGCCCTGCAGGCGCAGGAGGGGCGCGTAGTGCGTCTCGAAGAAGATGCGGTCGCCCGGCGCCAGGAGGTCCTGGAAGCGCCGGCAGCCGACCACTTCCGCGCGGTCGAACCCGGTCCACGCGGAGAAGGTGGCGTTGGCCTTGACGATCGTCCCGTCGGGCAGCGTGGAGAGGTAGGCGCAGGGCGCGTGCTCGTAGAGCTCGGTGGCGTCGTCGACGACGAGCGCCTCGTAGAAGGCCGCGTCCGGCGGCGTCGTCGTCACCGCTCCCCGAGGAAGGCCTTGATGGCCGCCACCGTCTCCTCGGGAGCGCTGAGGTTGGGGCAGTGCCCCACCGCGCGCAGCTTCACGAAGCGGCTCCCCGGGATCCGCTCGTGCACGTACTCCCCGACCGCGTCGGGCGCGATGACGTCGTCGGTGCACTGCAGCACCAGGGTCGGAAGCTCGACGGTGGCCAGGTCGTCGCGGTTGTCGGACAGGAACGTCACGCGGGCGAAGCGCCGCTGGATCTCCGGATCGGTGCGGCAGAAGCTGGCGGTCAGCTCCGCGCCGAGCTCCGGCCGGTCGGGGTTGCCCATGATCACGGGGGCCATCGCGCTCGACCAGCCCAGGTAGTTGCTGTCGAGGGAGGCCAGCAGGCCTTCGATGTCGGCCTGCGCGAAGCCGCCGACGTAGCCGTCGTCGTCGATGTAGCGGGGCGACGGCCCGATCAGCACCAGCGCACCCAAGCGCGACCGGTCGGCCGCGGCGGCCAGGACGCCGACCATCGCGCTGACGGAGTGCCCGACGAACACCGCGTCGCGCAGGTCGAGCGCCTCGGCGATCTCGAGCACGTCCCGGGCGTAGCCCCGCAGGCTGCCGTAACGCTCGGGGTCGTAGGCAGACACGTCGGACGCGCCCGCGCCGACGTAGTCGAACACCACCGTGCGGTAGCGGTCCTCGAAGGCCGGGGCCACCAGCCGCCACATGTGCTGGTCGCAGCCGAAGCCGTGGGCGAAGACGATCGGGCGGGCGCCCGGCGGGCCCGCCACGACGACGTTGTTGCGGGTGAGGACGTCCGGCACCCCGCCACGTTACGGGGACGACGCCCAGATCCTCCGGCCCGGCCGTCGGCGGGCCCGGGCGGGGGGCCAGGGGCGGCCACCGCTCAGTCGCCCCAGTAGCGCTGTTCCCGCCACGGGTCGCCGTAGAGGTGGTAGCCGTTCTGCTCCCAGAAACCGGGCCGGTCGCCGGCCAGGAGCTCCAGCCGGCGCAGCCACTTGGCCGACTTCCAGAAGTAGAGGTGGGGGATCACCAGCCGCACCGGCCCGCCGTGGTCGGGCGGGATGTCCTCGCCCTCGTAGGCGTAGGCCACCAGGCAGTCGTCGCGGGTGGCGTCGGCCAGCGGCAGGTTGGTGGTGTAGCCGTACTCGGCGTGGGCCAGGAGGTGGGTGGCCTCGGGCCGGGCCCCCGCCTGCGCCACCAGGTCCTTCACCCGGACGCCCTTCCAGGCGGTGTCGAACTTGGACCACTTCGTCACGCAGTGGATGTCCCGGGTGACCTCGGTGGCGGGCAGCGCCCGGAGCGCGTCGAGGTCCAGCCGCAACGGCTCGGCCACCAGGCCGTCCACCCGCAGGTCCCACTCCCCCGGCCCGTAGGTGGGCACGTCGCCCACGTGGAGGACCGGGAAGCGCTCGGTGGTGTACTGCCCCGGCGGGAGGCGGGCGGGGTCGATCCCTCGAGCGGCGAGCTCGGCGCGGTTGCGTTCGAAGAAGCCCATCCGCCCAGTGTGCGTGGCGATCCCCGCCCGCCGCTACGGTGCGGGCCCGTGGCGCTGTACCTCGTCCGGCACGCCAAGGCGGGGGACCGCCACCGCTGGAGCGGTCCTGACGAGCTGCGCCCCCTCAGCCCGGCGGGTCAGCGCCAGGCCGCCGGCCTGGTGGAGCTCCTCGGTCGCCACGCCCGCGGGCCCATCCTGTCGAGCCCCTCGTTGCGGTGCGTGCAGACGGTCGAGCCGCTGGCCCGCGACCGAGGCCTGACCGTGGCCACCATCCCGCAGCTGGCCGAGGGGACGTCGTTCGTCGACGTCCTGGAGCTCCTGGCCGGCCTGCCCGACGGGGCCGTGCTGTGCAGCCACGGCGACCTCATCCCCGACGTGGTCGACGCCCTGTGCCGGCGCGGCATGGAGGTGCGGGGCCAGCCCGACTGGCGCAAGGGCGCCACCTGGGTGCTCGAGCGCCGCGACGGGAGCTTCGTGGCCGGCCACGCGCTCCCCCCGCCGAAGCGCTGAGCTGGCCTCAGCCGTTCCGGAGGGTGGCCAGCTCCCCTTCGATGAGGGCCCGCATGTCCGCCGGCGGGTCGGCGGCCAGCGCTCGTTCGAGCTCGCGGATGGCGCCGTCGGCGTCGCCGTGCACGTTGCGCAGCACGATCCCCTTGAACACCCGGGCGTCGGGGTAGTCCGGGTCGGCGGCGATGGCGCGGTCGAGGTACTCCTCGCCCTCGGCCACGAGGGTGGCGTCGCCGGTGATCACCATCACCCAGCCCCGGTAGGTGAGCGCCTCGACGTTGTCCGGGTCGGACTTCAGCACCTCGTCGTAGGCCTGGATGGCGCGCACGGGGTCGCGCCCGAGCGCCAGGCGGGCCTCCGACAGGAGCTGGTTGACGCCGCCGGCCACCGAGCCCGTGGCCGACTCCCCGTCGAGGCGGGTGTCGGACGTGCGGGCCACCAGCCAGCCGGCGACGACGGCGAGCACCACGGTGGCCAGGGCGACCAGCACGGTGCGGCGCCGGCGCCCGGGCGACGGGGCGGGCCTGGCCGGGAGCCGGCTGCGACCCTCCTCGATGGCCCGCAGCACGGCCGCGGCGCGGGCCGTGTAGCCGTCCTTCAGCGTGAGGTAGTCCTCGTCCTCGAGGTCGCCGGCGGCGTGCTCGCGCTCCAGGTCGGCGATGGAGCGCAGCAGGAAGCGGCGCTCCTCCTCGAGCTCGGCGAGGCCGTCGAGGTCCACCCGGCTCACCGTCCGGCGCCCTCGCCCACGTCGTCGTCCTCGGCCCGGAGGGCGGCGGCCACCAGCCGGCGGTCGGCGTCGGTCACGATGGTCGCCTCGTTGGCCTGCCAGCGGCGGAAGGCCAGCACCAGGCCACCCGCGCCGAGCACGAGCACGGCCACCGGCAGGCCCCACACCAGCGCGTTGATCCCGTCGGCGGTGGGCGACAGGAGGATCTCCGAGCCGAAGCGGGACTCGACGTAGCCGAGGATCTCCGCGTCGGTCTGGCCGACCTCCACCCGCCGGGCCACCTCTTCCTTGATGGCCCGGCTGCTCGGCGTGTCGCTGTCGAAGACCGACTGGCTCCGGCAGGCCGGGCAGCGCACCTGCTTGGCCAGCGCGTCGACCCGCTCGGCGTTGGAGCTCGGGCCGCCCGAGCGGAGCCCCCCGACGAGCACCACGACGACCAGGGCCACCGCCAAGAGGCCCCACGGCAGCCAGGAGCGCCGCACCGGCGTCACGGGGCCGCCTCCTCCGCCACCCCGGCGGCCATGGCCTTGGCCTGCTCCAGCAGGCGGTCGAGGCCGTCGCTGGTGACGCCGGTGGTGATGCGGCTCACCACGAACCCGTTGGGGTCGACGAGGAACGACTCGGGCACCTTGGCCACGGCCCAGTCGAGGGCCACGGCGCCGTTGGGGTCGACGACCACGGGCCACTCGCCGCCCTCGCGGGCGAAGAACTCGCGGGTGCCCTTCACGTCGTCGAACACCACGCTCACCACCTCGGCGTCGCCGGCCTGGAGGTGGCGGCGGCTGAACGACACGAGGTCGGGGTGCTCCTGGATGCAGGGCACGCACCAGGGGGCGAAGAAGTTCACGAGCACCCACCGCCCCCGGCGGTCGCCCAGGTCGAAGGCGGCGCCGTCGAGGGTCTCGCCCGCCAGGCCCGGCGCGGGCTTGCCGAGGAGCGGGCTGTCGGTGACGCGATCGACGGCGGGGTCCCGCGAGGCCAGCACCACCACGAACCCGGCGGCCAGCACGGCCACCGCCAGCGCGACCCAGCCACCGACGCGCCGGGAGCGGCCCTCGGCCCGCCCTTCGGTGGCCGCCACGCTCATCGGACCGCCCTCATCGCACCCAGGCCCACCAGGTCGGGCTGCGATGGCTCGGACGGGCCCTCGAGACCCGGCACGGGCGCCGACACCGCATCGGTGGGGCGACGCCGACGCCGGCCGGGGAAGGCGGCCAGCACGGTGCCGAAGGCCATGATCCCGCCGCCGATCCAGAGCCAGACGGCCAGCGGCATGATCAGCACCCGGATCCGCACCGCGCCGGTCTCGAAGTCCTCCGGCACCTGCAGCAGGGTCAGGTAGACGTCGTGGGTCACGCCCGTCGACACCGACGGCACGCCGATCGGCGCGCTGGCGTTCGGGAAGCGCTGCAGGGCCGGCGCGAAGGTGCGCCCGCCGTCGACCTGCACCAGCGCCTTGACCTCCCGCAGGCGGGCGTCGACGGACTCCTCGATGCCCCGGTAGGTGAGCGTGTGCCCCTCGAAGCGAGCCGTCTCGCCGGGTCGCAGCTCGAACTCGCCGGCCTTCTCGAACGACCCCGAGGCGGCCAGCGCCACCGCGATGACCACCACGCCGAGGTGCACGACCATGCCGCCGTTGGCCCGGCCCAGCAGCCCCCGCCAGCCCTGGCGCCGGGTGGCCAGCACCACCTGGCGCACCGCCGAGCCGCCCGCGAAGCCGCCGAGGAAGAAGCCGATGGTCCCGGCCCAGCCCGACACGCCGGCGGCCACGCCTGCAGCCGCCGCGGCCACGCCGGCCCACGCCGGCCACAGGAGCCGGTGGCGCAGCAGCTCACCCGACGCCTTGCGCCACGGCAGCACCGGGGCCACGGCCATGAGGGTGAGCAGCGCCAGGCCGATGGGCACGGCCATGCGGTCGAAGTAGGGCCGGCCGACGGAGATGCGGTCGTCGTTCAGCGCCTCGACCACGAGCGGGAACACGGTGCCGAGCAGCACCGCGAAGGCGAACCCCGCGAAAAGCACGTTGTTGGCCAGGAAGGCGGCCTCGCGCGACAGCGGCGAGTCGATGGCGCCGGGGGCGCGGAGCCGGTCGGCCCGCCAGCCGATGAGCCCGATCGACACGGCCACCACGACCGCGAACCCGGAGAGCAGCCACGGCCCGATGTGGCTCTCGGTGAAGGCGTGCACCGAGTCGAGCACGCCCGAGCGCGTGAGGAACGTGCCGAGGATGGTCAGCGAGAACGTGGCGCACAGCAGGGCCAGATTCCAGACCCGCAGCATCCCGCGGCGCTCCTGGACCATCACCGAGTGGATGAACGCGGTGGCGGTCAGCCACGGCAGGAACGAGGCGTTCTCCACGGGGTCCCAGGCCCAGTAGCCGCCCCAGCCGAGCACCTCGTAGCTCCACCAGGCGCCGAGGATGATCCCCGCGGTGAGGAAGCCCCACGCGAACAGGGTCCAGCGGCGGGTCTCCACCAGCCAGCCCTCGCCCACCCGGCCGGTGACGAGCGCGGCGATGGCGAAGGCGAACGGCACCGTGAACCCGACGTAGCCCAGGTAGAGCATCGGCGGGTGGAAGGCCATGAGGACGTGGTTCTGCAGCAGCGGGTTGGGCCCCGGTCCGTCGAGCGGCACCGCGCCCGCCACGCGTTCGAAGGGGTTGGCCGGCCCCAGCATCAACGTGAAGAAGAAGGCGGCCACCACGAGCATGGTCACCAGCGCCCACCCCACCAGCGGGTCGGTGAGCCGGTGGCGGAACCGGTGGGCCACGAGCAGCAGATAGCCGGCCAGGATCAGCGCCCACAGCAGGATCGAGCCCTCGAGGGCCGACCACAGCGCGGCCACGTTGAACAGGCGCGGCGTGGCGTGGCTGCCCACCTCGGCCACGTACTTCAGCGAGAAGTCGCGCGTGATGAGCGCCCGCTCCATGGCCAGGAAGGCGACCACGGCGCCGAGGGCCACGAGCACCGCCCACTGGCGGCCGAGGCGCAGCAGGGCCGGGCGGTGGCGCACGAGGCCGACGACCGTGACGGCCGCGCCGAACCACGCCGCCAGGGCGCCGAAGACGACGCCGCCGAGGCCGAGGGCCGCGTTCACGGGGCGTCGTCCGCCACGCGGTCCGGGTTGGCCTCGCGGTACTCCTCGGTGTGCTTCACCAGGATGCGGTCGCTCTGGAAGGTCGAGCCGTCGTAGCGGCCCTCCACCACCACCGGGATGCCGGGCTGGAAGAGCTGGGGCGGATCGCCGGCGTGGCGGACCGGGATGGTGACGCCGCCGTAGGTCACGTCGAAGTCGACCCGACCGGCGCCGTCGCGCACCGTGCCGTCGACGACCGTGCCCTGCAGCCGGAAGCGCCCGTCGCCGCGACAGGCGTCGCGCACGCCGACCTCGTCGGCGTTGCAGAAGTACAGCGTGGCGTTCGACAGGCCCTGCCACAGCACCAGGCCCGCGCCCACCAGCACCAGCGCCAGCACCACGGCGCCGCCGTAGCGACGCCGCGTGGCCCTCGGCCGCGCGGTCTCCTCGACCGGACGGGGGGTCAGGTCCACGGCTTGTCCTCGTCGGGCACCCGCTGCGAGAGGCGCCGGGCGCGGGCCACGAGCCGGGCCGTGTAGGCGCCGATCACGCCGAAGGTGACGGCGTAGCCGACGAGCACGGACGAGGCGCCCGGCTCGCCGAGGTTGAGGGCGGCCAGCACCTGCAGGCCGCTCACGCCCGCACCTCCGGCCCCTCGGTGGCGGCGGCATCGACGGCGCGGCCCTCCGCGAGGCGCTCGGCGATGGCGAGGTCGAGGCCCCGCGCCTCCACCTCGTCCTCCAGCCAGGCCACCCGCGTGCGGTGCAGCAGCAGCCAGGCGAACAGCAACGTGAAGGCGACGACGCCGACGAAGAGGCTGAACAGCATCAGCCCGTCGATCTCCGCGTCCTCCACCTTCACCGTGGCCGGCTGGTGGAGGGTGCGCCACCACTCCACCGACTTGTGCACGATGGGCACGTCGATGAAGGCGACGAGCCCGGCGATGGCGGCCCGCTTGGCCCGCACCTCGGGCAGGGCGGGGATCCGGCGCAGGGCCAGGTAGCCGAGGAACAGCAGGAACAGCAGCGCCGTGGTCGTGAGGCGGGCGTCCCAGGCCCAGTAGGTGCCCCACGTCTTCTTGCCCCACAGCGAGCCGGTGAGCAGGCACAGGCCGGTGAAGAACACGCCGATCTCGGCGCTGGCGCCCGCCAGCCGGTCCCAGCCGAGCGACCGGGTGCGCCGCCACAGGTAGAGGCCGCTGGCGAGCGCGGTGATGCCGAAGGAGAGGTAGGCCAGCCACGCCGCGGGGACGTGGAGGTAGAGGTAGCGCACGTACTCGCCCTGCACCGCGTCGGGCGGCGACAGCACCAGGCCGAACACGACCACCCACAGCAGACCGGCGGCCGCGAGCCCTCCGAGGACCCTGGACGCTCCGGTGCCGGTACCCCGCAGGCCCGATGCGCTCATGCGCTCATGACTCCTCCAACAAGGGGCCGAAAGCGGCCAGCCCAACAGCGGTGTAGACGAGGGCGAACACGGCGAGCAAACCCGTCCAGGGCCAGCTCTCCGAGGGGACGCCGTCGAGGGCGGACTCGAACGCCCTCGTCGCACCGATCAGCACGGGCGCCGTGACCGGCAGCAGCAGCAGCGGCAGCAGCGTCTCGCGCACGCGCAGCCCGGCGGCGAGGACGCCGTAGAGCGTACCGGCGGCGCCCAGCCCGAGGGTCGCGACCAGCGCCGTGACCACCAGCGCAGCGACGACTGCCACAGGGGAGGCGCCGTCGGTGTCGACCGAGGTGTCGTAGAGCACGGCGACGCCCACCCCGAGGACGACCTCGAGCGCGAGCAGCTGCGCCACCACCGCGCCGAGCTTGCCGAGGAACACGCCGGCCGGATCCAGGCCCGACAGGCGCAGGGCGTCGCGGGTGCCGTCTGCGGTCTCGAGGGCGAACGTGCGCTGCACGGCGAGCAACGTGCACAGCAGCACCGCCACCCAGAACAGCCCGGCGGTGGCCCGGCCCAGCACGCCGCGGTCGGGGTCGAGGGCGAAGGCGAACAGCACGAGCACCAGGACGGCGAAGGGCGCCACCTGGTTGGTGGTCACGCGGGACCGGAGCTCGATGCGCAGGTCCTTGCCCGCGACGAGGAGGGCGTCACGGAACACCGGGGACCTCCACCGCGGCACGCGTGGGGGCAGCGGGCGGCGCGGCGTCGCCGTCGGATCGGGCGGCGATGCGCCCGCCCGCGATGGTGACCCGCCGGTGGGCGAGGGCGGCGGCCCGGTCGAGCTCGTGGGAGCTGAGCAGCACGGTGGCACCGGCCAGCGCGGCCCGGGTGACGAGACCGTCGAGGAGGTCACGGCCGGCCGCGTCCAGCCCGGCGTGGGGCTCGTCGAGCAACCACAGCTCGGGCCGGCGGGCGAGCAGCACGGCCAGCGCGGTGCGGCGCCGCTGCCCGGCCGAGAGCCGGTGGACCTCCACCTTCGCCAGGCGGCCGGCGAGGCCCATGGTCTCCAGCGCCTCGTCGACGTCGGCCGGGCGGGCGCCGTTGGCCCGGGCCCAGAAGCGCACGTTGTCCACCACCGACAGGTCGTCGTACAGGCCGGTGGCGTGCCCGAGCAGGCCCACCCGGCGGCGCACGCCGCGAGGGTCGACGCGCAGGTCGTGCCCGAGCACCACCGCCTCGCCGGCGCTCACCGGCAGCAGGCCCGCGCAGACCCGCAGCAGCGTGCTCTTGCCCGCACCGTTGGGGCCGGCCACGAGGACGACCTCGCCGCGCGCCACGTCGAGATCGACACCGGCCAGCGCGGGGAACCGACCGAGGAGCGTGACGGCGGCCCGGAGGTGCACGACGGTCTCCATGGCGCGCCGGACAGGCTACTGGCTGGGCGCGCGACGGCCCAAGCGGGGCCGCCCGGGCGGGACCGACCGGTACCCTCCGGCACCGTGAGCTGGCGGAGCGTGGTGGGCGGCATCGGCCGCGCGCTGGTCGGCGCCGGCGTGATCGTGCTGCTGTTCGTGGCCTACCAGCTGTGGGGCACGGGCCTGCAGGAGGCCCGGGCGCAGCGCTCGCTCTCGCGCGACTTCGAGGAGCTGCTGGCCACCACGACCGTGCCGCCGGTCACCCCGGCGCCGCCCACCACCGCCGCCCCGGGCACCGCACCCCCGCCGACCGCCGTGCCTCCGAGCAGCGCGCCGGCCGCCACGACGACCACCACGACCGTGCCCGCCGTGTCGGCGGCGCTGCCCATCGAAGAGGGCGACGCCCTGGCCCGCATCGAGATCCCGGCCATCGGCGTGGACAAGATCGTCGTGGCCGGGGTGTCGGTGGCCGATCTGCGCAAGGGGCCCGGCCACTACCCCCAGACGCCGCTGCCGGGCCAGCGGGGCAACGCCGCCATCGCCGGCCACCGCACCACCTACGGGGCGCCCTTCCACCGGCTCGACGAGCTCGAGCCCGGCGACGAGATCGTGGTGACCACGCTCGAGGGCCGCTTCCGCTACCTGGTGGAGCGCCAGCACATCGTGGCGCCCACCGATCTGAGCGTGCTCGACCCCACCGAGGAGGCCACGCTCACGTTGACGTCGTGCCACCCGAAGTACAGCGCCCGCCAGCGCATCGTGGTGCACGCCCGGCTGGAGGCGGACCCTCCGGTGGCGCCCGCGGCGCCCACCATCGGCGCCTACGACGCGCCCTCGTCGGTGGAGGGCGACGACGTGGTGGCGGCCGGGCCGGACCCAGGCGCGGGCGCGGGTGAGGGCGAGGGTGAGGGCGCCGGCGAGGCGGCGTTCGAGGACCAGCCCGCCCTCGAGCTGACCGTCGACCCGCTGGCCGACGGCTGGTTCGCCGACCCCGACGCCTGGTGGCCGGCGGCCGGGTGGGCGCTCGTCTGCCTGGCCATCGCCAACGCCGCCTGGCTGCTCGGGCGCCGCTGGAGGAAGTGGCCGACCTACGTGCTCGCCACCCCGGTCTTCCTCGCGGCCCTCTACGTCTGGTTCGGCGACGTCGCCCGGCTGCTCCCCCCGAACCTCTGACATGCCTCGCCTCCGCCCTCCCTGGCTCCGGCTCGTGGGCCGCGGCGCCACTCGCGCACCCGTCTCGCGGCCCAGGCGAGCGGCCACCCATGGCCGCGCAAGGAGGCGGCGGTGACGGCACGTTGCGTGGCGTTCGTCTCGTTCCGGTTGGGCGGGACCGACGGGGTGGCCGTGGCCGCCGAGGCCTGGGCCGCGGCCTTCGCCTCGCTCGGCTGGGAGGTGCGCACCGTGGCCGGCGAGGGCCCCGTCGACCGCGTGGTGCCCGGCCTGGCCATCGACGCGCCCGCGCCGCCCGACGCAGAGGAGGTGACCGCGGCGCTGGCCGGGGCCGACCTCGTGGTGGTGGAGAACCTCCTCACCATCCCGCTCCACCTGGAGGCCTCGCGGGTGGTGGCCAGGGTGCTGCGGGGCCGCCCGGCGATCCTGCACCACCACGACCCGCCGTGGCAGCGGGACCGGTTCGCCCACGTCACCGAGCTCCCGCCCGACGATCCCGCCTGGCGGCACGTGACCATCAACCGCCTCACCGAACGGCAGCTGGCCGACCGGGGCCTGCGCGCCACGACGATCTACCCGGGCTTCGACCCCGATCCGCCACGCGGCGACCGGGCGCGGACCCGGGCCCGCCTCGGCGTCCCGGCCGACCGCCCCCTGCTGCTGCACCCCGTCCGGGCCATCGCCCGCAAGAACATCCCCGCCGCGCTCGACCTGGCCGCCGCCGTGGGCGCCACGTACTGGCTCACCGGCCCGGCCGAGGAGGGCTACGGGCCCGAGCTCGACCGCCTGCTCGGCGCGGCCCGCACGCCCGTGCTCCACCAGCCGATGCCCACCCCGCACGACGGCTACGCCGCCTGCGACGCCGTGCTCTTCCCCTCCACCTGGGAGGGCTTCGGCCAGCCGCCGCTGGAGGCGGCCGTGCACGACCGGCCGGTGGTCGTCGGGCGCTACCCGGTGGCCGACGAGCTGCGCGACCTCGGGTTCCGTTGGATCGACGCCGAGGCCCCGGACGCCGCCGAGCGGCTGCGGGCGGCGCTGGCCGGCGAGGGCGAGGGCAGCCCGGCCGCGCTGGCCGCCAACCACGACCTGGTGCGCCGCCACCTCTCCCCCGCGACGCTGCGCGACGCCCTCGCCCGCCTGCTGCATGCCGCAGGATGGCGGGCGTGAACGCCTCGTCTGACCCCGTCCGCGCCCGCCGGGCCCGCGTCGCCCGGTGGACGGCCCTGGCACAGCGGCTGGGCTACCTCCTCTTCGCCGCCGCCTGCGCCCTGTTCG
>Ga0182742_1004348_pt1 | contig 12910 bp, 14 predicted proteins | sample eDN5th37CBELigMG_FD_128880 | JGI IMG/M metagenome (GOLD analysis project Ga0182742, IMG submission 128880) | Enriched Miracle-Growth compost microbial communities from Emeryville, California, USA - eDNA 5th pass 37_C BE-Lig MG (version 2)... ... | reverse complement strand
CATTAACGAAACTATTTGAAAAACATAGCAAAAACGGTACCATCATTATGCCGAACATAACAAGGAGCTATTTGGGGCATGTGTAATCATTAATCATATAGGAAAGTGGAACCTAAGTAAGAAGGTAAGAGCAGAAAGGATGATTTTTATGTACAATGTATTATATTTATACCCAGTTCTGAACCTTAAAAAGGATAGATTTATTGAAATTAACAAAAAAGCAGCTCTTATTTACAAGGAATATGGAGCTCTTGAAGATGATACGTTCCAGAGCACTTTTATTGATGGTATCTATGGTTGTAAAGGGATGGAGGCATCGGTGGAGTTGCATGAAAATGAAACCTTGATGTGCTCAGTTTCTACTTTTAATAATAAACATCACCACGATACAGTTATGAGAAAAGTTGACTCGGATATGCGAATTGAAGAATTATATCATGAAATGATTAAAGTTATTGATATGAGCCGGGTTGTTCGTGGTGAATTTGAAAAAGTTTAATATAAATATTTTGTATTTCATTAATAGATGCTTTACTTAACAAAGGAAGGAGCTGCGGCACTTCCTATTTTTTTTGAACAAACCGGGTTAATTAAACTTTAGAATCCATAAACATATTTAATTGTCTGGTATAAAATTAGTATCTATAATCGTCAGAAATCAGACTCTGACGTGAAGGAATGACTTTCCAGGAGGAAACAAATAATAAGCTGGATTATATTTTGTAAAAAGGAGTGCTGTTCATGCGTGCGGTTGTCATAAATGAATATGGTAGTAAAGATGTGTTAGTAGAGCAGGAGCTACCGAAACCAGAAATAAAACCAAACCAAGTACTTGTTGAGGCTTATGCAACTTCCATTAATCCAATTGATTGGAAGCTACGTGAAGGTTATTTGAAGGAGATGCTTGATTGGCCATTCCCTATAATTCTTGGCTGGGATGTGGCTGGTAAGATAGTTGAAGTTGGAGATGAAGTGAAGGTATTTCAAGTCGGGGATGAAGTGTTCGCGAGACCGGATACAACCCCTAGAGGTACATATGCGGAATATACAATTGTGGATGAAGAATTGCTTGCCAAAAAGCCAGGTAACTTGACATTTGAAGAAGCTGCCTCTATTCCATTAGCTGGCCTAACCGCTTGGCAGTGTTTAGTGGATAAAACAAAAGTCAAGCAAGGAGATAAAGTACTCATACACGCTGGAGCTGGTGGTGTAGGCAGTTTGGCCATTCAAATGGCAAAACATTTAGGTGCTTATGTTGCTACAACAGCGAGTGAAAAAAACGAGGAATATGTAAAAAAGCTAGGTGCAGATGAATTCATTAATTACCGTACACAACAATTTGAAGAAGTATTAAGTGATTATGATGTAGTTATTGATACAATGGGTGGCGAGATTTTGAATAAAAGCTTCAAAATATTAAAACCTGGTGGCAGACTAGTAACGATTGCCGGACAACCCGATTCAGCATTAATAGAAAAGCACCAAGTAACGGCAAGCTCTTATTGGTTAACTCCAAATGGTAAACAGCTAAGTGAAATAGGTGAATTACTTGAGAAAGGAATACTTAAGCCTCAAGTGGGTAGTGTATTTGGTTTTTCCGCAGAAGAGCTACAAAAAGCACATGAGTTAAGTGAAACAAACCATGCCAAAGGAAAAATTGTAATTAAATTTAAATAATTGGTGGTCAGTTCCCACTCGTGTAACAGGTAGTATGATTAACAATAATAATATGGAACTAATTTTAAAAAAAGAAAAAAGACTGAATTACATGTTAAGAATCAGTACTATATACTTCAGAAAAAATATATCGGGTGCGTTGATCCAATAAGGATTAAGGCCCTTTTTTTTAAGCAACCGAGAAGTTTAGTTGAATAAAGTGATAGAATCCTTGCTTCTTCTTAAACTACAAAGGTTGATTATTAGAGCTGTCACGAAGGCAGCTTTTTCTTGTTGTACTAAAGAAGGAGTTTCATGAATAACAAAATATAGGGTGAAAATATTCTTAATAATCAAGTAATATAAGATGGAAGACATGATAGAGGAGTGATTGATTGAGTGCTTTAAAACTGATTGAAACATATAAAAGCGATCTACAAAATTATACACTTGAGCAACTAAGATATATATCGGCTAAAGGGGTTTGGTCCATTGGTCAAATGTACGATCATGTGATTCTAGTTGCAATAGAGTACCTTGACAATGTGGAAGCTTGTGCAAAATCAAAGGAAGAGCAAATGCTTGGAAAAACGGATTTTGGTGAAGAATTATATAAAATTGGAGGGTTTCCACCCATTAAAATCAAGTTGCCGGACGAACTAAATACTCCACCAAACAATTCAGATAGTAAAGAAGAACTTATGAGTCGGTTAGATCAGGTGATGGAAAGGTTGAGGCAATCGGAATCTAGAGTAGATGATATTAATCCCAATTACAAAGTAAAACATGAAGGTTTTGGCTGGCTGAACGCGAGGGAGTGGTTCGAACTTGTCGGTATGCATTTTCGCCATCACTTACGCCAAAAGTGTGAACTAGAAATGGAAGTTATTCATTTATAAATTTTCCTAGTTACTAATATAGAACAATTTAAAATAGCCATGTTCCTATTAATAATTAATATCATTTGGATCGTACTTTATTTTGGCATTCTTGATTGGTGGAACAAATGAACCATACCGAGGTTTATTACTACAATTGTGGTGGTTCACTTTGTTATGTGGAAGACTAATAACTATAACAAGAACGAAGTGAAAAAAGACAAATAAAGGGCTGCTACAGCATAACGAACACGCTATTAAAAAAAGAAGATGAACACTCCATAGTTGTAGAGATTCATCTTCTTGTGTGTCTGAAGGGGGATACTACAGCCCTTTTAGTTATTATGTGTAACCTTTAAATCTTAATTTCAATCTTTGCATTTTTCTTTAACTCTTCTACATGCTGAGCGAGTTTTTCTTGCTGTTTTTGCTGTTGCAGGGATTGTTCAATTTGCGGTTTTACTTCTTCAAACTTTGGAATTTCTTGTCCAGTTGTTTTTCCCTGTTCCGCATATTGATCATACGTTTTTTGAATTTCTTCATCGGTAATTTTACCGACAGAAATTTCTTTCTCAACGTACTGGTTAAGTTTAAGTCCGTCGGCTATTTGAGTTTCAAGGGTTTTCATATCCATGCCAGTTTTTTTAAGAGCGGATTCGAATTCTTTTTCTGTTTTAAACTGTTTTTTTACTTCGTCCAGTCGCTTTTTAATATCTGCCTCTGAAACTTTATAGCTTTTTTTATCTGCTTCTTGAAGGAGAAGAGTTTGTCCGACTAAACTGTCAATGGTTTGGTTTTTCACTTGCTCTGCCGCTTCTTTAGAAGTCGGATCTTGTCCCATTTGCTGCATTTGTCCTTGTATAGATGATAAAATGCCATTATAGTCGCTTCCTAAAATTTTTGTATCATTTACGATGGCAACGGTTTTCTTTTCATCTATTTTCTGTCTTTCTAGTTTCTTTTGCATTTCTTCCATTGCTTTCTGCTGTTCCTTTTGCTGTTCATTTTCCTCTGTTTTCGTTTTATCATTATTTTTAGCTTCTGTACTTTCGTCATTTCCTCCGCATGCTGCTAAAACAACAATCATTAGACCGGTTATTAATGTAAACATCAATTTTTTCATAATAAAACTCCTTCCGAAAGCTACAAGAATAATTTTTTTCTAAAAAAACATCTTGTCCGCCATTATAAAGTTAATCCAACGGAAAAGAAACCCATGTACACTTTCTTAATATTTATAACAAGATTGAAACATTTGGTAATGAGTCATTAAATTCTGAAAAAGAATATCATAAAAGGGGTAAATTTTATGGTCATAGAATGGGGTGCCTCTATTTATTGAAGTCATTGAAAGTTTTAATGGGATTCTTAAATACCATGTTGTAAAATGTAATTAATGGGAATTTTGTTAAAAATAAGGGTGTGAAATATGAATAGAAAACGAATCATTTACTTTACTTTAGCTATTATTCTATTTTTTTTAATTCTACCATTATCAAAACCCTCAACAGAGACATTTAATAAGTGGTTAGCGAGTAAATACGATACAGAGTGTGTTGGAGATAATTGCCTGTATAATAATTCGCAGGAAAAAGTCGTTCATAGAACGAGAGACGATTATTTTTTCATAAATAAGATGGGCGTAATCCTTGAAGATGAAAGAGGTACTAGAACATTAATTGAAGGTATAGGGATATTTGGTACCTTTGTTCCCTTTACATTCAATCCAGGTTATAGTCCGGTAGTAGATATATACAAATATTAGATTAATGAATCTAATTTATTGCTTAGTAGGCAGTTTCTTTCAATAGGGTATAGAAAAAAAGAGAGTAATAGAGGAGTATTACTATGGTTCTTAAAAAGGTTAAAAGAAAGTTATATAAAAAAGTAGTTATCATCATTGGATTATTAGTTATTTCATTAGTTGGGTATGGGGTGTATTGGGCATTTTTTGATATGAATCGGTTACCCACAGGAGAGTATCTTACGGAAAAGACCTCTCCGGAAGGTACTTACACGTTAAAGACATATCTTGTAGACGGTGGAGCTACTACCTCGTACTCGATACGAGGAGAACTAGTATTTAACAACAAAGATAAAAAAACAAAAAATATATACTGGAATTATCGAGAGGAAACAGCAGATATTGAATGGATTAATAACGACACAGTGATTATTAACGGACATTCTCTCGATGTACCTAAAGATAAATTCGACTTTAGAAATCAATAATTGTTTATACATGTTTTTACAAATAGGGGTGCCCCGTTTTTGACCGAATCAACTTGACATTCAACTCAGACTAATATGTTAAAAATATCAATGCACATTATGCTAAAATAGTAACATGAAAATCATGAATAATAACAAATTGACAAGTCAGCAAGGAGAATCACATGTTAACACTTTTACAAGAAGACCAATTTGAAAACCTTTATCAATTATTTGAAGATTCTTTCCCTAGTGATGAATATAGGCCTTACCACATGCAACGTTCTTTACTTTCTGACCCTCAATATCAAATATATGTGTATGAAAAAGATCATGAGCTTGCTGCTTTTTTTGCCACATGGGAGGGACCTGATTTTATCTTCTTAGAGCATTTTGCCGTTAAATCAAGATTCCGCAATGGAGGCTTAGGGTCGAAACTCCTTCAAGCCTTTCTCGAGCAGCAGGTAAAACCTGTTGTGATTGAAATTGAACCACCTGAGGGAGAAATCGAAAAAAGAAGAGCTGATTTTTATAAACGAAATGGCTTTACCCTTAGTGAGTGGGGGTATGTTCAACCCCCATTAGCAAAAGGGCAAAGCCCCGTCTCACTTGTTTTAATGTCTTACCCGAAGCCACTACAAGAACAAGCATATAAATCCTTTAAAAACTGGGTATTTAACCACGTCTATTCATAATATTGAGTTTTTGTAGGAATTAGCTTGGTAGATTAGTATTAAAAAATCTAACCAACCCGAAAAAATCCTCCATCCGATAAGGATGAAGGATTCATAGAAGGAGATTTACATCTATCGGGAGGATTGGTCATCGACCTTCCATTGCTAGAGATGGTAATTGGTAACAGGTAAATATGTAAATGGTAATTGGATTATTGGTTTGCCGATTGCCATTACAATTGTACGTGAGTTCACAAGAACATCTCCTTCTATGCCTTGAAGAGGAGTCTCACCACTTCAAGGTTTAGAAATACTTTTCACTATCAAAATTTAATTGTATGGAGTAGTTTTTGGCATTAATTAGATTAGATAGTCGATTAGCTTGACGATCAATTTCTAAACCTTTTAACCGGTATACTTCTGGATCAAACAACGCAACTTTAACTAGAGGTACACCCTCACTATAAGAATAAGAAAAGTCCTCTTTAGGCGCTGTGCCATATACCTTATATTTACGAGCTTTTGCACGTAACTGGGTAGCGAGTTCTATTGCTTCAACAATTGTTAATTCTTCATCATTAAAAATGATTTCGTTTTCAATATTCGCTTTATATATGAGTTTGTCAAGTAATCGAACGTCTTTTCGAACTTCTTCAATATCTTGTTCGACATCAGTTAATGTACGGACTTGTTTTGGAATCTTATTTCCTTTTTCAATGTCAATAAAAGCTAGACGATCCATTTCTTCTTCTAATTCATGTATTCTTTTGGATAGTACGCTCTTTAATTTCACAGCTTCAGCAAGAGAAATTTTAGGCATGGCATTAGCCCCTTATAAAATATACATATACTTTGCTTTGAGATTAACATTCTATCAAAGATCTTTCAACAATAATAAGTAGCGCTTTACCGTTTGGGAAGGTGGGAATGAATCCTATGTTAATTACGCTTTTGGTTGTCATACCGTTATTAGGTGTTTTGTGGTTTATTAATTTTACTACTTTTTTAAAAAATTTAAAGTCCGGAAAAAGTACCCATAGACAAGATGTATTAGGACCAGTATTAACATTTATTTTTATCTTTGCACTCATGTACTGTTTTCTCGGAGCTCTCTAAATAATAAAATAGAAGAAGGAGTTATGAATGGAACAGTTTAACGTATACTTTATGAAATTATATTCTTGAGGTAACGAGCAGTAATGAGAATGAATAATTACTTTATTTAATAAAATATGAAATGACTGCTTTAAAGAGTGAGGGGATACACAGAGATGAATAAAATGATGTTACACATTGAAGGGCTAGCAGTTTTCGTGTTAAGTATATATCTTTATTCGTATAATGAGTACAGTTGGTGGATGTTTTTAATTTTATTGTTTGCACCTGATATTTCAATGATCGGCTATATGTTTAACAATAATGTTGGTGCAAAATGTTATAATATTTTTCATACTTATAGTGTGTCGATTATGATGGTAATAGTAGGTTTACTCCTAACGAATCAATTCGTGTTGGCAGTGGGGTTAATTTGGTCCGCTCATATAGGGATGGATAGAGCACTTGGGTACGGGTTGAAATATTCAACTAATTTCAAAGATACACATTTAAATAGAGTTTAAGTGTTATATAAACTGGCAGCTTTAGTACAATCATTTCATAAAAAAGGGTTTAGAGAGGAAGTTCTCTCTAAGCCCTTTTTGCATGGTGAAGTTTGTTTACGTGGTTCACTTTGTTAACGAATATCTTGAATGACTTTTTCTAAGAATTCACCCATTCGTTTAACAGCCGGCTCTGAAAAGTCAAAATTGACTCCAGTTTCTTTATAAATAGCTGCGATGGATTGATTGTAGTCCGCACTTGCACCTTTTTTGAAGGCTTCAACCGTTTTATTAGGGTCTTTCTGATAATTCTCAAGTAATTCTAAAGCACCTAACATCGAGATAGAGTATTCAATATTATAGAAAGGTACTTCGAAATAATGAAGGGTGCCAATCCAACTCATCCCAATTTCTTCCTCTAGTCCAGAAGTATCAACAGGGTTTAAGCCATAACGTTTTGAGATTTCAAAGTATTTTTCGTCACGCTCTTTGGCTGTGTGGGTAGGGTTCGTATACATCCAATGCTGGAAGAGGTCCCCTGATAATGGTCCATATAACATTGTAAATGCGCGTCTTAACTCTTCACGCTGTGCACTGTGAAAATCCTCTTCATCTGGATAAAAACGATCTAGCTTATCCAATAAGAGCAATTCCATCCCATGAGAATACAGTTCAGCTACTTCCATTCGCTGTTGGTAGTCTTCAGTAGGTCCATGTTCAGAAAATTGAAGGTACCCATTCACCGCATGTCCCATTTCATGGATTAATGCAATTAAAGAGAAAAAGGACGGGCTAAAGTTCGCAAATACAAAGGTATCTCCTGAAACAGGTAAGGAGGTACAAAAACCACCTGGACTTTTTCCTTTTCGATCTCCAAGATCTAATAATCCATTTTCTCTCATGTAATCGAAACGTTCTGAAAAATAGGGATCTGTCTTTCCTAACATTTCAGAAACACCATCCATAAGAGTCGATACCTCAGCGTATGGTGGTTTTTTCATCAATTTCGCGGTGTTATCCCAAGGGCGATAAGTATCGACACCAAGCTTTGATTTAAATACATTGGCAAGTCGATTCCAAGCTGGGATAATGTGTTTTTCTACATTTTCATGAAAGTCATAACAATCTTGGACACTATACTCACGATTCTTGGCTACAAACATATAATCACGATAATTTTCAAAACCGGCATTTAATGCGATTTGATGGCGCAATTGAATGAGTTCGTCCATGATGGCATCCATATCCGGTTTAATTTGACGAAATGCAGAACCTATCTTGTAATACGCTTTTTCTCGAATGCTTCTGTCAAGAGAGTCGAGCTGGGATTGGATAAATGGAAAAGGCTTTTCTTCACCCTCCCATTCAACTGTTAATCCTCCCATAATTTCACTGTACTTTGTACAGAGTTCTTGTTCTCTTACCATTAATGGAATATTTTCTTCTCTGAACAGTTTCACTTTGGATTCGCGAACTCGTCGCATTAAGCCGTAGCGCTTATCATCTAATTGATTAAAGAATGGAGACTCACAGACCTTCTCATTTAATTTTGCTTCATATTTCATGAAAAGTGGATGAATGACTTGCTGATCGTGAAGATACGTTGCTTTAATTTCTTCATCCTCGGTGTTTCGGTAGAAGTCTACTTGGTGACCTGTTATTGCCTCTGCAATCTTAATGGTTAAATTCTTTTCATCTTCTAACCACTTTACAAGGTCAGAAACAGAATTGATTGAAACATCAAGTAAACTTTGAAATTGTGCTTCTATCAATTCTACATCTTTTAAATCAATTAATTCTTTATAATAACTATGACGAATATCTTGTGTCATGGTTAATTCACCTTCCCTTTATATGTATATCTATAAGTATATTCTATAAATATAGTATCGAATCCTTGTTCTTACCTTGTTTTTTATAAAAAAAATATATTCAAGGGGAAAGTATCTACAATAAGGAAAATGGAGCAACCAGTACTTAAACCAGTTGCCCCGTTGAATTCATTTTATTTTAAAGCTTCTATTACGATTTTCGTAGCCTCTGCAATTAGGGTATCATCATATGTTGCGTCCTCTGAACTACGGTCAGATAGAATGGCGATAACAATTGGATCACGTTCAGGTGGCCAAACAATGGCAATATCATTACGTGTTCCGTAACTTGCTGCCCCGCTTTTATCACCAACGACCCAGCCTTCAGGTACACCAGCACGGATTAATGTATCTCCAGTGGTGTTCCCGACTAGCCAATCGGTCATGAGTGCTCGCTTCTCTGAGGGAAGAATGTCACTAACCACGAATGTTTGTAGACTTTGTGCAAGTGCTCTCGGTGTACTTGTGTCACGAGAGTTTCCCGGAGCTGTAAAGTTCAAATCAGGCTCAAAACGGTCAGACTCTGTAATCATATCGCCAATCTCCCTTAGCGCTGTTTCAAATCCTACAGGACCTCCGATTTCATTGAATAGTAGATTCCCAGCTGTATTGTCGCTGTAACGGATAGCAGCCTCCGCAATATCCTTCAATGACATTCCTGTATCCACATGTTTTTCTGTGACTGGTGAATAAGTGACTAATTCATCTTTTGTGTAAGTGATAATTTCGTCAAGTTCGTTTATCGATTTCTGTTGAAGCATTGCACCTGCAGCAAGCGCCTTGTAAGTGGAAGCGAAAGCAAACTTCTCATCTTCTCGATAGACGACACTCTTTTCTGTTTCAGTATCATATGCATAAACCCCGAGGCGGGCGTCGAACTTGCTTTCAAGTTGTGTGAACTCCTCATCTGTAGTAGTTTCTTTCTCTTTATTTGTTTCCGATGGGGAGGCTGTAGAAGTTGCTGAATCGGAGCAACCAGCTAACATGACTAGAATAAACAGAGATAGAAGTAGAGTGCCTTTAAATGTATGTAGTTTGAATAATGTATTCGTTATTTTCTTCAAAATGAATAACCTCTTTCCTAATAAATGATAAATCTAAAGAATTAATAGAGTTGATTCGAAGGAACATCCACCTTTCTGTGATTTGATTACACGTGTAATACAATACTACAATTGTAATCAAATGTGGTCAACCCATTTTTTAAAAGAATAAAAATTCCCAAGAAGTAGAACATTTAACTAGAAGGAGGAGATTGATAAACTTCAACTAGCGTGATATCATTTGAATATTACAGTTGTAATTCTGGGAAAAGGGATATAGTTATGAAAGATTTTGCCCTTTAGGTAGAAAGCAACGGGCAGAGATAGGGAGATGAAAATAAGATGTTTTTTACATACTTTATCATCTGTTTAACTGTATCTTCCTTAACGGTTATCGGCATCTTGTTTGTGCGGAGCATATTCAAAAAGCAATTATCTGCAAAAGGGCAATATTGTATATGGTTTTTATTGTTGATTGCATTGTTACTGCCTTTTATTCCGTTTCAATTATTACCTTTTGAACTTTCCAATATGGCTTTGGAGGTCAACGAGAGTAACGGAAGAATCCCTTCGATTGTGATTACGGAGGAAGTTCAAAACTCAAATTGGAAACAGGACTATTCCGTATCAGTTAACCGGACGAACTTTGAATATCTTAATATCATGACAGCCAGCATATGGATCGCAGGGATGCTAGTCATGACATTTTTTGCAGTAAAAGCATGGCTTGATGTAAGGAAGATTAAGAGAACAACAGACTCTTTGAAAAATAAAGATGTGCAGTTTTTGTTTGAACAGTGCAAAAAACAATTAAATATAACGGGACTTGTAGTTGTAGGAGAATCAAGGCATGTCAAATCCCCGATGACATTTGGTCTTTTTAGAAATTATGTCGTAATGCCTGCTAATTTTAACGAATGGCTGACTTTAGACGAAATCAAGTATATATTTTTGCATGAGCTTAACCACTATAAATCAAAAGATATCGCAACGAATTACTTGATTGTCATTTTTCAAATCATTTACTGGTTCAATCCAATCATTTGGATTGCGTTTCGAAAAATGAGATTAGATCGTGAGATTGCTTGTGACCATGCAGTTTTAAGTTCCTTAGATGAAAAGTGTCATAGACAATATGGGCTAACAATCATCAATTTTATCGATAAAGTTTCAAGTCAGAGAACCGTTAAGTTAGCCAATCAATTTAATGGCTCCAAAAAACAAATCAAAAGTCGCATAAAGCGAATTGCTTCATTTACAAAAGAATCAAAGATTTTGAAGCTGAAAAGCACAGTGATTATTACGATTTTAGGAGTATTGGTTATTAGTCAGGTTCCATTCATTTCTGCAATGGCTCAAGATAACAATCATTATGATTTTGAAAATGAAAATACCCTTTATATGGATCTAAGTGAGCATTTTACTGGCTATGATGGAAGCTTTGTCTTATATGATCTCCAGGCTGATCAATATCAAATATATAATAAAGACAAAAGCACCTTGAGAGTATCACCGAATTCTACTTACAAGATTTATAGTGCATTAATTGGACTGGAGTCTAATCTGATTTCTGATGAAAATTCTACGATAAAATGGGATGGCACAAAGTATCCCTTTGATTCTTGGAATTCAGAACAAACTGTAACAACGGCCATGAAAAATTCAGTGACATGGTATTTTCAGGAGTTGGATCAAAGAAATCAGGCAGAGAGTATCTATTCATATCTTAAGCAGATCAATTATGGGAATGCTGACATGTCTGGGGGAATCAATCAATACTGGCTAGAATCATCATTAAAAATTTCTCCAGTGGAACAGGTCCAGCTATTAAAAGATTTGTATACAAATCAACTAGGGTTTAAGGAAAAAAACATCCAGACTGTTAAAGATGCAATTAAGCTTGAGGAAAAAAATAAGGAGATCCTTTCTGGTAAAACGGGAACAGGAACTGTTAATGGCAATGAAAAAAACGGTTGGTTCATCGGATATGTAGAGAAAGGGCAAAATACGTATTTCTTTGCAACCAATATACAACATGAAGATAATGCCACCGGAAAAAAGGCGGCAGAAATAACGTTATCCATTTTGCACGAAAAGGGAATCTATTAAGTAAAACTTGATTAATAGATGTTAGTATCATCTTTTGAACGACAAAGGAGGTGGAACTGAGTGTCTAAAAAAATACCTACTATCTCAGAGTCTGAATGGGAAATTATGACGGTACTTTGGGAAAAGACGCCACTAACAGCCAATGAAGTGATTTCTAGCCTTCAAGAACGGACAGATTGGAAACCAAAAACCATACGTACCCTGCTTGATCGACTTGTCAAAAAAAGTGTAGTAGGTGTAAATAAAGAAAAAAGAATTTATACCTTTTTCCCACTTTATTCGCAAGATGAATGCCAGCATGCGGAGGCGGAATCTTTTGTTAAACGAATTTATGGTGGGGCACTGAAATCAATGTTGGTCCAGTTTATAAAGGAAGACTCATTATCAGAAGAGGATATACAGGAATTACGTTCCATTTTGGATCCTAAGAAGAAAAAGCAAACCAATTAAAGAATGCCATTTTATAGTGGTATTCTTTTTTTATGCATTTTTTGTCAAAATCGTATAGAAATTTACTATTATTTTATTTTTATAATTGGAATATATTAAAATGTGGTTATGACTAAATAGGAATTTCCAACTTGATAATAGGTGTAGATAAGGATGTGTACATATGAATAGTGTAATTAGAAAATTAGACTTTACTGAGATTCCAGCTTTTGTTGATATCGTTGTAAATGCTTATCCTGGAACGATGCAGAATACGGCCGAGTTCAAAGAGCGATATTCCACCATGCTCATTTCTCAACAGGAAAAAGTAAGTTCGATTGAATTTTATGGAATTTTTCGTGAGTGTAAATTAGTAGGTGGCATGAGATTTCATTATTTTAAGATGAATGTACACTCCAGAACAATAGATATAGGCGGAGT
>Ga0182742_1004346_pt1 | contig 12912 bp, 9 predicted proteins | sample eDN5th37CBELigMG_FD_128880 | JGI IMG/M metagenome (GOLD analysis project Ga0182742, IMG submission 128880) | Enriched Miracle-Growth compost microbial communities from Emeryville, California, USA - eDNA 5th pass 37_C BE-Lig MG (version 2)... ... | reverse complement strand
GCTACACTATTTAAAGCTGATTGGGTAGCTGCTAGCTGAGTAATCACATCATCACAGTAAACATCCTTTTCAATCATCCCTTTAATGCCACGTATTTGTCCTTCAATACGATTTAAACGCGTCATTAAATCCTTTTTCATCGGTTCTGGATGATGGCTTTTTCGCTCTTGTTCATGTGGTGTATGACAGCAAGCATCATGTTCTTGTTTCATTATTCATTACCCCCAATCTCTTATTTATACTTTATCATACCCTATAGGGGTATGTAAATAGTGAATTTAAATGTTTTAAAAAACAGTCTAAACCCTATGTTCGACTAAGGATTTAGACTGTTTTTATCCTGCTTATTATGTTAGCTACCCATTAAGCTTTTGCTGTACCGACATTAGCTTTTGTGCAGCAGTACTCTCTTTATCACGTCGATCGTCTATTTTAATAGATGTTGAAACTCGCTTTGCATCAGCTAAGAAAGGTGCTTCATGAAGTAAAGCTATAACCTCCCATAAGCGAGCGATTGGAGCTTCTATTATCGTACTCATCGGTGTTAAAGTGTAGGAAATTCCTTCTTGCTTTTGTAGCACACGCTGAAGCTCAGCTACATAGGAGCTTAAGCTAGTTGAAGCTGTACCTATTGGAACAACTGTAACCTCTGCTATTGCCATCGTTTATCCCTCCATTTCAAACTAAGCTAAGTTTAGCATAAACGCTAGCATAACGTGAAATGGTATAGGCTGCGCTCTAAACGTGTTGGCTTCTATAGCTTATTGACTATTATTTATAGCTCAGCGTTAACGCTTCACTGTAATCTTCCCACTGGACCATTATAGTAATCGATTCAGTTTTATTATAGCTATTTAATGTCGTCGAGCCTTCTAAATATTCCACTAGTTTATCAGTTGCTTGTACATGGATACCTTAACCTGAAATCTTATATATCACTTTATCACTTTCTGGCTTGTTTTCTCCAATATATCTTATTTTCCACTTCCCTATAATTTGATCATGCTTAGGAGAGTTAGAAAAAACGAAGGTTCCAAACCAGTGCTCACTCTCACCTTTAAAAGTTACCTCTTTATTTATACTACAGCTTGTAAGACATACCCCTATTATAAAAGTAAGAAGCAAATAACTTATCTTTTTCATTAAAAACACAGCCTTCTAAAAGTGTATTTATTTAACGCTATAAAGCTCACTATCAAATAAATCATGATAGTCTTTAGGAACAACGATCATGTTATACAAATAATATCTTTTTGGTTTTTCATTTTTATCAACATACTCAAGTAATACCTTTTCACCATTATCATATGCATATAACACATACGTTTTTGACCATGCACTTCCTGTTCTCAATTCTCTTAATGTATTAAACATTTGCTTGTTTTTTTCTTGATCAGAATGGCCTTGTACACTAAACGTTAACGAGTCAAATTGTTCATAATTATTATTATAAGCATTAATATTAGCTAAAAAAGCAGCACTTTGAGGAGATAATGGCTCCTCTGCTTCATTAGGCTGTGAATTATAATATACGATAATCATAACGATAAACACTATATTAAGTAGTATAGATATGGTGTAGCCTATCTTCATCTGGATTACCCCCTTCTACAGCTCATAACGACTAGTTTCATCAAAAGCTAACGCCTAAAGACCAGATAAATAAAAGGCAATTAAAAGTTTGAATGTCATGTCGCAAACCTTAATTGCCTTTAGTTATAGTTATATTATCTCTCTAGAATTACATCAGTCTAAAACGCTCGTGAACCTTGTTCAACCTTTTTAGTGTTTTACTTCTCTCTAGAATTACATCAGTCTAAAACAGTAAACTCATAATAATGACCTTACAATTTGTTTTACTTCTCTCTAGAATTACATCAGTCTAAAACTAGCAACGGGTAAAAAAGGACTTTTTACTTGTTTTACTTCTCTCTAGAATTACATCAGTCTAAAACACAACCGTCATAACACTAGACCAAATGTCGGTTTTACTTCTCTCTAGAATTACATCAGTCTAAAACTTATAAGCCGTCACATAGATGCTATAGACTGTTTTACTTCTCTCTAGAATTACATCAGTCTAAAACAATGCCCATGCAATAGAATCTAGTACGCTAGTTTTACTTCTCTCTAGAATTACATCAGTCTAAAACTTCACCATTTGAAGAACCATCATTAATTTTGTTTTACTTCTCTCTAGAATTACATCAGTCTAAAACAACATTAATTGTCTTTCTTGCGTGTAATTGGTTTTACTTCTCTCTAGAATTACATCAGTCTAAAACGAGTATCAGCGTATTGATGTCATTGACGTAGTTTTACTTCTCTCTAGAATTACATCAGTCTAAAACCAACTTACCATGTATAAAAAGCAGCTCGCTGTTTTACTTCTCTCTAGAATTACATCAGTCTAAAACAGGTAATAGCAGACAATGTACGCTTCTTAGGTTTTACTTCTCTCTAGAATTACATCAGTCTAAAACACAGTCATGGTTAAAGACTTTAATATGAAGTTTTACTTCTCTCTAGAATTACATCAGTCTAAAACATAAAACAGCTTAAAAGTCACATCTCATATTGTTTTACTTCTCTCTAGAATTACATCAGTCTAAAACATAAAGATTGTGCTATTGCCTGAAATTGTAGTTTTACTTCTCTCTAGAATTACATCAGTCTAAAACCCTTCCCAAACGACTGACTAAAGAAACTAAGTTTTACTTCTCTCTAGAATTACATCAGTCTAAAACTTATAAATGAGCCAATAGCCTGCCTTTCTAGTTTTACTTCTCTCTAGAATTACATCAGTCTAAAACGATGAGCTTGCAACATTCGGTGTCGTGATGTTTTACTTCTCTCTAGAATTACATCAGTCTAAAACCGCCGTTTAGTCCGAAGCTGGCGACGCCATGTTTTACTTCTCTCTAGAATTACATCAGTCTAAAACGTCGGTTGGGCGATTACCGGTATAAGTGCGTTGTTTTACTTCTCTCTAGAATTACATCAGTCTAAAACAAACGTGGAGGATACTATGATAATAAATCAGTTTTACTTCTCTCTAGAATTACATCAGTCTAAAACTAAGTTGTCATATTACCACGCATTTCAAATGTTTTACTTCTCTCTAGAATTACATCAGTCTAAAACACAATCATAGAAGCTGGCATAGAAATTTTAGTTTTACTTCTCTCTAGAATTACATCAGTCTAAAACTACGGAGTAGATACCTTTTTGAATTTTTCAGTTTTACTTCTCTCTAGAATTACATCAGTCTAAAACTGAACGTTCATTGCGTGCTGTTGATGTTGGGTTTTACTTCTCTCTAGAATTACATCAGTCTAAAACTGTTCCATACTCTAAACTTGTATCTATCCAGTTTTACTTCTCTCTAGAATTACATCAGTCTAAAACTTTAGTTGGACTACTGTCTCAGATTGTACTGTTTTACTTCTCTCTAGAATTACATCAGTCTAAAACTCTGTCTGCTGTATAACCGCTAGTAGTAAAGTTTTACTTCTCTCTAGAATTACATCAGTCTAAAACAAGACAAGAAGAACAACGACTATAATTAACGTTTTACTTCTCTCTAGAATTACATCAGTCTAAAACACTTCGTGGACACAATCAGAGATTATTGAGTTTTACTTCTCTCTAGAATTACATCAGTCTAAAACTCAGAATTTGTTCATCTGTTAATTTATCAGGTTTTACTTCTCTCTAGAATTACATCAGTCTAAAACTGACAGTTTGCGCGCGTTGTATTTCTGATTGTTTTACTTCTCTCTAGAATTACATCAGTCTAAAACACATTATATTTCTCTCCAACTTTATTGAAAGTTTTACTTCTCTCTAGAATTACATCAGTCTAAAACACGTCCGTTGCATTTCCTCCGATTGCCATAGTTTTACTTCTCTCTAGAATTACATCAGTCTAAAACCACACCGGTGAATTTCAACAACCTAATGCTGTTTTACTTCTCTCTAGAATTACATCAGTCTAAAACATACCTAAATTATTAGATTCAACATTGTGAGTTTTACTTCTCTCTAGAATTACATCAGTCTAAAACTTTGTATATTCTCTTGATTAAATGTAATTTGTTTTACTTCTCTCTAGAATTACATCAGTCTAAAACCTCAAATCACTTTAAAGGATTTATTACTAATGTATTTCCCCAGTATTATATTTCCTTGCACTCTCTAAGAAGGAAATATACTGTTGATCCATTAATTCATATTGCTTATAGAAATCATGGAGAGCTAACGTTGTGAGTAGTATTTTTCTATCTAAAATATGATGTTGTATATTGAAAAGCTGAATTTCAGAGGATAAAGACTCTATGTCGTACATATCTCCATTATTATACATTAAATACAATCTCTTGGGATCAATAAATTTTGCAAACTGAATATTATTAGTGAAACAAATTACAGTTGTATTTAAATTTACTAAGTAATCAATTAATAACTTATATTCATTTAAGGTTATATCATTTTCTGGATATTCGAAAATTATTAATGTATCTTTTTTAGTGTCTCTATTTTGAAGTAATGTATCAATATAAAGTTTACGTAATTCTAGACCATTTCGATTGTCAGAAAATAAATTCATTTCAATACTCAATGCTTTAAGTACACTTTCCAACCATTTTGAATGCAAGTCAAATTCAATACTACCTGAAGGTAAATTTATACTGAGATGAGAAGAAAATTTTTCTAACTCAAAAAACAAATCATTTTCTACTTTATGAAGGCTGGGATTTTGAGAAATTTGATTTTTTACTAAACTATAGACAAATTTATTAAATTCTTTATCGTTCTCAACATTAAATATTGATTCTAATATATGAAATATATGGAAGTGTTTTGCATGAAAATATTGTTGTTTATCTTCTAGAAACATATAAGGGTAATCAGATGTTTTTCCTTCTAACCAATCATATAGTACCTTCTTAAAGGAATACTGTACTTGTGCAGATTCAAACATAAAGCAATTCACTTTATTACGTTCTACTTTAATAGTAGAAAACAAACTTGATATAAGCTTCATAGTTCTATTAACCTTTCCAATTTTGACAAAGGATTTGAAGAAACAAAATCGTTTCCTATTGAATCTATAGCTGCGAATTGTTTTTCTGTTACTAACATAATGTCAACTTTCCCTTTTGGTGGTAGTTTTTTTAATAGTTTAGTTTTATGTTGATTCATAGCACTATGATTTAAGATTATCTTTGTGTAGATTGAAAATTGAAACATTATATAACCATTAGTTATTAAGTACTTTCTAAATCTACGGTAATTCCGTTTATCTTCTAATGTTTCTGTAGGTAAATCAAACATTACAAACATTCGCATGACTCTAAACATCCTTCTTCATTCCTTCTGAAGATTAATAAATTGGAAGGCAAAATTCAGTTGTCTTATCTTTACTCATAAAGTCAAAAAAACCATCTAAATAGAGTTGCATACTGTGATTTAGTGTATACACTTTTTCATTTATCTTCACTTTCTTATCAAACATACTCAATATTACTCTTCGATGGTGTTTATTGAATTCACTCAAAGTGCCTTCAAGGTTCATCTCATATACAATACGATCTATAAGTGGTCTGTAGACTTCCATTAAATCTGAAGCAAGATTATATAAATTAAACTCATTAATATGATGTATACCAATTTCACTTAAATACCCTTTGCTTACAATTAATCTTGTTAAGCTAGAACATAAAATGCTATATCCATAATTAAGTGCCCAATTAATAGGAATTTCTTTATCTCGAGTAAATTGATGTCCAAATAATAAGTTGAAATATACTTTTGCAGCATGACCTTCTCTATTCGTTCCATCATGTAACTGAACTTGATCTATATACCCTTTAAGCAAATGTTTTCTTTCATCATGAATATAGTGATTAATTAATGAGTATTGTAGTGTTATTTTTTGGCGAACAATATTTTGCCATGCCAAACCTTTTTTTCTATCCGTCCAACTAAATTGTTCTTTTATTTTTCTAGGTTGTCGATGATGACCAAAAGTAGATTGAATAAAGACAGAGGGGTTATGCTGTTCGTCACAGAGAATTGTTAGTATATGCTGCTTAGCTAACGCGTTTAACATATGTCCACTAATGGATACATTTGGGTTTTCTAATATCAAAGCAGCAATTTCTGATAATGGAACTTTAATAACATTTTCATGCTTTACAACTAAATGATTTAAACGCAAACTAAGTTTCGCTTCTTTGGTAATAACTATTGTTCTCCAACTCATAACACTTCCCCTCCTTTCTTTATTTTCTATAGTATAAGCCTGTAATAGATTCATTAACAAGAGACATGTGACTAGCAAGAGATGAAACATTCCATCTACTTCCAAACTTATCTGAACGTGTAGGGCCGAGTGTTGAAATTTTCAATATTTCTACTGCTGCATATACTATCTCTTTTATTGACTCAGCATCGTCAACATAGTTTCTTGCTTTATCGTAGTTTTTAGGACTTACTAAATGACCATGTTGTTCAATAATACAATCTACTAAATCTCTATAAATAGTTTTACCCCATTCTATATCGTCTATACCTACCGTTTCATTCATTCCAAATAACTTTGCTAGTTGTTCTGTAAGTGGACGAGTCAATATTAATGGTTTTGCATTAGTAAGTTCTGTTGGTGATACAAAATATCCTGGTTCACCTTTGAATAGTAATTTTTGATTTTTTTGAATAATTTTTTTAAACCTTGGATTTTTCGCTGTTATTTCACCTATTTCATTCAGATAATCTACTAGCTTTTGCATATCTGTTTCTGTACGAAGGTTAAAATTTGGGTATAATTTTCTAAATTCGTAAAACGAAATAACCTTAGCATTAACTAGTTCAGTGTACACATTTCTCTTCTTATTCTTAATTTTTTCAGTCTCAATAAGAATTGAGAATAAATTTTCATACCCTTTTCTTGATAAATGCATTTGTGACTGTATGGATTCACTTGGATTGAAATTTGGTGATTTTCTTGGCGAATAAATCGTCTCTAAATAAAATGCAGATGTTGAGCTTCCACTAGCAAAGGTGGATTGCCAAGGAAGATCATATGCTACTTCATATATATACTCACGAGCACTTTGAATTCCAATACTACTATGCTTAGGCATTACTAAAGCATCAAAATTAGAAAACAATGTAAACTCCTTACTGTTTCTGATAGCAGCAACCATTTGTTTATCTAAGCCTTTATGTGTAAAGTTGAACTCTAATAGATTGCTACCATACTTTTGAATAATAGATTGAATAATCGCTACACATAAGAATGCATCTAAAGCATGATGTTTATTATTTATATCAAGTTTAACTAAGCGATTGTCTTCTTTATACACTTTATGATAAGACTCTCTTATTTTAGGTAATTTGACATGTTCTCTAAATTTTGAAACAATACTTGCTTTAACAAGATGAACTTCTGTCTCTGTAAAACGATTTTCCAATACATTTTTTACATGTTTTGTAATCTGACGTGTTTCTACTAGCTGTCTTGCAATAAAATTGTGAACCTGTCTATCTTCGATCACATTAGGCTGCATTAATAAATCAAATTTACGACGAGAAATAAAATGACTATCAAACAGTTTTTTCCAGTAAGTTTTTAATTCTGAGATTAATGTAGTAGATGCCATACTCAGAGGTGTATGACTATCTCCTTTGCGTTGATTGGCAGATTTCTTAACTAGAACTCGATTATCAAAACTATCATCTTTTACAATGCTTCGTGGTAATATATGATCTATTTCACATTCTTCATGTATTCGTTCAATGTTTATTGCTTCTAGCGTGTACATACATTTACCACCTTGCAGTAAGTAAAGCCAATACATATCTTCCTTGTATTTGTTTGTTGATATTTTATTTTTTGCATCTTGCATCAATTGTTTTATATCTGAAAGTGATTTATCTATATTTTTTAATAACTCGTTATACAAATCTTCACGAGATTTAGTGCGCTTCTTAATATCTTCCCCTCTAGCCATTTCAATCATAATATGAGTAGGCTCACCAAAAATAGATACCAACTCTTCTACTATTTTTAATGCACGCCAAATTCCACGCTTAATAGCTGGAGAGCCACTTAATGATGCAACATCTTGATATGAAAGCTTTGTTACTTTTTGATGCTGTTGCATATTTCGTTTGTTTATAATTGTGCTTAAATCATATTGATTCGATAGTAGTTCCATAAGGATGATTGGTTTATTACGCATCTCTTCAATAACTGTAGTGCTTCCATTCGAATACACTGGAATACCATCTATAAAAGTACGACTAAACTTCCCCCAACCTTTAACCTTCCATTGTATTAATCGATCAACATAATCTAATGATTGGTTATAGGATAATAAAATATGACTTAACTTCTTTCTAGCAATTTTCTCATCTTCTAATGTGTTTAATGTTAATATTATTTCCTCATACATCGGCTCAAGTTGTTCATTATAAATGCCGAAAGTCTCCACTATTTTTAAGAAAGATGATTGTGTAGCTGTAAATTCATTTGGTTTTGAGGTTCCAAAAATTTTAAATGACTCATTGCTGTTATCATAGTAACTATCTCTATAAGGTGAAGCTTTTAGTGCTTCGAGTACATCCTTATGTTTAATTTTTTTATTTTGGTATTGTGGATTTCTAAATACATGATCAACAATCCACTGTTTGACTTCTTTATCTAATCTATATTGTTTATGTTTTGCATCCGTCTCACGTCTAATTTGAATGCTATTTAGTTCAGATAACAATTCATATTCTTGATATAATAACGACTGCTTTGGAATAACTTTTTGATTAGGTAAGTATGTACAGTAACTGGTTAACCTTTCAATAAAAGCTGTTGCCGTATTCATCTCGTCAATAACATTATGAGCATTCCAAGGCGTAACCCTCTCATCAAAATGTTGACGTTTTAACCAGCCAAAACGAGCTTCGATTAATTCACCATCCTTATTGAATTTTTCTTTTATTAGTGGTCCTACAAAGTAAGGTATACGATAACTAACCAACTTTATTATGTTCTGAATATGCTCTGTTGTAATTTGTGGATAATGCTTAGATTGATTCATTAAAATTTGTTCTATTTCATAGATTGAATTTTGCACTGGAATTGCTGCATTATGTTTCCCTACTATTTTTTCTAAATAAGATTCTTCATCAATTAAAGTAAGAATAGTTTCAATTTCCTCACTTATTGGGTGATTATGATGTTGTTCTTTAATATCACTAAGTATCACTTTTAAATGATAAAAAAATAATGACTTAGTATCCTTTTTTTGCTTTTCTACTTCTTTCGGCAAGTTTTTCATCGGTTCAGTCGTATTACTATGTTTTATATAGCGATCAAAATAACATAACTTATCTATATCTCTCGTCTTGTTATATTCAAGAAGGTTAGGCTTAGAAGTAATAAATAATTTTCTATACAACTCTTCAGACCCAAATTCATTAATAATCTCTTTTAATCGTTTAAGTTGAGTACGAAACACTTCGTATTGTGCCACTTTAGATTCACTAATACAGTCAAAATCACCTATAATTTGATGTAATTGAATATCTTGATAAATAGTTAATGCTAAATTCATAAACTCTTCTTCTTGTTCAGTTAAACCATCTAAAGTCTCTAGTACATCATCATTTGATATTAAGAAGTTTTTACTACTTTGATATAGCTCTACTTGTTCAGAGTTATAAAATAGTTTTTTATAATTAGTAGATAAATTTAGTAACATTTCAAAGCATGAAAGTATGTTTTTATTATTTAGTATTTGTTGAATTCTTTCTTTCTTTTCAGAACGTTTTAAAGTTAAGTCTAGTAATAAGATTTCAATTGTTTTTAATTTATCTTCACTAACAACATCCTGACTGTTATTTATATGGAAATGTAAGGTTAGCAAATGCTCTAATTTCGCCTTAATTGATGGTTTTTGATTTGATGTTTTTATCCAAGATTGATTTCCATTTAAAAAGTGTCCGCGATACTTAACTAAATTATGTATTGCTAAGTATATTAACCAAGGGTGCTTCTTTTCATTACTTTTAACTAAATCAGCTCGTAAATGATAAATTGTCGGATAAAGTTGATTTATTCCTAATAACCGCTGAACTTCTGAAAGTGATCGATGTTCAAAGTCATTAGTATCTTTCCAAGGTTTATCAGTAAAAACTTCGCTAAAAAAGTTTATCTTCTTATTTGCTACTAATTCTTCATTGGAGAACATAGCTTTCCATACTTCCTGAAGAAGTTGGATTCTTCTTACTCGTCTATTATATCTTCTTCTCTGTCCTCTATTTAATCTTCTCTGTTCTGCCGTCTGACCAGCTTCAAACTCATGTACACCAAGTGCATATTTCCCCCTATACTTTAATATCGAAAAGTCTTCACGCATACAAACAAAACCTACTGAGTTAGTTCCGATGTCTAAACCAATACTGTAATTTAATTTTTTCATCTTTATCCTCCTCAATATTTACATATTTTAATTATTATGTAATAATTATTAATAACGAATGTAATTTTCACTCTCTAAAATTGCATTTGTTCTCTAGAATTACATCAAGTAAGTTAAAATAAGCCTTGAGCGTAAAAGCTGATCTATAAGATCTTCCAATGCCTCTCATATGAGAGGCATTGCCCTTTTAAACATATTCTATAAATTGTAATATTTCCCTTTAATATAAAGATAAATAAAAGGCAATTAAAAGTTTGAATGTCATGTCGCAAACCTTAATTGCCTTTAGTTATAGTTATATTAGGTTAGCCTTCCTTTACTGCCTCAAGCTTTTTAGCTACGACCTCTAGCACATTTACAAAGGATACCATTTCGTTAGTATAATCGACCTGTTCTTGTGAGTGCTTATAGCTTTGCTGAATGCCATTTTGTAATGCCTCAATCGCCTGACTAATGATATCTAGGTTAGTATCAATTGAGCTCACTTGGTTCTTAGTTAAGCTCGCAAGCTTACGCACCTCATTGGCAACGACCTCAAAGCCTCTCCCCGCTTCACCTGCATGTGCGGCTTCAATTGAAGCGTTAAGTCCTATTAAATGTGATTGATCAGCAACCTGTTGAATCATTTGACTTACTTCGTTTATTTTTTCAACCTGTTCGTTTAAGGACTGAACTTCCTCTTCTGTTTTTTGTTGTATACGCATGGCTGATTGTGAAGCCTGATCTAATACCTCACTGCTTTGCTTAATCTGATTGACAATATTCGTAAGCTCAAGAATCGCTTCTGTTACAACCTTCAAAATATTAGCTTGATTGTTATTGAGCTCCTCTAGACGTCTACGCTCATGCTGCTCATAGGATTCTAATACTAATTGCGAATCAAAATTAAACATTTTTGATAAGGCATGTACAACCTCTTGCCAAGCATTAGGAATCGTTTGCTTAAAATGGTAGGTTGCTAAATCTAAATAAATTATATAAGTGCCTAAATACCAATCTGATGAAAGTCCAATACGAGAATGAATACTTCCAACATGTATACGTTTATTTATATAGGCATCATCGATTACACCATCAGTAAAGGATGTGAAATACCATTGCTGTGTACGTTTTAATTTTTCAAACGTACTATATTTTTCAATAATAGCTTTTAAATTTGGAACTGCGGCAATTTTGTCGTAGAGTGTATCTACTAGCTGTGAAACAATATGCTCAAACGTCGATTTATGCTGTTCTAATAGTTTAATATCAGCTTCTGTTATCCCAATATAATTCAATTGATTTAATCTTGCTTCATTAACGTTTATCATATTATTCCCCCATTTTTGATGCTCTCTATTTTTTCCAATTTGTTTCCACATGCATTATATTAGCAGAATTTTTCAAAAATGGGTTGCATTTTTTACAAAATATTAATATTTCATAATATTTTTACTATATTTATATTATTAAGTGGATATTGCTATATAATTTTTTAAGTTTGATATATATACTTAAATTATACATTTTTATCCAATATAGAAATAAAGGAATGATATCTCATGACAGCCATAAACGATACCATGGCATTTTTAATAGATCTCGATGGCACCATTTATGCAGGTGAGCAGCTTATTGAGGGAGCAAAGGAAGCAATCGAGCTACTACAACACTATCAGCTTCCATTTGTGTTTGTAAGTAACCGAGGAAACTACTCACGTCAAACCTGTTTAAAAAAATTAAGTCGTTTTGGTATTCATGTACCGGAGCAGCAAATTGTATTAAGCTCAACGGTTGCTGCACATTATTTAGTAAATCATGATCCTTTATCTAAGCTTTGGGTTTTAGGAAATGATGAATTAAAATTTGAGCTGTCATCTCATGGACTAGCATTAGCTAAACAACCTCAAGAGGCAGGATGGCTTGTCATAACATTACATGAGCAATTAACCTACGAGGAGTTAAATGCTGCTTTTCGAGCTGTACATGCAGGTGCACGTATCATTGCAACTAACGCAGATAAAACTTTTCCACGTCATGACGGCAACTGTATTGATGTTGCAGGTATGATTGGTGCAATTGCCTATTCAACTGGAAAAGAGCCTGAAGTCATCGTCGGCAAGCCTCACCATCATATTGCACAATATGCGTTAAATATATTAAACGTATCACCACAGCAATGTATTGTTATTGGCGATAGCATGAACTCCGATCTTATGCTTGCACGTCACTTTAATATGAGGTCAGCCATCGTATTATCTGGCTCTACCTCACTTGAAAGCTACAAAGAGCATGAGTTAAAGGCGGATTGGATATCTCCGAATATTTTGTCATTTGTTAAGCAATTAATAGGACAAATTTAACAAGATAAAATTACATGACAAAAAAGCCTATTCGCAAACTATGCGAATAGGCTTTTCATTTAAGCTAGCTCTGTGACCTGTTCTAG